>ERZ802822.483-NODE-483-length-27908-cov-12.726241_pt1 | contig 27908 bp, 25 predicted proteins | sample MGYA00345649_ERZ802822 | MGnify/ENA primary metagenome ERZ802822 (study PRJEB30503, sample SAMEA104212359) | marine metagenome | biome: Westerlies Biome; feature: [SRF] surface water layer (ENVO:00010504) within the epipelagic zone...; material: water...
GTACAATGAAAGATAATAGTAGGAACTGTTAATTTGGATAATATTTTAGTTACATTTATTTGATCATTTGCATTTGTAATTTTTGCTGCATTTTTTGCAGATGTTGTAATTTTCATTATTTTATTAAATGAGTCCATTTGTTCTTTAGAACCTTCCGGAATCATAGATGTAGTAAAAAATTGTCTAAAAGCGGGATTTTCATCTTCCCAACCACTTAAAATCATTGTCTGTTCCATTTTGCTTTTTGATTCATATTTAGGGTCATTTCTTTGTCCTTTTCCCCTTGCAAAACCTCCAAACAAAATTAGATGTGAAACTTTATCTGGATTTTTAATAGCGTAAGCTATAGAGACTGCACATCCTTGTGAAACACCTAAAATTGGAAACTTTTCAATTTTAGAATTATTAACTACTGCTTCCATATCATCAACAAAGCTATCGAAAGATATTTCTGATGGATCTAGTTCAGAAGAACCATTCCCCCTTTGATCAAACCTGACTAAAGTATGTTTTTCTGCTAAAAATCTATACATATGTTTCCAAATTGGACTTCGCCAATCATGTTCAAGGCTACTCATAAAATTAGGAGCTTTTAATAAAGGAGGACCATTGCCAACTTTGGCATAGGCAATAATTGTATTATCTTTCGAACTACAATATCTAATTTCTTGATCACTCTCTGTTAAGATATCTGAGTTAGAGGAGAGATTTTTTTTATTGCCATTAACTAAAATTTTATAAACTTCTATTTTTTGGCTAATATTTTTTAAGTACTGACTACCTATGTACTCAATTTCATCTATTTTTAAATTTTTTATATTTTGAAAAATATCATGCGTTATTGATATTCCACCTGGGTCTGCAATTGACTCTAATCTACTAGCAATATTTACACTGTTACCAAAAATATCATCCTCATCAATAACAACATCTCCTATATTAATTCCAAACCTATACCATATCCTCTCGTCATTATTGTACTTACCTTCTAATTCATTTATTTTTCTTTGTATTATTAAACTACTTTCAACAGCACTCATTGAACTTTCAAATGTTGCTAAGAAACCATCACCAGTTGTTTTAATAATCTTAGCTGTATAGTTGTTAATGGTAGGTTTGATTACATCTGTGAAGTGTTTCTTTTGACGTTTTAAAATTTCAATTTCATTATTCTCAACTAATCTGGAAAACCCAACCATATCAGCGGCAACTACAGCTAGTAATTTTCTTTCCATATTGATACCTACTTAAAAAAAATACTAATTTATTCTATTTAACGTCTGCTATCTAAAACAATAAAAAATTAGCAAAATTTAATTACTAATGTTAGTATGTAAAAGCCGGGGGAGCAAGATTATCTTGCTGAGAATTAAACCCTTATAACCTGATCTGATTAAAACCAGCGGAGGGAGAAGCATTATAAGAATTCTCAGAATTTACATAATAAATACATTAAAATTACATTTTAAGCATGATTAAGATGTATTTAATTTTTTATAAACTAAGTGAGATATAAAAGTATCTTTCAACAAAAGGAATTATAATGAATAATAACACATCGATCGAAGCCGCAGAATTACTTGAAAATATTAGAAAAAAAGTTCCATTAATATGGAATTTTTCAAATTTTGTTTCCATGGATATTGCAGCTAATGCTCTTTTGGCAATTGGAGCCTCTCCAGCAATGGCTCATGCAAAAGAGGAAGCAAATGATTTTAGCCAAATATGTAAAGCAATTAATGGTGCATTGACAATCAATATTGGTACATTTGATCCATATTGGCAAGAATGTGCATTAGAGGCGGCAAGTTTGGCAAATAAAAATAGTGTTCCTTGGGTTTTAGATCCTGTAGGTGCAGGGGCTAGTGGTTTTAGAAATAAAAATGTTGAGGAATTAATGAAATTTAAACCTACTGTATTAAGAGGAAATGGTTCTGAAATAATGGCTGTCTTTGGTATAGCTGGTGGCGGTAAGGGAGTAGATTCAACATCCTCATCTAATGAAGCTTTAGATGCAGCAAACGCTATTGCAAATAAAAATAACATTATAGTTGCTGTAACTGGTGAAACTGACTATGTCACAGATGGAAAAACTACATATGCTATATCAGGTGGCCATGAAATGATGACCAAAGTCACTGCTACCGGATGTGCTCTTTCATGTTTAATCGGAGCTGCTATTGCAGTTGGAGAAAATAAACTTCTTTCAACTGCTTCTATTATTTCAATTTATGGACTGGCAGGTGAAATGGCTGCTAAAGTTGCAGAAGGACCAGGTAGTTTGAGAATGCATTTGTTAGATAATTTGGCCAATTTATCAGCAAGTGAAGTTTCAGAAAACGCTAACATTAAAAATGTCTGATTACAGCACCTATTTTGTTGCAGGACCTGAAAATATTTTATCAGATCATCTACTAGGTAATGAAAACAAAGAGCAGGCTTTAGTTAGGATAGTTAAAGAACTTGCTGTAAATGGACTTAATGTTTTTCAATTAAGAGCTAAAAATTTAGATGAAAATAATATTATTACATTATTGAAGGATCTTAATTACGCTATGAATGGTACGAATACAAAACTTTGCATTAACGATAATGTAAATGTTGCGTCTAAAGTTGGGGAGATAATTGATATTCTCCATCTTGGACAATCAGATATGCACCCAGATAAAGCTAGAAGTATTATTGATCATAAAATTGAAATAGGATTATCTATTACTAATGAAAATCAAATAGATGATATTCCAGATTGTGTTAAATATATTGGTGTTGGACCTATATACAAAACAAACTCTAAAAATGATGCATCTAAACCATTAGGAGAGAATGGTCTAAAAAATATAATTTTGAAAACCAACATTCCAGTAGTTGCTATAGGGGGCATTGCAACTTCTAAAGTTAGTAAATTATTTGATTTAGGAGTGTCTGGAGTAGCTGTTATTTCGAATATATTAAATAACAAAGATTATTTACAAAATTTTCTTTTACTTAAAAATCAAATATATAAGGATTAGATTTTTGAATATTTTAATTACAGGTGGTACTAGTGGTCTTGGCTATAGAACGGCTTACATCTTAGGGCAAGCAAGTAAAAATAAAATTATATTAATAGGTAGTAACAACAAAAAAGGTCAGCAAGCTGTTGATAGCTTAATTCATGAAACTAAAAATAAAAATTTTAGATTTAAGGAAGCTGACCTCTCATCCATTAACGAAATTAAATTACTAGCTAAAGATTTAATCAAAGAAAAATTTGATATTCTTATTAATAACGCAGGTGCACTATTTTACTCACGAATTGAAAGTATCGATCAAATAGAAAAAACATTTGCTCTTAATCATTTATCATATTTTGCTCTAACTAACTTATTACTGAAATATAAAGTCATTAAAAATGGTGGTAGAATAATTAATGTCGCAAGCGGTGCTCATAGAGGAGTAGACATAGACTTTAATAATCTAGAAATGTCAAACAACTATAATGGTTGGATATGTTATAAAAAATCAAAACTATGTAATATTCTCTTTACAAAAAAATTGAGTGAATTGACTTCAAAGAACAAGATTACTGTTAATTGTCTTCATCCAGGATTTGTAAAAACTGAATTTGGTAAAAATAATAAAGGTTTTGTTGGTTTGATAATTAAATTTTTGATGAATTTTTTTGCAATAACCGTTGAAGAAGGAGCAAAAACAATTATTCATTTAGCTAATAATAAGGAAGTAAAAAACATTACGGGTAAATACTTTTACAAAAGCAAAATTAACAAACCTTCTGTATACGCAGATAATAAAAGCTCTGCTGAAAAATTATGGGATATGTCTGTTACAATATTAAAGAACAAAGGTTTGACACTTTAATTAAAATACTTCACATGTTAATTTATGAAAAATTATAACTCCTCACTTATCACGCCTGTGTTATTAGCAGGCTCATTAATCATAATTATCACTTTCGGTATCAGGGGTAGTTTTGGAGTATTCCAAATACCAATTGAGAATGAGTTTCAATGGTTAAGAGTTGAGTTTTCTTTGGCTATAGCTATTCAAAATCTAGGATGGGGAATTGGTGCTCCAATTTTTGGCGCTTTAGGCGAAAAATTTGGCGATAAGAAAATGATTATAGTTGGTGCATTTTGTTACGTCATTGGTCTGGTTCTTTCTACCTATGCACAAAATCCATTAACTCATCAATTCTTAGAACTTATTATCGGCTTTGGTATAGCTGGTACTGGCCTTGGTATGATACTGGCAGTAGTAGGAAGGGCATCAAGTGAAAAAAATAGATCGATGGCTCTTGGAATAGTAACAGCAGCTGGATCTTTTGGACAAATGTTTGGAGCTCCAATTGCACAAGCTCTTCTCAATTTCTACAGTTGGCAACAGGTTTTTATTATTTTTGCATTAACTATAGTATTAGTTATGTCAGTGGTCCCCTTCCTTAAAGACGCACCTGTTGCAACAAAAAAAGAGGTGGAAGTAAGTCTATCAAAAGTATTGAGTAATGCATTTAAGGATCCAACTTTTTCAATGATATTTTTTGGCTTCTTTGCATGTGGGTATCAACTAGCTTTTTTAACTGCGCATTTTCCTGCAATGGTTACTGAAATGTGCAGTGCAATAACTCCATCTAGTGCATTACATTTTATAGGAATTTCATCAACATCAAGTTTAGGCGCATTAGCTATAGGTTTGATAGCATTCAGCAATATTTTTGGAACTATATATGCTGGCTGGTTAGGTCAAAAATTTCCAAAAAAATATTTATTAGCAGGCGTATACGCTCTTCGAGCGCTAATTGGCTTAATTTTTATATTACTCCCAATCACACCCACAACAGTCATATTATTTTCACTTTTCATGGGCTCACTTTGGTTAGCAACAGTTCCATTAACTAGTGGTTTAATTGCACATGTTTATGGATTACGTTACATGGGAACACTTTATGGTCTTGTGTTTTTTTCTCATCAAATAGGTAGTTTTCTTGGTGTTTGGATGGGAGGAAGACTTTACGATGCTACAGGGGATTATACTCTTGTGTGGTGGATTGGAATTGGAGTATCTATTTTTTCTACATTAATACATATACCAATAAAAGAAGAAAGGCTGCAAACAGCCAAAATTTGAATATAAGTCAAATTGCCCTACTCTTGCCATATTAATTCCTAATTAAGGTCAATTATGTTCTAAATATGTTTAATGTTTCCATTTTAGAAATAATCATTTTCCATTTACCTAGGTTCTCTTTCTTTTTTATTTGGCGTATATAATTAATATTGAAGGAATAAGCCTTCTTAATATTAGAAAGAAAAGTGAAAAGACGATGGATAATACATTTCTAGCCAAACTAAATAATTTTGTCACTACAGTATTTGACAAGATTGCTGTCTCAAGAACTAGACAAGCTTTAATTAGCTTAGATGACCGTACTTTAGCCGATATCGGATATACAAGACAGCAGGTATTAAATGGTGACTTCTTTAACATAACAGATGTTGTTGACTTCCCAGCAGGTAACTTAGGTTTAAATAAAGCAGTCGAGCAAGATAACAAGATTGACGACAAGAAAGCTGCATAAAGATTTTAAAGAATTAATATTCGTACCTCCTCCCTCGAATATTGATTAAAGATGGTGACATAACACAGAGCTCATATTCCTCCCCCAAGGTAGCTATTATGTCATCTGATAAAGCAAGGACGAAGGACCCCCATCCTTCGTCCTTTTCTTTTTGATTATTTAAGAGAATTATCTATTATAATTTACACATTATGGAGATTGTTAATGGATGATATAAAAAAACCTAAAATTCCCTTACCTTATAATGGACCAAAACCTCAAGTAGCTATAGCTGACATATTCATCCAAGATAGCTTTTCTAAAGAAGATGAAAGATTATGGGTCCCATTATCTCCAGGTAGATGGTCTAGACCCCTATGCTTTAATATAAGTCAGGGATACTGGGTTCATTTGACAAAAGTAATTGGAGGAGGATTCCTATCTAGACATAGACATCCAGCGCCAGTTCACGGATTTGTTATAAAAGGATCATGGCGATATCTTGAACACGATTGGGTAGCTACCGAAGGATCATATTTATTTGAACCACCAGGAGAAATCCATACTCTTGTAGTTGATGAAGACTGTGAAGAAATGATTACGTTATTTCACAATTCTGGAGCTTTACTTTATTGCGATGAAAATGGAAAAACCATAAGTTCTACTGACGTTTTTGATAGAATTGATGCCGCAAAAAAACATTTTGAGAAAGTTGGCCTTGGTAGCAATTATGTTGATCAATTTATTAGGTAACTTGAAGTGTAGTTGTCCTTTTATAAACAAAATAACTTCCGGCTAATAATAATATAGCGGCAATTATCATTCTTACTGGGCTCCCCATTAGAAATAATGGAAAAGATAAAACCATCATACATATTGGGACATAGAGCTTTGAAAACATTGAATCCTTATTCGCATTTTGATAAAAAGGAAATATTATGGAAACTATTGCCATCAGTATAAAAAACAAAGACCAAGGTCTAGTTACAAATAAAAAGTAATCATCACTAGTACCGATAGCTCTAGCTATATTTAGTTCGGCTAATTTTCCTAATACGACACCAAGTATCATTGGTGCTAGTGGGAAACCTAGTTTGCGCATAAAATATCCAATAACACCAAAACCAAACATTACCCATATATCAAAAGTTATATTATGAAGAGCAAAAACTCCTATTGCACAATAAGCAAGAATTACGGATGCCAAAACATACATAGGAATTCTTGTTACTAAAAGAAACAACCTTAGAGAAAATGCTTGCAAACCTACCATAAAGAAATGTGCCGCAAAAAATGCTATAAAAACACCATAAGCTAAAAGGGGTTCATCTTGAATAAATGAAGGTCCAGGAATTATATTATGTATCATTAAAGCACCAAGCATAACCGCCGTTACAATGTCACCGGGGATGCCTAATGCCATCATCATTATGAGAGCTCCACCTGCAGTAGCATTATTAGCTGACTCTGGAGCAATTATGCCATCTACAGCTCCCTTTCCAAATTCATCTCTATTTGGGGCCGCTTTTTTTGCTTGATCATATGCAAGAATATTTGAAATAGAGCCACCTGCGGCGGGAAGAATTCCAGTAAAAATTCCAATAAAACTTGATCTAAATAAATTAATCCAATTTTTAATAACTAGAGCAATTGCTTTTCTATGCTCTACTCTAACTGGGTCAGCCGTTTTCGCCATTAAAGGTGATTTAGCTTTTACATTATCTTCTACGTCACTTAAAAGTTGGGAAAATGCAAATAAACCAATCAATACTGGAAGAAAAGCAAAGCCTTGTCTAATATGATCCGAGCCAAATGCAAATCTAGCCACTCCATTTATTTCATCTTCTCCAACACAAGCTGCAAATAAACCTAAACAACCTGCAATTAATCCCTTAACCATATTATCGCCAGATAAACTAACTGTAATAGTAAGAGCGAAAACAATTAGAGCAAAGTAATCCCAAGGGCCAAATTCTAAGCCAAGAAAAGCAAGCTGTGGTGCAAGTGCTACTAAAATAACAGCGCTTATCATTCCTCCAAAGAAAGAAGACCATAAACCTAATCCCAAAGCTAATCCTGGTTTTCCAGAACGTACCATAGGGAAACCATCAAATGTTGTCGCCACTGAAGAAGGAGTTCCAGGAATACCTGTGAGCATTCCAGACATTAAACCACCAGATAAACCACCGACAAATACACCCATCATTGTTGCCAAGCCTTGAATAGGACTCATGCCAAATGTAAAAGGCAATGTTAAGATAACACCCATAGCTATTGTAAAGCCTGGTATAGCTCCAGCTAACAAACCAGCTAATGTTCCTATACCCATTAATCCTAATGTTAAAGGATCAAGTAAAACAGACGCTCCAGCTTGAAGAATTATATCAAACATTATTTAAATCTACCAAACACGTAAGATTTCTCCTTCAGGTAACATCACCCTCAAACCAAAAGTAAAAATCATCCACATAAAACCAATACTTAGAATAGAAATCGTGAGATGCTTAAAAATTAAATTAGGCGAAAAACCACCTAAAAAAGTTAATAAACCAAAAACAAAAACTATCCCGCCTAAAAGCATTCCTAGATAATCTAAAGTTGAAAGAAAAAATATGAACATTCCAAAACAAATTAATGCATTTTTAAACTTCGCAAAATTTACCTTAAAATTATTATTGCCTACATGCCCTTCTGTTTTAAATAAAAGGTACGATTTACCCAACATAACAGAGGAAATTATTACCAAAAGCCACAAAACAACTCTAGGCCAAGCGTCTGCTTTCATTCCTTCAAAACCAAGATCTCTAATATTAGAGGCGTCATTTATCATGATGCCAGAGAAACAAAGTAAGAATACAGAAATTATTATATCTGTTTTATTGTTAGTCATTCAAATCCTAATAAAAACTCAGAGAGATAATCTCTCTAAATCTCTGAGTTTAAAATTTATTTTCTTTTATATACACCAACTTTTTTAGCAATCGGCAACCATTTGTCATAAGTGGCTTGAAAATGATCTCTGTAATCACTTGCTCCCTTATATGTTATCAAAATACCTTTTTTATGCATAGCCTCTTTGAAATCTGCATCTGCAGCTGCGCCTTTTAGCATTGAGGCATAATGATCAATAATAGCTTTTGAAGTGCCTTTTGGAGCAACAACTCCTCTTTCAACAGCATAAACAAGATTATAACCCTGTTCTTGCGCAGTTTTCATATCCGGTATTTGGTCTAATCTTGCAGGGTTGGTTACACCTAATGCTTTTAGTTTACCAGCTTTAATATATTTAATAGCTGCTGCTAAATTTATTTCACCAAGCTTTATGTTATCAGCTAACAAAGCTGTCATTCTTTGTTTAGTTCCATCATAAGAAACGTGCTTAAACTTTACGCCAGCAGCATCTTCTAATAATAGGAAAACAAATTGACTTGTTGATCCAAAGGTACCGCCAGCTGTAATACTTTTAGGGTCTTTCTTAGCTGCAGCTACTAAATCAGTTAAGTTATTAAAAGGAGTGTTTACATTAGCTCCAATTATTGAAGGAGTAGAAGTAACCATAGATACTGGCTCGAAAGCATCCCAAGTTATGTCAATTCTTCCGGTAAAATAACTCGTAATTGCACTTTGATGAATTGCAAATAAAGTACAACCATCAGGCTTTGCCTTTGCAGCTTGCTTGGCACCTTTATTTCCACCTTGACCACCTACATTTACAACTTGTAACTGTGGTTTTGCTCCATTTTTATTAACTTTTTCTACTATTTGACGAAAAATAATATCAGTTCCTCCACCTGCTCCCCAAGGAACAATAAGCTTGGCTGTTCCACAAGGAATGTCTGGCGCAGCGACGGCACCTGTTACTGATAAAGCAAGAAAAGCAGCACCTGCTAAACCTACTTTAAATAAATTTTTAATTGGCATTGTTATCTCCACATATTAGTTTAATTTGTTATTGATTTCTTGATTTATAGATTAGTTTAATAATTGCTAGATAATAATATAGAGTCAATTTTTTTATATTTTTTATGAGTTTTTTTATGAATAAATTTACTACTAGACCTGAAATTGTTGGTAATTTTGGCATAGTTACATCCACTCATTGGATTGCTTCTGCAGTAGGAATGTCAATATTAGAAAAAGGAGGCAATGCATTTGATGCAGCTGTTGCAACTGGGTTTACCCTTCAAGTTGTAGAACCTCACTTAAATGGTCCTGGGGGAGAGGTTCCATTAATTTTAGCTCCAAATAACAAAGATCCAATTGTTATATGTGGTCAAGGAGTGGCGCCAGAGTTAGCAACTTTAAAGAGCTTCAATGATCTTGGGTTAAATATAGTTCCTGGAAGCGGTTTGTTACCTGCTGTTGTCCCAGGTGCTTTTGATGCTTGGATGTTATTATTATTAAATTTTGGAACTATGTCATTAAGAGATGTATTAGAACCTTCTATTGGCATAGCAACAAAAGGTTATCACTTAGTTCCAAATATAATAAATACCATAAAGTCTGTTGAGGAATTATTTAGAAATGAGTGGACTAGCTCTGCGGAAATATATCTTCCAGGCGGAAAATTGCCTCAAGAGGGTGATTTTTTTACTAATAAAAAAATGGCTGAAACTTATTTAAAGATTATTAAAGAAGCAGAAGGAAAGTCTAAAGATAAAAAAGAACAGATTAATCAAGCTAGAAATATATGGAGCAAAGGTTTCGTCGCAGAGGAAATTGAAAATTATTGTAAAAATAATCAAGTAATGGATACAACTGAAAGTAAGCATAAAGGCTTACTTACTGCCGATGATATAGCTAATTGGTCTGCTACAATAGAAAAACCATTAACTTATGATTATAAAAACTTTACTGTTTGTAAAACTGGCCCATGGGGACAAGGACCAACTTTCCTTCAGCAATTAGCATTATTGAAAGATTTTGATTTAGATGTGCTTGACGAAAACTCACCAGAATTTGTTCACTTAGTTGTTGAAGCAACTAAGTTGGCTTTTGCAGATAGAGAGGCTTTTTATGGAGATACAAATTTTAATAAAGTACCAATGGATATATTACTTAGTGAAGAATATAATATTGAACGTAGACGTTTAATTTCTGAAAAATCTTCTATGGAAGTTAGGCCTGGAAACATTCCTGGATTTGGAGGGGAAGTAACGGTAAGACCAAAGGGCACAACTCCAGAATCTTTCTCTAAATTTGACATAGGCGAACCAACAGTAGCTAGATTTGATGAGCCTAGTCCAAATAGCTTGGGAGATACTAAAGGGGATACCACTCATTTTGATATAATCGACAAATGGGGTAACATGATTGCAGGAACACCCAGTGGAGGTTGGTTACAAAGTTCTCCTATTATACCAGAACTAGGTTTTTGCTTATCCAATAGAGGTCAAATGTTTTGGTTAGATGATAACTCACCTGCTTGTATAGGACCAAAGAGAAGACCTAGAACAACTTTATCTCCTAGCTTAGCCCTTAAAGATGGCGTTCCATATATGGTGTTTGGAACACCTGGCGGCGACCAGCAAGATCAATGGTCGCTTCACTTGTTTTTGAGACATGTTCACTTTGGATTAAATCTTCAAGAGGCAATTGATGCGCCAGGTTTTAGCACCGCTCACTTTCCGAACTCCTTTTATCCAAGAGAAACTGATATAGGTCACTTAGCAATTGAAGGAAGATTTCCTAAAACGACTATTGATGAGCTAAAGAAAAAAGGACATAAAGTTTCAGTTGATACTGATTGGAGCTTAGGAAGAATGACGGCTGCCTCTAAAGATGGCCAAATATTAAAAGGAGCCGCAAATCCAAGATTTATGCAAGGTTATGCAATTGGAAGATAAATACTAAAGGATTAAAAAATGAATGTTGGGATTGTTGGATTTGGATCGATAGGAACAGAAGTTGCTAGAGCACTTATCAATGGAGTAGAAGATTTTTCTTTATATGGTATCACATCAAGAAGCAAATCAAATGCTCAAGAAAGAATTGATAAATTAGATAAAAATATAAAAATTTTTGATTTGCAGGCTCTAGTTGATAATTGTGAGATTATTATTGACTGCGCTCCAAAAGAAGCTTTTAGAGACATTGCTACTAAATGTATTAATAAAGAAAGAAAATTGATAACTGTGAGTGGTTCAGGCATACTTGATAATTTAGATCTGGAGGAATTAGCAAAGACAAACAACTCCCAAATTATTTTAGCCACAGGAGCAATTTTAGGCTTGGATGCCCTAAGAGCGGCTGCAGAATCAAATATTAATTCTGTCACAATGACAACACGGAAACCCCCTAACGCTCTATCTAATGCTCCATTCGTTATTAATAATAATATCCAATTAAATAATTTATTAGAACCAAAATTAATATTCAAAGGGTCTGCAACTGAAGGTGCAAAAGCTTTTCCTGCTAATGTGAATGTCGCAGCTGCAGTTGGTCTAGCCGGCATTGGCGCAAATAAAACAAAGCTTGAAATATGGGCTGACCCTAACTTGAAGAGAAACACCCATAAAGTTCAAGTTGATTCAGACAGTGCTATTTTTGAAATGTCCATTCAAAATGTTCAAACACCTGAGAACCCAGGGACTGGAAAAATTACTGGCTTAAGCGTTATAGCTTGTTTAAGGGGCTTAAAATCTTCGTTTAAAATTGGGACATAATACTAAATTAATTTTTCGTAATATAACTTCATTTTTAAATAACATGACGTCAGTATACGACTATCAAAATTATAATTTTGTGCTTTAGAAATCAAGTGTCCAAATATCTCTTCATGTTCTGTAAAGGCGTTTTTTTCAACATCTCTTTGCATTGAAGCTTTAATAGGAGAACCTTCTGCTGTAATATTATCTAAAACACTATTTGCTTCATTATCATCAATCTTAAAACCGTTTAATTTAGCTATTGACCTACATTCCATATACAAATCAATAAGAGTTTTTTTACCAACTTCATGATTGCTAATCTCACCTAGGGTTGAGCTAAAAAGAGTTGTTGCTCCTGCAACGGTTGAAATAAAAATCCATTTTTTCCACAAATCTAGAGTAATATTTTCACTAAGAACAACGTCAAATTTAGTTTTTTCACAAACATCTAAAAAAGGTTTTAAAAGATAATTTTGATTATGTATCCTATTTCCAAAAGTAAGTTTTTTGAACTGACTAAAGTGCTCTATTGTCCCATCTTCATTTATAGTTGAACTGATATGAGCAACACCTCCCATGACTTTTTCACTTCCAAACTCCTCATCCAATTTCATCAGGTGAGTCATACCATTTAAAAAAGGGATAATAAGACCTCTGCCTTTAGTGAGTCTTAAATCAAGAATAGCTTGATCTAAGTCATATGTTTTACACGAAATTAATATTATGTCGTAAATTGGCTTTAGCTCATTTGCTAAAACTAAATTAGGTTTTAGATTAAGATTTCCTAGTGGACTAATTACTTTAAGGCCATTTTTTAATAGTAAATCTTTTCTTTTAGGTCTTACTAAAAAAGTAACGTCTGCTCCACTTTGTTGAAGATATCCTCCAAAGAAACCACCAATACCACCTATTCCCAAAATTAATATTTTCATTAATACCTCAATCTATTTGAATTAAATTAAATCTTACTCAAATAAAATTTGTTTTTTGTAGTTTTAAAATTTCATCTAAAACATCTTTAGGTAATGGGCCCATTTCAACAGCTTGAATTGAGTTTTGAAGATGATCTAATGATGCTAAACCTAATACAGCACAATGCAAATTATTAGTTGATAATCCATACCTGAGTGAAAATTGAGCCCTGTTACCATAAGCTTCACCTACAAGTTCAAATATTTTTTTAACTCGTTTTTCTTCTTCACTTATATCAATAACATGTGTAACAGGAATTTCTCTCCCATGTCTTATATCAGTTGCAAGTAAACCAGCAGCAAAAATTCTTATACCCATTATACCCATATTTTGTTTTTGACAATCTGATATCAAACCTGAAAAGTCGTGGTCATTCCACAACCCTTTTTCATTAAAATTAGCTGTTGGATTCAAAAGATTATAATATATTTGAGCAGTATCAAAAGAACCCTTATTAACAACTTCTCTTATAGGGACAGTATCTCCTAAACCAGTAAGTCCAATGTTATCCACTCTACCGTCTTCTTTAATTTTTTCCATGATGTCAGAAACACTATTTGTCTTTAAAATTTGAGCAGACGTTAAGGTGTCAGTGCTCTCATGAATGGTTATTTTATTATGTAATTGATATAATTCTAATTTATCCAATTTTAATCTTTTAAGGCTATTATCTAATTTTCTATCCAACTGGGATTCAAATGTTTCTGTACTTGCAGGATCTATTCTAGCTTTCGAAGAAACATGTAACTTGTTTTCACTTGAAAGTGAACTTAACAAGTCTCCAATATTTTTCTCAGACTGCCCGTCACTGTAACTCTCTGCTGTATCAATCCAGTTAATCCCTGATTTAAGTGAAAATTCGATAGCTTTTTCCATAACTTCATACTTTGGATCAATAAAGAGCCCTCCTACCCAACCTCCTCCAAGTATAACCTGCGATATATTTAATCCTGTTCTTCCTAATTTATTTTTTTTCATAATAATATTATCTTTATTTGTTAAAAGTTGTATTAGGTTAATTTTAAACTCATATCCTCATAACAACTTATTAGAAAATCTGTAATGAATAAAGATAAAACAATTCTTAAAACTCTACTACTAGGATCATTTTTTGCTTCTTTATCTGCAATGTTAGGAGGGTCTACATTTGTATTTACAAGATATGTTGTTGATAGCATTGACCCATATACATTAAGCTTTTTACGTTATGGTTTGACTGGTTTAATTCTATTTTTACTATCTATATCTGTTTATATGAACAAAAAATTTGCTAAAGCAGACTTAATTCCTATGTGTTTTCTTGGTTTGGCTATGATCACTTTATTTCCAAATTTTATGGCTTTAGGTCTAGAGCATACAACTGCTGCAAGAGCAGGGTTGCTCTATGCTACTATGCCTTTATGTACAATAATAATTGCTTATTTCTTTAATATTGAAAAAATCACACTCAATAAATCATTAGCTGTTCTGCTTGCTATTTTAGGGGTATCATTTTGTATGTCAGAAAGAGTTGATAACAACTTCCAGGACACCTTAAAAGGTGATTTTTTGATGATGATTGGTGTTTTATCAGCGTCATGCTTTACAGTCTTTTCAGGTAAGTATTTAAAAAAATATGGAAATATACCTGTAATGATTTTTGTCATTTTAATAGGTACAATACTTAATTTAATAATATCCATGATTTTTGGTAATTCAATTATAAGTCTTTTAGAAATAAATAAATTTGAAGCTGCTGCTTTGTTAATGTTAATCATTCCAGGAGGAGTTGTAATGATGTATTGCTGGGGAAAGGCACTACAATTAATATCTCCAACTCAGGCCGCAATATCCCTCGGGTTTAATCCTTTGACAGCTATTTTGCTTGGATCGATTATACTTAATGAAGAAATAACTTTTAAATTAGGTGTAGGATTCATTTCAATTTTGATGGCTATTATATTAGCTAACTGGAAGTCAAAAATTAAAGCTTAATTATAAATTACTTTAATTTTTCCTTAAGTAGATTATTTACTATACCTGGATTTGCTTTTCCTTGAGATAACTTCATAACTTGACCTACAAAGAAACCAAAAAGCTTGTCCTTACCACCTAAATAATCATTAACCTTATCCTTATTTTCTGAAATAACTTTATCTATTAATTTTAAAATTTCTGTGTCATCAGAAACTTGTTCTAGGCCTTTATCTTTTACAATATCTGATGGAGAATTTTTACTTGTCATCATTTCTGCAAACACATCTTTTGCTATTTTACCAGAAATTGTACCCTTAGAAATCAAAGAGACTAGCTTACCAAGATTTTCAGGAGAAATAGGACTATTAGACAATGTTAGATTTTCTTTTTTTAATGCACCAAAAAGTTCTGTAATCATCCAATTAGCTGTTAACTTTCCATCTTGGCCCTTTGCTGCCTTTTGGTAAAAATCAACATAATCTTTTTCTTCTACTAAAATTGAAGCGTCGTAGGGAGTTATTTCAAAATCGTTGACTAATCTTTTTTTAAGTGAGTCAGGAAGTTCAGGAAGTGTTTTTTTAATTTCTTGGACCCAACTATCACTAAATTCCAGAGGTAACAGATCTGGATCTGGAAAATATCTATAGTCATGAGCATCTTCTTTACTTCTCATAGATCTGGTTTCTCCCGTAGATGTATCAAAAAGTCTTGTTTCCTGATTTATTTTACCACCTGATTCAAGAATATCGACTTGTCTTTCAGCTTCAGATTGAATTGCTTGAATTATAAATCTAATAGAATTTAAGTTTTTTATTTCACATCTTGTTCCAAACTCTTCGCCTGATTTTCTTACTGAAACATTGCAGTCTGCCCTTAGCGAACCTTCTTCCATGTTTCCATCACACGCTCCAACGTATCTTAAAATAGATCTAATTTTTTTTACGTAAGCACCTGCTTCTTGAGGAGATCTGATATCGGGTTTAGATACAATTTCCATTAAAGCTACGCCTGTTCTATTCAAATCAATAAAAGATTTGCTAGGGTGCTGATCATGAAGAGATTTTCCTGCATCTTGTTCAAGATGTAAACGTTCTATGCCTATAGTTGTTTGTTTACCATTATCTAAATCAATTATAATCTCACCTTCCCCAACTATTGGTTTTGTGAACTGACTAATTTGATATCCCTGTGGCAAGTCAGCATAAAAGTAATTTTTTCTGTCAAAAACCGAAACGTTGTTGATTTTTGCGTTTAGCGCTAATCCAGTTTTAACCGCCTGCTCAATGCAAAACTCGTTAATTACTGGTAACATTCCTGGCATTGCTGCATCAACTAAAGATACATTCGAATTAGCTTCAGCTCCAAAAGAAGCAGAAGCCCCAGAAAATAACTTAGATTTACTCGAAATTTGCGCATGTATTTCCAAACCAATAACCATTTCCCATGTTCCAGTCTCTCCATTAATATGACCTGGTTTTAAAATTCCAGTTTCACTCATGTAGCAGCTCCGTCGGGTATAAAGTTAAATTCTGCACTTCTTTCTAGAGCTCTTGCAGTACTTATTAAACCTGGCTCATCAAAAGAGTTTGCAATTAATTGTATTCCTATTGGCAGGCCTGATTTATCTAAACCAACAGGTAAGGATATCCCTGGCAATCCTGCCAAGCTTGCTGGGACAGTAAATATATCATTTAAGTACATAGTCAGAGGATCTTGTTTTTGTCCTAGTTCAAAAGATGTTGTTGGTGTTGATGGAGTTAAAATATAATCAACTTCTTCAAAAACATTATCAAAATCTTCTTTTATCAATCTCCTAACTTTTTGAGCCTTAAGGTAATATGCGTCATAATATCCAGACGATAAGACATAAGTTCCAATCATTATCCTTCTTTTTACTTCTTCACCAAAACCATTTCCACGTGTAATTTCATACATCTCATCTAAACTTGCAGCTTCATTTCTTTTTCCATATCTTACACCATCATATCTAGCTAGATTACTAGATGCTTCTGCAGGGGCTATTATATAATAAACAGGTAAAGCGTACTTTGTATGCGGTAAAGAAACAGGCAATATCTCAGCTCCAGATTCCTTTAACCAATTGATTGATTTTTCATAAAATTTAACAATATCCTGAGAAATACCGTCTTGAGTATATTCTTTGGGTATGCCTATTTTTTTTCCTTTTATACCTTTATCTAAGTAATTCATTAAATCAGGCATTTCTAAATTAGCCGAGGTTGAATCTTTTTTGTCATACCCAGCCATAGAATTAAGCATGAGAGCAGCATCGCTTACTGTCCTTGTCAGTGGGCCTGCTTGATCTAAAGAAGAAGAAAATGCAACTATTCCCCATCTGGAGCATCGACCATAAGTAGGTTTCAAACCAGTAACCCCACAAAATGCTGCTGGTTGCCGGATTGATCCACCTGTATCTGTACCAGTAGCAGCAAGTGCTGACCTTGAAGCCACTGCTGAAGCTGATCCGCCAGATGATCCTCCTGGAGACATTTTACTATTTTTTAGCCATGGGTTAACAACATTTCCTTTAGCTGCTGTTTCATTACTAGATCCCATTGCAAACTCATCACAAGATAATTTACCTAACATAACCGCTCCGTCATCCCAAAGATTTTGAGTGACAGTACTTTCATAAGTAGGACAAAAGTTTTCAAGTATTTTTGAAGATGCAGTAGTTTTTATGTCTTTAGTACAAAACATGTCTTTTACACCTATCGGAAGACCTTCAAGAGGTCTTGATGTTCCATTATTAATATTTTTATCTGATGCTTTAGCCATATTCATAGAATGATCTTTTATAATTTCTAAATAAGCTCCTAAAGCTGATGTTTTTTCAATTGCTTCAAAATAAGCATTAGTCAATTCTAATGAAGAAAATTCTTTATTCTTAAGAGCAATAGACGCGCTTAATAAATCAAACTTGAGTAAATCGGACATTATTCAATTACCTTTGGAACAACAAAAAATCCACTGGAACTTTCAGGAGCATTTTTTAAAACTAAATCTTCAATGTTTCCGTCTGTTACTTCATCGCTTCTAAGAGGTAACCTGTGTCCAGTTACTGAAGCTAAGGGTTTTACGTCTGAAGTATCAACTTCTTCTAATTGAGCTACAAAACCTAATATATTGTTTAAATCATTGGTCAGACTTTGTTTACTAGCTTCTGGAATATCTAAACGAGATAATCTAGCTATTTTGTTTACAGTTGGAATATCAACGATTGTATTTTTGTTGGACATTTTTAATCCTTCATTGGATTGATAATTTTTATTTTTTTTAGATTTCTGTTAGCATCAATTATGCCTATCTTCAAGCTTGATGAATTTTTCTTAAATATTTTGCCTAAAAAAAGACTTATAGGTATTGATCCAGGAACAAAAACCATTGGAGTTGCTGTGAGTAATACAGATTTAACTGTTGCTTCCCCAATAACGACCATTAAACGAAAAAAAATAAGCTCTGATATAAATGAGTTAATATTAATTGCTAACCATTACGATATTGCAGGTTTAGTTATGGGTTGGCCTTTAAATATGGATGGAAGTATAGGGCCAAGGTGTGATTCTGTTAGAGATTTTACAAAGAGTATTTTAGTGGTTAATGATTTTCCAATTTTCTTTCAAGATGAAAGAATGTCTACAATGGCTGTGGAAAGACCTATGATAAATGAAGATATGACAAGAAAGAAAAGAAGTTCTAGAACAGATCAACTTGCAGCATGTTGGATATTACAAACTGCACTAGACGGATTACAAAAAAAGATGTAATAGGATATTTTTAATGAATGAATTATTAAATAATAAAACTGAAAGCTTTCTTTCCTCTCCTGTAAAACTATCATCAAATCATCTGTTAGCCATTGAGGGAATGAAAAAGTCTGAAATTCAAAATCTGATTGATAGAGCCGATTATTTTGCAAATTTAGATAAACACAGCAATACAAAAACCCTTCAAGGTTACGTGGTCCTTAATGTTTTTTTTGAGAACTCAACCCGTACAAGAGTATCATTTGAACTTGCTGCAAGAAGGCTTGGAGCTGAAGTAATTAATATATCCCTTATTAATTCATCCATTAAAAAAGGAGAAAGTTTACTAGATACTGCAAGCACACTAAATGCTATGAAGCCAGATTTGTTAATAGTAAGGCACCCTCATAGTGGTGCTCCACTATTATTTGCAGATTATTTAAATTGTAGCATTATTAATGCTGGTGATGGAAGACATGAACATCCTACTCAAGCATTGCTTGACGCACTCACAATAAAAAGAAGAGTAGGATATCTAGAAGGCTTAAAGATCAGTATTTGTGGAGATATAGCGAATAGTAGAGTAGCCCGATCAAATATACATTTATTGACAATAATGGGTGCAGACGTTAGGTGTGTTGCACCATCTACATTAATGCCCTCAAATTTAGAAAATTTAGGTGTAAAATGTTTTTATGATATGAAAATGGGTATAAAAGACGCTGATGTTGTTATGCTTTTACGTTTGCAAAATGAAAGAATGTCAGGAACTGAAAATCCCTCAGAGAGAGAATATTTTAAGTTTTTTGGCCTTGATGAAACAAAGCTTGCTTTAGCTAGCCCTAATGCAGTAATTATGCATCCTGGTCCTATGAACAGAGGTGTGGAAATTGCATCTGCACTGGCGGACGATTCAAATAGAAGTTTAATTAAAACTCAAGTTGAAATGGGTGTTGCAGTAAGAATGTCTATAATTGAAGCTTTAAATAATACAAAAAATGAAATTCTAAAAAATTAAAAATGACATATACGATTTTCAAATCAATCAAATTATTGAATCCCGCAACAAATTTAAATGAAATATTAGATGTTGTTATTCATAAAAATAAGATTTTTTCAATTTCTAAAGACTTCCAAACTGAAGTTTTAAAACAAGATAATCAAATTGATATCTATGATTGTGATGGTTTAACTATGACACCTGGCATCATAGACATGCGTGTTAACATTGGGAAAACTGAGAATTTAGTATCCACTCAAAAAATTGCAGCGGAGAATGGTATTACATCAATGGTCATTCTTCCAAATCAGACTCCCAAATTGAATAATCCATCAATAATAGATCACATTAAAAGACAATCTGAGAACTCTAAACTTCCTAAAGTGAATGTCTATGGTGCAGCTACCAAAGATGATCAAGGTTTAGAAATGAGCGAAATTGGCCTTATGTCAGAAATGGGAGCAATCGGTTTTACAAATGGAAACAAAAGTATAAAAAATAGTTTAGTTATGAGACGTTTAATGAGTTATGCAGCAATGATTAATCGTCCTATTATTCAACATGCAGAAGATGAAGATTTATCAGGTCTAAATAAAGCATCAACCACATTAATTAATGGTGAAATGAATGAAGGTGAAATTTCTACCCGTCTAGGGTTAATTGGCATCCCATCTTGTGCAGAAGTTATTATAATCGAAAGAGATATAAGATTGGCTAAATTAACAGGAGTTAATTATCATGTCGCCCATGTATCTACACGAGATTCAATTAATGTAATTAGAGAAGCTAAAAAAGCCGGTTTAAAAATCACCTGTGATACTGCACCTCCCTATTTTTCTTTAAATGAGACTTCTTTATTAAGTTATAATACCGCGTTTAAATTATCTCCTCCTTTAAGAATTGAAGATGACCGGTTAGCTGTAATTGAAGGAATTCAAGACGGAACAATTGATGCTATTGCTTCTGATCATAGAGCTCGATCAAAAGATACAAAAGTACAGCCTTTTTCAGCCGCATCAATTGGTGCATCTGGAATAGAAACGTTGTTTGTAATGACATTAGAGTTAGTACATAAAAAAATTATTGACTTAAATAAGGCGATATCCTTATTAACTACTAATCCAGCAAATGTTCTTAATATGAAAAAACCAAGTTTAGAAAAAGACGAACTTGCTGAATTTATAATTTTTGATGAGAATTTTCCTGATATGATAAATCAGAATAATTTAAAAACCAGCCCTACACCTTTTGATCTTAGAAAAATCAATGGAAAAATTCTAGGTACTTTTATAAATGGTCAAGCAGCCTATATCAGCCAAATGTTTAAAGATAAAATTATAAAATGACTTTAGAACATAGTTACATATTTTTTTTGACAACTTTTTTCCTATTTGGATATTTTATAGGATCTATACCATTTGGTTTAATACTTACTAAAATATCTGGATTAGGAGATATAAGAGATATAGGTAGTGGAAATATTGGTGCAACAAACGTTTTGAGAACTGGAAACAAAAAATTAGCTCTCTTAACATTAATTCTAGATGGTATAAAGGGTGCGCTTGCTATCTATCTTGTTAAGTTATCTTTAAATTATATACCGTTTACCTTTAGCAATGATATTAAGTCTTTTGAAGCTGTAGTTGCCATATCTGCAGTAATAGGACATTGTTTTCCAATCTGGTTATATTTTAAAGGTGGAAAAGGGGTAGCAACTGGATTTGGGGTTATACTTTTTCTTAATTTATTTGTTGGATTAACAGCACTTTTGATATGGGCTTTAATTGCAAAATTATTCAAAATAAGCTCTATGTCAGCATTAGTTTCATATTTTTTCGTACCAATTTTAATGTTTTTTTTATCTTCTGAAAATTCATTTTTTATTGCTTCTCTTTTAATTTCTTCAATTTGTTATTTACAACATAGAGAAAATATAAAGAGAATACTAAATCGATCAGAAGCTAAAATATAAAAACATATTTATTGTTATTTAGTAAAAGTAATGTTATCTGCACTAAAATAATAGAATTTTAAGTTTAATAGATTTAAGGCTCCTTATAAATGAAGTTAGTAATAGTTGAATCTCCAGCAAAAGCACAAACTATTAATAAATATCTTGGTAGTGATTATAAAGTAATTGCGTCTGTTGGCCATATAAGAGATTTACCATCTAAGGATGGAGCAGTACTTCCTGATGATAACTTTAAAATGTCATGGGAGATGCATAAAGATAAAGAAAAAGTTGTTAAGGAAATTATTGGAGAATTAAAATCAGCTGATAGTTTAATTCTGGCTACAGATCCTGATAGAGAAGGAGAAGCTATAAGTTGGCATTTAAAAGAAATTTTAAATTCAAAAAAAACTATTATGCAGAAACCAGTTGAGAGAGTTGTTTTTAACGAAATAACTAAAAATGCTGTTTTAGACGCAATGAAAAAACCAAGAGAAATTAATACAGAATTAGTTGAGGCTTATTTAGCTAGAAGAGCTTTAGATCATCTAATTGGTTTTTCAATCTCTCCAATATTGTGGCGAAAACTTCCAGGTTCAAAATCTGCTGGTAGAGTTCAGTCTGTTGCATTGAAGCTTATATGTGAAAGAGAAATTGAGATTGAAAAGTTTAATATTGAAGAATATTGGTCAATATCTTCTATATTTTCAAAAAATAACAATGAAAATTTCTCAGCAAAGTTGTTTGTTCTTGATAGCAAAAAATTAGCGAAGATGGACCTTAAAAGTGAAGATGATGCTAATGAAGCATTAGATAAAATTAGAAAATCTTCATTTAATATATCTAAAATTGAAACTAAACGCGTTAAAAGAAATCCCTTGGCACCTTTTACAACATCAACACTTCAGCAAGAAGCTTCAAACAAATTAGGCTTTGGTGCTTCAAGAACAATGAGAATAGCTCAAAAATTATATGAAGGTATAAACATTGGTAGTGAAACAACTGGTTTAATAACTTATATGAGAACAGATGGCGTTCAATTAAGTTCTCAAGCTATTGATGAATTACGAAATGAAATTACAAATCGACATGGTAAATATTATATTCCTCAAACACCACGGGTATATAAATCTAAAGCGGCAAATGCCCAGGAAGCTCATGAGGCTATTAGACCTACTTCAATTTCACGTGACCCAGAAAATATGTCGCAATACCTAGATAATGAACAATTAAAACTTTATGAATTAATTTGGAAAAGAACAATTTCAAGTCAAATGCAATCAGCTGAATTAGATGAAACTGCCGCTGATATTTCAAATAAAGATATGAGTATTATTTTTAGAGCCAACGGATCACAAGTATATTTTCCAGGCTTTTTTGTTTATAGAGATAGAGAAGATGATAAAATATTACCTAAATTAGTTGAAAATGAAGATGTTGATTTAGAAAAAGCTGACGGAGAACAACATTTCACTCAACCTCCACCTAGATTTACAGATGCAAGCCTTATTAAAAAAATGGAAGAGTTAGGTATCGGAAGACCCTCTACGTATGCTTCTATACTTCAAGTACTTATAAACCGAAGTTATGTTGAAAAAGAAAAAGGTAAACATATACCTCAAGAAAGAGGAAGGATACTCACCGCCTTTTTAAACAATTTCTTTGGTCAATATATAGAATACGATTTCACTGCTGATCTAGAAAAAAAGTTAGATAAAGTATCTGACGGAAAATTAAACTATAAGAAATTATTAGAAGAATTTTGGGATGGGTTTAAACCACATTTAAATAAAATGTCTGAATTAGAAAGAGATAAGATCCTTGAAGCTCTTGAAAACGAACTCTCTGATTTATTTTTTCCCAAAGAAGATTTAACTAAAAACGGTGAACCTAATAAAAAATGTCCTACTTGTTCTAATGGAAAATTGGGTTTGGAACTAGGAAAATACGGTGCTTTCATAGGATGCTCAAATTATCCTGAATGTAAATTCACAAAGCAAATTGCAAGCAATCAAAACGAGGAGAATGATGCTAATAGTACTTTTATGCCAAATGATGATGGCATTTTAGGTATTGACCCTGAAAGTGGTTTAAACGCGATTATTAAAAAAGGACCCTACGGTATTTATCTTCAATTAGGTGACGAAAAGAAACCTAAAAGAACTAGTATTCCAAAATTAGTCGAAGCTAAAGGAATTGATCTTCAAAAAGCTCTTGCATTTCTCTCTTTACCAAGATTAATAGGCAAACATCCAGAAACAGGTCAAGATATTTCTGCTGGAATTGGAAGATATGGTCCCTACTTGAAATATGATATAAATTTTATAAGTATACCAGCAGACGAAACTGTTATAAATATAGGCTTAAATCATGCTGTAGTTTTAATAGGTGAAAACAGCGAAAAGCTAGGAAAGGTTTTAGGTGATCATCCTGATGGTAACGGAAAGGTATTAGCTAAATCCGGAAGATTTGGACCTTACGTTGAATATAATAAAATCAGGGCTACCCTTCCAAAATCTATTTCACTAGAAGAAATTAGTCTTGATCAAGCAATCGAGTTAATTATTGCAAAAGCTGCAAAACCTCCTAGAACAAAAAAGAAAACTGTTAAAAAAAAATAAGCGTAAATTTTGGTAAACCTTTATAAAATGACAAAAAAGATCTTTTAATATCTTGGAATTAACTAACAAAGAAATATTACCTTTAAAAGTCACACTATTAGACAATGATGGTTACGCAGTTGGCAAAATAACAGAAAAAAATCATCCAATAAAAACTATAGAAATACCTTTTAATAAAAATAACTTAAACTTTTCTGTCGATGATAATTTATTGGTAGAATTGGAATTAAAACATAAGAAATATAAAGTAACAAAAATAATTAAGAAAATTGAAATTGAAAGGAAATATTTTTTTGCAAAAGTTAGATTAAATTCTAAAAATAAGTTTCTTCTTCAAGTTTTAGAAAGAGGAAAGCAAAGTAAAGAAGTTATAGAACCAATAATACCTAAAGATTTTTTAATTAAAAATGGTGATATAGTCAAAGCAAAGATTGCTTCTGGACAAATTTTAAAAAAATTAAAAATAAAAAAGATAAAAGCCAACAAAAGACATAAACTTAGGACTAAAATTCAACAAACTCACGCTGAAATTATAGAAGTTATTGGTTCATCCCTAGATCCTAAAGTTTTTTCCTATCTTGCGGTAAAAGAACATGACTTAAAAAATGATTTCGATATAAACATAAAAAATGAAATTGAAAAACTAGATATCATCGATACAAATTCACGGGTAGACCTAAGAAAAATTTCACTAGTTACAATAGACGGAGAAGATGCAAAAGATTTTGATGATGCAGTTTATGCAGAACAATTAAGTCAAAAAGAAGGATGGCGTATTCTAGTATCTATTGCTGATGTCTCCTTCTTTGTCAAAGCTAACTCTTATTTAGATAAAGAAGCAAGACATAGAGGGAATTCAGTTTATCTCCCCAACTATGTAATTCCAATGCTGCCAGAAGAATTATCAAATAACCTTTGCTCTCTTAAACCAGACCAAGATCGAGCGTGTTTAACAGTTGAAATTATTCTAGATAATAATGGACAAAAAAAATCTCATTCTTTTTTTAGATCTATTATTAACTCAAAAAAACGTCTGACATATAATGAAGTGGAAGACGTTATAAAAAGTAAATTCTTAAATCAAGATTTTGAAACTAATATACTAACAGTTATTAAATCTCTTCACAATGTCTACAAAATTTTAGAAGGTCTGAGAGAAAAGAGAGGTGCTTTAAATCTAGAATTACCTGAAAAGAAGATTTTATTTGATGAAGAGGGTTGGCCTCAAGATGTCAAAAAAATTTATGGAGTTACAAGTAATAAAATTATTGAAGAATTAATGATTTTAGCAAACGTAGCTGCAGCAGAGGAAATAAATAAGGTTGCTAATCAATCGATTTATCGATCTCATGAACCTCCTAGCCAAGAAAAGTATAAATCACTGATAGACTTGATAGGAAAACCTTTATCAAATATTTTAATTGGTAAAGTACCTCACCCTTCATTAATGAATAAAATATTAAGTGAAAGTAAGGGATCTCCTGAATATGAAACTGTTAATCAGTCAATTTTAAGAAGTCAATCTCAAGCAAAATACGAGAACAAAAACAAATCACATTTTGGTTTAGCTCTAAAAAATTATGTTCATTTCACTTCACCTATAAGAAGGTATGCTGATCTATTAGTACATAGACAAATTATTGAAATAATCAATAATAATAATGTTTTAAGTAAGAATAAACAATTATTTCAACACATTGAAAATAATGATATTAAATCAATATGTGATCATATTTCTAATACTGAGAGAAAATCGATTGTTGCAGAAAGAAAGACTATTGATAGATATATCTCATTATTATACCAAAAAAAGATTAATGAAATTGTTGATTGCTCTATAACATCAATACATAAATTTGGTGTTTTCGTCTCTATAGACGGAGGAATTGCTGACGCATTACTACCAATAAGAGAACTTCCAAATGACTGGTACAATTACGACCAAGTTAAACAAACATTAATTGGTGAACGGAGCGGTAGTAAATTTTATATTGGAATGCAATTAAAGGTTAAGATTATTGAAGTTGTTCCTTTAACAGGAAGTATTACTGTAAAATGGAAATATAATAAAAAATCTGATTAAAAATAAAACTTGGATAACTTGACTTTATAAAAAAAAGAGCTAAATTATCAGAAATTAGGTGGAGATTTTAATGGCTAAACCAGCAACTTTACAAATTAAATTATTAAGTTCTGCAGACACAGGTTTTTTTTATGTTACTAAAAAAAATCCTAGAACAAAGCCTGAAAAATTAGAACTTATGAAATACGACCCTAAAGTTCGTAAACATGTATTATTTAAAGAAGCTAAAATTAAATAATAAATTTTTTATTTACAGCTCTCCTTTTGCAAGACATTAAAATCTTTTAGCACTGCCTTAATTTTAAAATTCCCATAATCGACTTTATATGAATGTACTACCCCATATTCATCTAAATCCAAGCTTATTTCATAATCAGGATTTTCCGATTTGGTGTTCTCTTTATAAAAAGCTATTTTCATTGGCCAAATAATTTTATTTTTAAAATAGTCAAATTTTTTAAATTTAGATTTTTGTTTTTTACCTATAAATGCAGACACTATTTTAATATATTCTTTATCCTCATTTCCAAAAAATACTTTTTTTGTAAATATTTTTTTTTCATTTTTAGCAGCTTCAATAAGTTTTTTTAAATGCTCTATAGGCAATAATGTATCTTTATTAAACGATAATTGTTTAATAGAATTATTAATTACTGATCCAGAAATATTAATATTATTTTTTTCAATAAAACCTTGATAGGAATTATCACCATTTAATTCACTTTTTTCATTTAATTCAAAACTATGCTTTGTTCCTAAGAAATTTTCAAATGTTGAATAACGAGAATAACTATTAGTCATTTTTTTTTCAGGTAACTCGTATACAAGAACATAGTCTTCTTTTACATTCCAACCATCACATTTTTCTATTATTTCAAAATATGTTTGTCCTTGCCCACCTTCAAGAAAACTGTTTTCTTCTATATCCTCAACATTAAGTGTATAAGTAGCTTTATGTGATAAAAGTTTAATACCAAAAGATGGGCTTGTAGTTAGAATTAAAAAAACAGACAAAAGATAAATATAATTTTTAAAAAACATTTTTATACCTCATTACCAATATCATGCTATTAATATTTAAATATTTTCTTAGAGAATTAAGTTAGATTATTAAGAATGAACAAAACAAATCAGATAATCACGGATGATTATACATTAAAAGAATTTAATAATAAATGTTTAAAACAAAAAGTGTTAGCCATTGACACTGAATTTATTAGAGACAACACTTACTATCCTATATTATCATTAGTTCAAATTGCAGGTGAAGATTTTGCAGCTGCAATTGATCCACTTTCAAACATAAACATGAAACCAATATGGGAATTACTTACAAATGAAAATATTTTAAAAG
>ERZ802822.484-NODE-484-length-27884-cov-9.292984_pt1 | contig 27884 bp, 30 predicted proteins | sample MGYA00345649_ERZ802822 | MGnify/ENA primary metagenome ERZ802822 (study PRJEB30503, sample SAMEA104212359) | marine metagenome | biome: Westerlies Biome; feature: [SRF] surface water layer (ENVO:00010504) within the epipelagic zone...; material: water...
TAGAAAGAAGAACTCTATTTTGAATTTTATAATTTTTTTTCTCTAGATATTTAAAGAATTTATTGATTCCGCCATAATGCTCATTTCCATCCCATAGAACTTTAATTTCGTCTTTCGATAATTGATTATAGGGTTTATAAATAGGAAAATTAAATAGATCTGCATTTTCAATTAATTTCATATAATATTTTCTCAGTCCGGTTCCTCTCCATGGGGCAATAGCATCATCGTATACTGATAATCCTTTGTTAGGGATTACTAGTTCTTCATCAATTCCTATAGTCTCTCCAAATCCATCACAGTTTTTACATGCTCCAAATGGATTATTAAAACTAAATAAGTGAACTGATGGTTCAATAAATTTAATTTCATCCATTTCAAAATTATTTGAAAATGATGTTTCTTCTTTAGAATCTAAATTGAAAACTGAACAAATACCATCCCCTTCATAAAAAGATAATTCAACTGAATCAGCAACTCTAGACTTAAAATCTTCATTTTTACTTACCACCAATCTATCTACAACTAACTTAAAATCAGTAATTTCTTTATTCTCTAAGTCACCTATATTTAGAACACTATTATTCTTAAATATTCTCACAAAACCCTGTTTCTTTAGTATGTCTAGTTTACTCATTGAAGTTTTAGTTGAAGATGAATCAACTGGAGCCAATAATAAGAGTTTAGATTTTATTTTTTGATTAATTATATATTCAACTACATCAGATGTTGAATCTTTTTTTACAATTTTATTTGATTTAGGAGAATATGTCTTTCCAATTCGAGCAAATAATAACTTTAGGTAATCATAGATTTCGGTTTTTGTTCCTACTGTAGACCTTGGGTTAGAAGTGTTTATTTTTTGTTCAACAGCTATAGCTGGAGAAATACCTTTTATATAATCAACTTTAGGTTTATTTAGTTTACCCATGAATTGTCTTGCATAGGAAGAAAGACTTTCTACATATCTTCTTTGACCTTCTGCGTATAGTGTATCATATGCGAGAGAAGATTTACCTGAGCCAGATAATCCCGTTATCACCGTAAACTTATTTCTTGGAATTACAACATCAATATTCTTAAGGTTATGAAGTTTTGCACCTTTTATTATGATATTGTGTTTAGGATCAATTTTGGATAGGTCTTTCATTAAATCTTTAAAAGTGCAAAATTACTTAATAAGTTTATTAATTATGGACTTCCTACCAATAGTTTTTGTTATAATGTCATTGTTAATATCCCAACCTCTTGCTGGGCAAAATTCTCTTCCATAAAAGATTATTCTAAGATGCAATTCATTCCATTTAGATTTAGGAAATAGTCTTTTTGCATCTAATTCTGTTTTTTGAACATTCTTTCCAGTTGAAAGACCCCATCGATACATCAGTCTATGAATATGAGTGTCTACAGGAAAAGCAGGATGTCCAAAGGCTTGTGACATAACGACACTAGCAGTTTTATGTCCTACTGATGGTAATTCTTCTAACTTATTTATATCCTCAGGTACATTTCCATCATATTTGTCAATTAATATTTTTGATAAATTCCATATTCCTTTAGACTTAGTAGGAGACAAACCTACTGGTTTAATTATGTTTCTTATTTCATCAATCGTCATTTTTACCATGTCATATGGATTATCAGCTCTGTTAAATAGTATAGGGGTAATTTCGTTAACCTTTTTGTCTGTTGCTTGTGCGGACATTAGCACCGCTATTAATAAAGTATATTCATCTTTATGATCAAGTGGAATATCTAGATTAGGATAAATTTCTTCAAGTTTATTAATTAGGAAATCAACTTTTTCTTTTAGTTTCATTTACTTACTTTTGAAAAAAAATTATGTTAAAAATAGGCGATAAGATACCAAATATAAATGTAACAACACACAAAGGTGAATCTATAAATCTCTCAGACTTAAGAGGAAAGAAAATTGTTTTATTCTTTTATCCAAGGGCAAATACTCCCGGTTGTACTGCACAGAGTTGTAATTTGAATGATAACTATTCTAGGCTTACTAGTCAAGGATATGAAGTTGTTGGTGTTAGTCCAGACACTGTTGAAAAACAAAATAAGTTTGCTGATAAATTTGGATTTAAATATAACCTATTAGCTGATGATTCGAGAGAACTAATTGATGCATTTGGAGTTTGGGGAAAAAAGAAGTTTAGAGGAAATGAATATGAGGGTGTTCTTAGAACTACATTTATAATTAGTGAAGAAGGCATTATTGAAAAAGTAATAGATAAGGTTAATACAAAAGATCATACAGATCAAATAATATAATACTTGATTTTGGCTATTTATAGCCAAACATCTTTTTCTTTATTATCATCTCTGAAATACCTTCTGGAACTTTATCTTCCCATCCAGGCTGATTTTCTTTAATTTGTTTTAATATGTCTTTTGAAAAGATTTTTAAGAAATTTTCATTGAACTCTAGATCACGAATTTTATTATTAACCTTGAAGTATTTGTAGAATTCTTTCATGTTATCTTCAAGTTTAAGGTTGTTTGAATTTATTATAACATCATTATCCTTATCAAACAGAGGATAAAGGTATATTTTCATGTTATTCTTAAAAATATTTCCGAATGCTTCTAGTATACCACCTTTAAGATTATCATAATACCCTTCATCAAAGATCTCTATAAAGTTTCTTACACCCATAGTTAAACCTAACTGCTTCTGGGTATAAGTTGTAAGGTATTGAACAAGTTTGAAATACTCTGAAAAATTTGATATCATAACCTTATGACCCATAGAACATAATAATTTAGCTCTATCTAAGTAATCACTATCATCAATATCACCAGTGGATCTAAGGTTTGAAAGAGTGATTTCAAAAACAACTATTGTGTTTTCTTCTTTAACTTTTTTCTCTTTTAAAAATGCCTCGAGTGATTTCTTAAACATTTCCTCATTGACTTTGGTAATAGGCCTGTAGCTTCCCCTAAGGGTTAGAATATTCTTTTTGTATAAAACCTGTGCAGGAAGTACATTTGTCCCATTTTCATCAAATATTACGGCATCTGTCATCCCTAATCTAACTAATTCAAGACTAATTAATCTGTTGTCAACCCCTTTGAATAAGGGTCCACTAAAATTAATAGTATCAATTTCAATTGATTGATCATCAAGGTGATCAGTCAGATACTTCATTAATTTTAAAGGTTCGTTATGTTTATAGAAAGCACCATAAATTAGATTTACTCCCATTATACCAAGACTTTCTTGTTGAAGTTTAGCCTCATTTTGACGAAACCTTAGATGCAGTTTAATTTCAGAATACTCATCATTAGGGTTAGTTTGAAACTTTATACCCATCCATCCGTGACCTTTAAATTTTTTAGCAAAATCAATAGTTGCAACAGTATTTGCGTAAACAAAAAAGAATTTATCAGGATTTTTGTCTCTAGAGATTCTCTTCTCAAGAAGATCCATCTCATGATCTAACATTTTATCAAGACGATTTTGAGTTACATATCTTCCATTATCTTCCTTACCATAAATACTATCACTAAAAGATTTATCGTAGGCACTCATAGATTTAGCAATGGTTCCAGAGGCAGCACCAACACGATAAAAGTTTCTAGCTACTTCTTGTCCAGCACCAATTTCAACAAAAGTTCCGTAAATGTTCTCGTTAAGATTAATTCTAAGAGATTTTCTTTGAACCGAAGGTCTTGATTCGTAATCCTTATCTCCAGGAAGAATTATGTTCATCGATTTTTTTGTAAAATTACAAAGATTCTTTAATTAAAAAGAATAAAATATCATAGATTTATGCGTGATTAAAATAACTTTCTTAGGAACTGGTACTTCACAAGGTATTCCTGTAATTGGAAGTGATCATCCAGTATCATTTAGTGATGATCTTAAAGATAAGAGACTTCGCTCATCTATACTTATTGAATATAAAGATTTTAACTTTGTAATTGACTGTGGACCTGATTTTAGGCAACAAATGCTTAAAACTAACTGTAGAAAATTAGATGCAATAATATTTACTCATGAACATGCTGATCATACAACAGGAATTGACGATGTTAGACCTTATTTTTTTAGGCAAGGAAAAATCCCAATTTATCTTCATGAAAGGGTATTAAATTCACTTCACAATAGGTTTGCATATATATTTGATCCAAAACAAAAATATCCAGGAGCTCCAGACTTCGAGGTAAATCTTATTACTAAAGAGAATGATTTTCAAATTTTGGGATTAAACATTACACCTATTGAAGCAGTTCATTATAAATTACCTGTTTTAGGCTTTAGACTTGGTAAATTTGCTTATTTAACAGATGTAAAAACTATTTCAGATAAAGAGATGCTAAAACTTAATGGATTAGATGCATTAGTTATTAATGCCTTAAGATATGAATCTCACCCCTCACATCTTAATATTGAGGAAGCTCTAGAAATTGTTAATCAAGTAAAACCAAAACAAACTTTTTTTACGCATATTAGTCATAACATGGGTTTTCATGAGGAGGTATGCAGTAATCTTCCTAAATCTGTTTCTTTAGCTTTTGATGGATTAGTCCTAGAGGTAGACTAAATTTTTGTTTTATCTATCCAATCAATTAAGCTTACCAGATTTCTTTGATTAATAGTATGGCCTGCGTTGAAAGTCTCAAAAGTTAATTTATTATTTTTAGATAATTCTAATATGTGTTTTTCCACTAAACTAATTGGAATAACATCATCCAATGATCCATGAGAACTATATATCAAAAGATCTTTATAGGAGTCTAATGCATTGTTTAGATAAGATGGATGGATGAAAGAACTAACTGGAATTACTCTTCTAAATTTAGAACTGTAGTCAAGGCCTAATTTCCAACATATACTTCCCCCTTGACTAAAACCTAGAGTACTTATATCTTCCTTGTTTAAATTTTCATTTTCAATATGTCTATCTATGTTATTTAATACATTTTCTATGCTATCCTTAATCTCTTTGTAACGTTTATCAAGATTATTTTCAATAACATCCGAATAATCTATATCAAACCAAGAAAATCCGCCAAAAGGAAGTTTTAATGGTGCTTCTAAGGAAATTATTGTTTGAGATTTAGGAAGGTATTGTTCAAGAGAAAATAAATCTTCTTTATTACTTCCATATCCATGAAACATAAAAATAGCTCCACTTTTAATTTCTGTATTTTCAGATTTTCTAATTAAGAAATCTAAGTCCATAGTCTATTTAATGTGAAGTTTTCATTATTTACTGACCCGTAAACTATTCCTTTTAATTTACTCCCGATAAATGCACAGTTTTTTGAAGTTGATAAAATATGATCTATTGAAAATTTATAACTTTTATCTGGATTAAATAATGTTAAATCAGCATGAGATCCAACTTTTATTTCTTGGTCTTGAACCTCAAATATTGACTTTTTCCTAGTAAGTATATCAATGGTTTTTTCAAGTGTAAAATTATTACACATTAAACCAAAAACAGATTCAAGTCCAATAGAACCTGGAGTAGCATCATCAAAAACTACTTTTTTAGTATCAATATTCAAAGGTTCATGCATACTAGTCAAATAGTCAATAGTTCCATCTATTAATCCTTCTTTTAATGAGTTAGAATCAATCTCTGATCTTAATGGAGGTATAATTTTTAAATTAGTGTTATAGTCGTCTATGTCTTTATCTGAAAAAACTATGTGAGCTAAACTTACACTTGCTGTGATATCTAGATTTCTTTTTTTTGCCTCCCTAATAAGGTCAACTCCTTTCTTAGTATTTACATAAGGGATATGAATTCTACCTCCTGTATAACTAAGAATTTCAATGTTTCTGTAAATATTAATTGATTCTGAAATATGAGGAATTCCTTTAAGTCCTTTTTCAGTACTTACAATACTTTCATTAATTACTCCGTTTTGAGATAAAAATTCATCTTGACAAAAAGAAACTACTCTTCCTCCAAAAGTTTTTGTGTATTCTAAAGCAATCTTTAGAATGGAGGAATCAATGATTGATTTTTTATAATCACCATATGCAACTGCTCCAGCAAGTTTCATGTCATATAAACTAGCTAAATCTTTACCATTTGAATCAGATGTTAAATTAGCTATTGGATAGATTCTAGTAGTACTATTTAAAGATTTCTTCTTTAGAAATTCTACAGAAGAATGCGTGTCAACTAGAGGATAACAGTCTGGATTAAGTAATATAGATGTGAAACCTGAACTTGCAGCAGTAAGTAAACCATTGGAAATATTTTCTCTTTCTTCATATCCAGGTTCACCAAAACTTACTGAAGTGTCCATCCATCCTTTTGATACATGAAGGTTTTCAAAATCAAATATTTGGCTAGCATTGGTATCAATTGTATCAGCTATATCAATAATAACACCATCTTTAATTAAAATGTCTTTTTTTTTGAAATTTAAATTACTCTTACTATCTACTAGGGTTGCGGATTTTATGAGTATACTCATCTATAAAAGAATTTAACAAAATTAACTAAACTTATTTAATTCTTATTGATTATTGTGGTTAAAAATTTTCATAAACACCTAAACCAAAAAGTGCATAGTCATATTTAACTGGATCTATAGGGTCCATTTCTCTTAATTTTAAATCAATTTCATTTACTGATTTATGATCATTTAAATTTCTACTAAGTAATCCTAACTCTCTTGCTATCCTTCCAGTATGAACATCTAATGGGAGTGATAATTCAGATCTATCTATCTTATTCCATATACCAAAGTCAACACCTTTTTCATTAGATCTAACCATCCATCTAAGGAACATATTAAATCTTTTAGCACTTGATCCTTTTACAGGAGAGGGTAGGTGTTTCTTAGTTCTTTCCGGGTGATTTAAAGAGAAAAATATTTCTTTAAAAAATGAAATTCTTTCTTGTAGATTCTCTCCATTATCCCTATTGGATATAATGTCTTCAATTCCACCATATTTAGTATATATATTCTTAAGTGATCGTATAAAATAATTAAGATCAATTTGGTTAAAAGTTCTATGAATAGATTTATTAATTAGTGTTAAATCTTTTTGACTGTGATTTATTATAAAATCATAAGGTGAATTATCCAAGTAATCAAGAATTTTATTGCTACTCTTTATAATTGATTTTCTGTTTCCCCACGAAATCACTGAGGTTATGAATGCTGAAACCTCTATATCTTTATGATTAGTAAATCTATGAGGAATTAGTATTGGATCATCTTTAATAAATGAGGGAGATTCGTATTTAAGGGATTTTTCATCCAGAAAATCCTTTAGATGAGGAATATTATTTTCTAATCTTGCCATCTACAATTAGTAGTTTTCTATCACAAATATTGGCATTATGTTCATTGTGTGTTACTATAACGACAGAACAGTTATAATCATCTCTTAATTTAAAAAATAAATCAAATAGAATTTTAGAATTTTTAGAGTCCAGGTTTCCAGTTGGTTCGTCTGCAAAAATAATATTAGGATTATTTATTAATGACCTAGCTATAGCAACTCTTTGCTTCTCTCCTCCTGAAAGGGTTAAAGGTTTCTTTCGAATCAAATCTATTAATCCAAAATACTTTATTAAGTCTTTAGCTTTAGTTTCAACCTCATTATCTTTTTTTATCCATCCAGGAAGACAAATATTTTCTAAAACAGTAAGCTCAGGAATTAATTCATGAAACTGAAAAACAAATCCAATCATTTCATTCCTAAGTTTAGATAAATCGCTATTATTTAAGCTAAAAACATCATGATTACAAATAAATAAAGATGAGTTATCAGAGTTGTCAGGTTTATCTAGTGTACTTAGAATATTCAATAAAGTAGTTTTACCAGCACCTGAAGAACCAGTAATCGCTACAACTTCTGATTTCATTATCTCTATGTTTATATCATCAAGAACTTTTTTTCCTTGAAAAGATTTTGAAATACCTTTAGCTGATAGTAAGATTTCCATACTTTTACAATATAAATCATTTAGTTTAAATTTATAAAATGAATAGTGTCATATATTTAGGTGGAGGTTGCTTTTGGTGTATTGAGTCAGCTTATAAAAAAATTAAAGGAATAGTTTCAGTAACACCAGGTTATATGGGCGGAAAAAACCCAAATCCAACATATGAAGAGGTATGCGAGGGTTATACAAATCATGTTGAAGTAATTAAAGTAGAGTATAATGCTGATATTAATATTTCACAAATATTAAATATATTCTTTGTAATTCATGATCCTACCTCTATTAACAGACAAGGTGCAGATGTAGGAACTCAATATAGATCTGCAATTTTTTGCGATTCAAATGAAAGACCTAGTATAGTTGATTATATACAAGATCTTGAAAACAAAGATATTTTTAATGATAAGATTGTAACAGAAGTGAATGAATTATCAGATTTTTATATTGCAGAAGATTATCACCATGATTACTTTGCTAAAAATCCAGGTAATGCATACTGTCAAGCAGTTATAAATCCAAAGCTTGCTAAATTAAGATTAAGTTTTAGTGATTTAATCTCTGAATAGAAATCCAAAACCAAAAAAACTTAGAAATTTTTTAACAAACTTGAAGAAGAAATTAAATTGAAAGAAAATATATCCAAAGAAAAGAAGTAAGACTTGATAAATAGGCGTTAATACTATTATCCTAATAATAAACTTAAAAAAAGGATTAAGATCACTATCAACTCCAATAATATAATCGGTTAGTGGTCCAGAAAAATAAGCACTAGTAGAACCAGTTATTCCAAAGACAATAAAAATTATTACTATCTGAAAGTTGGATTTAATTCCCCATCTTTCTTTAAGTCTTTTCATCATCCTAAAATATCATTTATTTTATCTGCTAACTCAACACCAATTCGATCTTGTGCTTCACTTGTAGCAGCTCCAATATGAGGTGTTAGGGAAATATTAGAATTCATTAGAACCTTAATACTTGGATTAGGTTCATTTTCATATGTATCAATCCCTGCAAATGAAACTTTACCTGTTTCGATACTTTTTATTAGTTCCTCTTCATTTAGGATTCCACCTCTTGATAGGTTTAGAATTCCAACCCCATCCTTCATTTGAGAAAACTCTTTTGAGTCAAATAGATATTTGTCTGATGCTGGTATATGAACACTTATAAAGTCTGAATCTTTTAATAAACCCTCAAAAGATGATGATGAAAGTTTAAATGATATATACTGACCATCAAAAAAGTCTAATTTTAAATTAGCTTCCTTATTAAACTTATCGAAAAAAATAACATTCATTCCAATTCCAAGTCCAATTTTAGCAACTTCTTGACCTATTCTTCCAAAGCCAATAATTCCTAGTGTTTTTCCAGAAAGTTCAGTTCCCTTAGCATAAGCCTTCTTGAGATCTTTAAATTTTGAGTCACCTTCAAGAGGCATAGATCTATTTGACTCATGAAGAAATCTGACGCAACCAAATAAATGAGAGAAAACTAGTTCTGCAACAGATTTTGATGATGCAGCAGGAGTATTTATAACATGAATGTCTTTTGATTTAGCATATTCAACATCAATGTTATCCATTCCGACTCCACCTCTTCCAATAATTTTTAATGATTTACAATTATCAATAATATCCTTTCTGACTTGAGTAGCACTTCTAACCAATAAACCCGTGACTGAATTGGTATTTATGTAATCAATAAGTTGTTCCTGGGAAACCTTGGTTAGATCTACATCAAAACCATATTCTTCTAATTTATTTTTTCCAGATTCAGATATTCCATCATTTGCTAATATTTTCATAGTTAATTATAGTTTGATTCAAATTCCTTCATGCATTTAATTAATAACTTGACACTGTCAATAGGAAGAGCATTATATATAGATGCTCTGTAACCGCCAACAGATCTATGTCCGTTAATACCAGATATATTATTTTCTTTACATATTTCATTGAATAACTCACCATTAAATCCATCATTAAGATTGAATGTTGCATTCATTTGACTTCTATCATCAACGTGAGAAAATCCAGAAAAGCATTTGTTGTTATCTATCTCCTCATAAATCAATTTTGATTTAATATCATTATTACTACCTATATTATCAAGTCCATCATTTTTTATCATTCTTAGGTTTAATAATACACAATAGATTGGAAATACAGGAGGGGTGTTAAAAGAGCTGTCTTTATCAGCATGTATTTTATAACTAAGCATTGATGGCACTTGTCGAGTAATATTTTTTAATAGACTTTTTCTAATTAAAACCATTGTAACTCCAGCTGGACCTAAATTTTTTTGCGCTCCAGCATAAATTAAATCAAACTTCGAAAAATTAATTTTTCTTGAAAAAATATCTGAACTCATATCTGCAAACAAAGGGTAATTTACGTCAGGAAAAGAATGGAATTGAGTTCCAAATATGGTATTGTTAGATGTTAAATGTAAATAATCATAAGATTCATTTAAACTTAGATCCTTAGGGATATAATTAAAATTTTTATCAGCAGAAGAAGCAATTTCAGTAACATCTCCAAACATTTTAGCTTCTTTGATTGCTTTAGTTGACCAACTTCCGGTATTTATGTATGCAGCATTATTGTTTAAAAAATTATATGCTGTCATTAAAAACTGTAAACTAGCTCCACCTTGAAGATATAGACATGTGTATTCATCTTTATTCAGTTCAGCTATATCAAGAGCTGTAAATCTAGCTTCCTCTAAGACTTCTATAAAATCTTTGCTTCTATGAGATATTTCTAAAATAGAAAGTCCTGAATTATTGAAATCTTTAATAGCAGATGACGCTTGTTCGAATACTTTATCAGGTAAAATAGAGGGGCCAGCACTGAAATTATGTACTTTTTTATTCATAAATATTTGCAAATATCTAAACTTAGATTTAATAAACAATTACACTAATTTTAAATTATGTAAAAATTGTTAACAAAGATTAAACAATACATCTTATTTTTGCAAAGATTTAAAATGGCGATAATAATAACAGATGAATGTATTAATTGCGGTGCCTGTGAGGCAGAGTGCCCTAATACTGCTATTTACGAAGGTCAAGAGAAATGGAATTACAGTAAAGGAACAAGTCTTAAAGGAGATGTAGTATTGCCAAATGGTGATAAAATTAACTCTGACACAATCAATAATCCTATTTCTGATGAATTCTTTTTTATAGTTCCTAATAAATGTACTGAGTGTAAAGGGTTCCATGAAGAACCTCAATGTGCTGCTGTTTGTCCAGTTGATTGTTGTGTCCCAGATGATGATAATGTTGAGACAGAAAAAGAACTTTTGTCAAAACAGAAATTTATGCATGAATAATAAATGAAAGTAGGTATTGTAGGATTGCCTAATGTAGGTAAATCAACTCTTTTTAACTGTTTATCCCAGAGCAAAGCTCAGAGTGAAAACTATCCATTCTGTACAATTGATCCAAATGTTAGTATAGTTAATGTACCCGATTTACGACTTGATAAGTTAGATGAACTAATTAGTCCTGAAAAGTTAATTCCAACAAATGTAAAAATTGTTGATATTGCTGGTCTTGTAAAAGGAGCAAGTAAAGGTGAAGGCTTAGGTAATAAATTTTTATCAAATATTAGAGAAACTGATGCAATAATTCATGTTCTTAGATGCTTTGATGATACAAATATCGTTCATGTAGATGGAAAAATAAATCCTATGTCAGATAAGGAAGTTGTTGAATACGAACTCATACTTAAGGATATAGAGGTGGTGGATAAAAGATTAGATAAAGTTAAAAAGACACTGAGATCTGGAAGCAATGAATCAAAAAAAGAAATTGAAATCTTAGAAAAAGTAAAATTACAACTTGAAAATGTTTCACTAAAAAAAAGTGATTATTCAGATGAGCAAGTTGAAGAATTTATAAAACCTTTAGAATTAATATCTTTCAAACCCATTTTGTATGTTTGTAATGTTGGTGAAAATGATGTTCTATCCGGTAATGACTATGTAGATCAAGTAAAGAAAGAAATTGAAAATAAGGATTGTGAAATTATAATAATATCAGCTAAAATTGAATCTGAAATAAATGAATTAGATTCAAGTGAGGAGAAAAAACTTTTTTTAGATGATTTAGGACTTGAAGAATCTGGATCTAATAAATTGATTAGAGCATCTTATAAGCTTTTAAATCTTCATAGTTATTTTACAGCAGGAGAAAAAGAGGTTAGAGGGTGGACAATTAAAATAGGAGATTCAGCTTATGATGCAGCAGGACAAATCCATACTGATTTCCAAAAAGGATTTATTTGCGCAGAAGTTATCGCCTATGACGACTATGTTGAGCTTGGATCTGAATCAAAAGTAAAAGATGCTGGTAAGATGAGACTAGAGGGCAAAGAATATATAGTTTCTGATGGGGATATAATGCACTTTAGATTTAACATTTAGTATATTTATAAAAATGGCAACCACATCAAATTATACTGAAGAAAATATCAAATCTCTTGACTGGAGAGAACATATAAGGCTCAGACCTGGTATGTATATTGGAAAATCTGGAGATGGTTCTTCTCCTGATGATGGTATTTATGTTTTACTTAAAGAGGTTATTGATAATTGTGTGGATGAATTCGTTATGGGAGAGGGGAAAGTTATTGATATAATTATTAATGATGATTATGTATCTGTAAGGGACTTTGGTAGAGGAATTCCTATTGGTAAGGTTGTTGATGTTGTGTCAAAGATGAATACTGGTGGAAAATATGACACTCGAGCATTTAAAAAATCAGTTGGTTTAAACGGAGTAGGTACTAAAGCAGTAAATGCATTATCCTCTTCATTTATTGTTTCGTCAACTAGAGATGGTAAAACTAAATCAGCAGATTTTCAAATTGGAGTATTAAAGAATGAAACTCTTAATAAAAGTGATGAGAAAAACGGAACTTATGTTGAGTTCAAACCTGATCATACCATATTTAAGAATTATAAGTACAGACTTGAATATGTAGAAAAGATGATAAAGTTCTATGTTTATTTAAATCCAGGATTAACAATAAAACTGAATGGAAATAAGTTTAGATCTGAATTTGGATTAAAAGATTTAATCGAAGATCAATCAAATGTTCAAGATTTTCTGTATCCAATAATTCATCTGAAAGGAAATGATATTGAGGTTGCAATAACTCACTCTAGAACACAATACAGTGAGGAGTATTATTCTTTTGTAAATGGACAGTATACAGTCCAAGGAGGTACTCATCAATCTGCCTTTAGAGAAGCTTTTGTTAAAACAATTCGAGAGTTTTTTGGTAAAAACTATGAAACCTCCGATATCAGGAAATCTATTATATCTGCTGTAAGTATTAAGGTGATGGAGCCTATTTTTGAATCTCAAACTAAAACAAAACTTGGCTCAACCGAAATGGGTAAAGGCCTTAAGTCTGTCCGAGTTTTTATAAATGATTTTGTAAAAGAAAAACTTGATAATTACCTCCATAAAAATTCAGAAATTGCTAAATCAATTCAGAATAAAATTATACAAGCTGAGAGAGAGCGAAAAGAATTATCTGGTATTAGAAAGTTAGCAAGAGAAAGAGCTAAAAAAGCCAGTCTTCATAATAAAAAATTAAGAGATTGTAGGGTACATCTAAATGAATTAAAAAAAGATAATAGACTTGAATCAACAATATTCATAACAGAGGGAGACTCTGCTAGTGGTTCTATTACAAAATCAAGAAATGTGAATACACAAGCTGTATTTAGTTTAAGAGGGAAGCCATTAAATTCATTTGGGATGACTAAAAAAATAGTCTATGAGAATGAAGAGTTTAATTTACTTCAAGCAGCTTTAAATATTGAAAATAGTATGGAGGACCTTAGGTATAACAACATAGTTATAGCTACTGATGCAGATGTTGATGGAATGCATATTAGATTACTGATTATAACATTCTTTTTACAGTTCTATCCTGAGTTAATAAAGAATGGTCATTTATATATACTACAAACACCTATTTTTAGAGTTAGAAATAAAGAGAAAACTCACTATTGTTACAGTGAAAATGAAAAAAATGAAATTTTAAATTCCTCGAAAGGTAAATTTGAAATTACCAGATTCAAGGGGTTAGGTGAAATTTCTCCAAACGAGTTTGAAAACTTTATAGGTGATGATATAAAACTAGATCCAGTAATTATTGATAAATCAACTACTATTGAAGAGCTTTTGAAATTCTATATGGGTAAAAATACTCCTGATCGACAACAGTTCATTATCGATAATTTAAAAGTTGAATTAGACATTATAAATGAAAATCTGAATGATTGAGAATGAAGAAAATATAAATACTGAGGATTTAAATTCATTAATTAAAGTCGGTGGAATGTATAAGGAGTGGTTTCTTGACTATGCTTCTTATGTTATATTAGAAAGAGCAGTTCCAGATCTAATGGACGGTTTAAAACCCGTTCAAAGAAGAATTCTTCATTCTATGTTTGATCTTGAAGATGGAAGATATAATAAGGTAGCTAATGTAGTTGGACACACAATGCAATATCACCCTCATGGTGATGCAAGTATATCAGATGCAATGGTTCAAGTTGGACAGAAAGAGCTTTTGATTGACATGCAAGGTAACTGGGGTAACATTTATACTGGGGATAAAGCTGCTGCCTCAAGATATATAGAGGCAAGGTTATCTAAATTTGCCCTAGAAGTTGTTTTTAATCCTAAGACTACTAATTGGCAACTTTCCTATGATGGACGTAAAAAAGAGCCTATACATCTACCCGTAAAATTTCCTTTGTTATTAGCTCAAGGTGCAGAAGGAATTGCAGTAGGTCTTTCAACTAAGATATTACCACATAATTTTAATGAATTAATTGACGGAAGTATAAAACATCTTAAAGGAAGAAGTTTTAAGTTATATCCTGATTTTCAAACAGGTGGAAGTATTGATATAAAAAATTATAATGATGGAAATAGGGGTGGAAGAGTCAAAGTTAGGGCTTTAGTGGAAAAATATGATAAGAATATTATTAAGATAAAAGAGATTCCATTTGGTACAACAACTGCATCATTAATTGAGTCAATAATTAAAGCTTCTGAGAAAGGAAAACTTAAGATTAAAAAGATTGAAGATAATACTTCATCTAATGTAGAAGTTCTTGTTTATTTACCCTCTGGAGCATCAATGCAAAAAAGTATTGATTCACTATTTGCATTTACACAATGTGAAGTTTCAATATCTCCTTTATGTTGTATAATATCAGACAATAAACCAGAGTTTCTTGGAGTCAAAGACATATTAAAGACATCTACGGAAAACACAAAAGATTTATTAAAAAAAGAATTAGAAATTCAATTAAATGAACTGGAGAGCCAATGGCATACTATATCACTTGAAAGAATTTTTATTGAAAACAGAATCTATAGAGATATTGAAGAAAAAACTACATGGGATGATGTTATATCTACTATTGATATGGGCTTAGAACCTTTTAAAAAGAATCTTAAGCGAGAGGTATCTGTAGATGATATAAAAAAATTGACTGAAATTCCAATTAGAAAAATTTCAAAATTTGATCTTAATAAAGTCAAAGAAAAGCTTAACACAATTGAGATTACTATTGAAGAAGTCAAAAATAATCTTAATCATATAATTGATTATACTATTCAATATTTTACTCATCTTAAAAAACATTATGGTAAAGAAAGAAAGAGAAAAACTGTAATAGAAGAGTTTGATGATCTTGATAAGAAGAAAATATCAATAAAAAATCAAAAGTTATACGTTAATAAGGAAGAAGGATTTATAGGTACATCATTAAAAAAAGATGAATTTATATCAGATTGCTCAGATTTGGATGATGTAATTGTTTTTACAAAACAGGGTATAATGAAGGTTGTGAAAGTTGATAGTAAAGTATTTATAGGCAAAGATATTCTTCATGTTTCTTTATTTAATTCAGATATTAAAGAGAAAACATATAATTTAATTTACAGAGATGGAAAGAATGGTACTTCATTTATGAAAAGATTTAAGATCTCTGGTGTTATAAGAGATAAAGAATATAATTTGACTCAAGGAAAGGAAGGTTCAGAAGTTTTATATTTTAGTTCAAATACTAAAGGGATTGCAGATGTGGTAACTATTCATCTAAGAAAACGTGCCTCTATTAAAAAGATAAAATGGGAAGTTGATTTTGCAGACTTAGCTATAAAGGGTAGAGATTCAAAAGGAAATATTGTTACTAAATACACTATTAGAAAGGTTTCCTACAGGGAAAAAAATTCTATTGAAAAAAAAATTAAAAAAATTGATGAGATTGAAGTTAATGATGAAGAACAAGTCTCTGATAATAGTAAAGAAAATCAAACAAAATTAAATTTTTAAAATGAAAAAAATTCTACTTATTAGTTTATTGATCTTATTAACGTCTTGTTCAATTAATGACAAGTCCATGGATAATTCAGCAAATGCTCAAAGTTTTCTTGATAACATAATTACTAATCCCGAAAAGGCAAAATCACTATTGCATGATGATTTTACTTTTGCTTGGATGGGTATAATAGAAGAAGGAGGTAAAATATGGAATAAAGAAAATCTATTTGATGAATATTTTGCAAATATTATACCGGCTATTCTTCCTAACGGAATAATTCTTAAAACTGTAGATTCGATCTCAGATGAAAATGGAGTTGCAATTATTCAGATTGGAGATGCTGAAGGTAAAAACGGAGAGTACGATAATAACTATGTTTGGATATTTAAATTTAAAGATGGTCTGATTCATTCTCTTCGAGAATACAATAGTGATTTACTAGTCGCTGAAAGATTATACGATTATAAGCTAATTCCTTTAGACTAATTCTATTCAGAAATTTTTATAACTGATCCTCTGCTTATTTTTTGAGCATCACTAACTTGTGAATACTCAAAGTCATATTGATCTCCATATGTTCTCAATATCTTAATTCTGATAGGTCTTTTTTCCTGGTTAGTCCTTGGATTAATTTTGGTTAATAGAAATTCACAGTTATTTACCCAGCTTATTGAAGATGAATCCTCTATTCCGTTATACATTTCAATTTCAAATTCATTAGTTCGCGTAAATGTCGATGTAACTAAAGAATCATTAATTGATGTTGAGAATTCAAAAACACCAGTTTTAAAATCTAAACAATTTCTTTCAACAGAATAACAAGAGGTTAGGAGTAGCGATAGGAATATTACTTTTTTCATTCTAAAGTTTATCAATTTGCTCAAATTTATTGTTTTCGTAGATAATAATAATTGATTTAACCTTATTATTAGATTCTTTAACAGAATCTTGAGGAATATCTATGTCTTTCTCTGAAAAAAGATCACCAGGAAGCTCTAATGAGTTATTTTCTTGTTGAGATTGACCAAATATTAGATAATCAGACGTAATATCATCAAAAGAGCTAGAAATTTTTGAGATAACATCAAGACTTGGATTATTCCTTTCAGAGAGTAGGTGAGAGATACTAGACTTTGGTACTCCTATTTTTTCAGCAAATTCTGAGTTGGTTAGATTGTTATCCTCAATTATTTTTTTTATTCTTTTTAGTATATCTTTATTATTCATCTTTTACTTTTATTATATTATATAAATCATTGATTTACAACATATTTAAATTGTAATGTTCACAATTGTAAACAACCTAAACAAATGTAAAATAACAAAAAAAACACAGATAAATTAAACTTTACGAAAAAAAAGAGTTCAAAATATTGAGGTAAATAGATTATTTAATAAATAAAGTATTAGAAAAAATAAAAAATTTAATAGTTTTACAACAACCAAATGCCATTATGCAAAAATTAGACGACCTTGACAGGAAAATACTTGATATTTTAATTGACAACACAAGAACACCATTCACAGATATAGCAAAGAGACTTCTAATATCGGCAGGTACTGTTCATGTGAGAGTTAAAAAAATGGAGGATACTGGTATAATAAAGGGTTCTTCGCTGACATTAGACTATAAAATGCTTGGGTATAACTTTATAGCTTATGTTGGTGTTTTAATTGACAGATCAAAAAGAACGTATGAAATAATTGAAGAACTTAAGAAAAAACCCCATGTAACAGTTGCTCATATAACTACAGGAAAATATAATATTTTCCTTAAGATTAGAGCAAAAGGTACTGAACATGCAAGAGAAATTATTTTTTCTATTGACGATGTAGAGGGAGTTCTAAGAACTGAAACTATGATATCATTAGAGGAAAGTATAAATGACAAGAAGAGACTAATGAAGAGTATATTTAATGAACTATAAACTGTTGCTGTAAAATTTAAATGCTTCTACAAAAAATTCTTTTGTTATTTGCTGATCAATAACAGGACTTCCAATCTCCTCAAGTAATACGAAGTTTAGCTTATCTGCTTCATTTTTTTTATCATAGATCATAAGATCGTGTATCTGTTCAACATCCTTATCAGAGAAACTTACCATATTAAAATATTCAGAAAAAGTTTTCTTTATGTTTTCTAGATCTTCTTTAGGAAAATTAAGCTGCTTGTGAGAAATGTATAACTCAGTTATAAGCCCTACTATAATTGCCTCTCCATGTTTAAGTTCATTTAAGCTAGTTGTCATATAAGAATATGACTCTACAGCATGACCTATAGTATGACCAAGATTAAGAACCTTTCGTTGATTTGACTCAAATTTATCTGACTCTACAATTTCTTTTTTTATTTCAGAGTATTTCTCGATTATAAAGGTTACGTCTTTATAAAAATCTAATTTTATTAAAGAATTAAAATTTAAATCTTTTTTATTAGTCAGCAAACTATGTTTAAATACCTCTGCATAACCATTTAAAAATTCATCTTTAGTTAAAGTAGATAGATAATCACTATCTAAAATCACTTCTGATGGGTCACTAAATAAACCTATTTGATTTTTTAATAATTTGAAATCAATACCAGTTTTTCCTCCATGAGCAGCATCTACCATGCCAAGAAGTGTTGTGGGGATATTAATAAAAGTTATTCCTCTTAAGTATGTCGAAGCAACAAAACCACCCATATCAGTAAGAACACCTCCACCCAAATTAATTAATAAGGATTTTCTGTCTGCATTAAAAACATTAAGCTTATCCCATATTATTTGACAGGTATCTATATTCTTATTTTGCTCTCCCGAGTTAATTATTATTTTATTAAACTCATCAATCTTAGTTTTTTTAATAAAAATATCTAAACAAAATTTATCAGTATTATCATCTACTAAAACAAATATTGAAGAAAAAGCTTTGGAGCTTAACTTTTCTTTTAGTGATGAATATTGATCTGTTTTCATTAATTAATTTTGATTAGATTTACTGCAAAATTAGGTATTTATTTTATGCTTTTAGACAATACTGAAAATGGTTTTATACTTAAATCAAACTTTGAATTAAAAAAAGCCTATTTTTTATTTAAAATTATCTCTAATAGAGCTCTAACTAATATTGGTAATAATGCTCTGGAACTTTCTCTAAAATTAAAACTACCAATACTCTTTATTGTTAAAGGAACTGTTTTTCAACAATTTTGCTCTGGAGAAACATTAGAAGAATCTTTTAAAACTGTTCAAAAACTATATGAAAAAAATGTCAAAAGTTATCTTCACTATTCAGTTGAAGGACTAGAAAATGAAGAATCCTATGACTTATCATTAAAGGAGGTTTTGAATTCAATTGATTTTGTAGCTAAAAGAAATATTCTCGATTTTACAGTATTTAAACCTACTGCTATTGCTAGTTCTAAAATTCTTCAAAAGGTTTCAGAAAATAAAGAACTTGATAAACGCGAAAGGGAATTGTTTAACAAGGCCGTTGAAAGATTTAATGAAATATGTGCACTTGCACATAAAAGAGATGTTAAAATATTAGTTGATGCTGAAGAATCTTGGATTCAAGATGCTATTGATCAAATAGTTTTAAAAATGATGTTGAAGTATAACAAAGAAAAAGCTATTGTTTATAATACATCTCAAATGTACAGACATGATAGACTAAAATATCTTAAAAGTCTAAAAGAAATTGCCAAAAAAGAGGAAATTTTCGTTGGTATTAAGTTGGTTAGAGGGGCATATATAGAGAAAGAAAATAAAAGAGCATTAAAAAATAATTATAAATCACCAATATGTGGTTCAAAGGATTTAACAGATATTAATTTTAATAGTGGGGCTGAATTTATACTTTCTAACTTAACATTATTTTCATTTTTCTCAGGAACTCACAATGAGAAAAGCATTTATAAAATCATTGATATAATGGAATCAAAAAAAATCAATAACAATGATTCAAAAATTTGGTTTGGACAATTATATGGGATGAGTGATAATATATCCTTTAATCTAGCTAAGAATGGATTCAATGTAATTAAATATCTCCCTTATGGGCCTATAAAAAAGGTTATTCCATATTTAATTAGAAGAGCTGAGGAAAATACTTCTGTAAAGGGTCAAACATCTAGGGAATTAGAATTAATAAAAACTGAATTGAAGAGAAGAAAAACTACCTGATTTCTATAGTTGCATTATCCTCACAATTAATAATCAATAGATCTTTGTAATCTGTTTCAACAAAGTAAATACCACATGGCTCTTCGTTAGGACTACTTTTATTGAAGATCACTCTTCCATTAGAAATAATATCAATCAATTCACTTTCATCTATAGAATCAATATTAGATTTCAAGATTAATTCTTTAGATACAATATTATCTAAAACTCTGGCACTAGGTCCATAATTACATGAAGTTCTCTTTCCATTAAATATAAAAAAGAGAAAAATGACACCTATTATAAATCCTGTTGAATAGTAATATAATCTTTTTAAAAAGCTCATTTGATTTTTTCTATTATTCTATATTCATTTTGTTTTGAGATAATAAATTTATCATACTTTGAATCAATTAATTTCTCTATCATATCTCCCCATTCTATTATACAAAGATTACCAGATTCTAAATATTCAAACAAGCCAATACCCTCAATTTCACTTATATTTTTTATTCTATACAGATCCATATGATAAACTATTTTATTCTGACCTGTGATATACTCATTAATTATTGAGAAAGTAGGGCTAGAAACATTTTCAATAACCTTCATTGATAATAGAACCTCTTTGATTAAGGTAGTTTTACCAACACCCATTTCACCACTTATTAAAACAATATTGGTTTTAATTTTTTCTTTAACATTAACTGAAACCTCTTTTAATTGATTTATTTGAAATTTTATCTTCATATTAACATGGCTAAATATAAGCATTTAACATAATTTTTTAATTTTGCAGATATGAATTTTACTGCCAGACAAATAGCAGATCAAATTAATGGAACTATAGTTGGTGATCCTGATATCAATATTCTTAATATCTCAAAGATTGAAGAAGGCTCTAAAGGCTCATTGACGTTTCTAGCTAATCCTAAATATACAGAGTATATATATTCAACAAATGCATCTGCTACAATTGTCTCTAACGATTTTGAACCTACTGAAAAAATTGAAACAACTTTAATTAAGGTTAAAGATCCTTATTCATCATTCACGGCTATTCTAGAGATATTTAATAAAGATAACCCTGAAAGAAAAGGAATAAGCAACTTAAGTATTGTAGATAAAACATCTAAAGTATCAGAAACTTCATTTGTAGGATCATTTACTACCATTGGAAAAAACTCAATAATTTCAGATAATTGTGTTATTGAAAATCAAGTATTTATTGGTAATAATGTCAAGATAGGTGGAGGTACGATTATATATCCTGGTGTAAAAATTTTGGATGATTCAATAATTGGTAAGAATTGTATAATTCATAGTTCTTGTTCTATTGGATCAGATGGATTCGGGTTTGCACCAAATGAAGATGGTAGTTACAAAAAAATTCCCCAAACAGGTAATGTAATTATAGGGGATCATGTTGAGATTGGTTCAAATTCAACAATAGATAGAGCAACGCTAGGGTCAACAATAATAAACAATGGTGTGAAACTTGATAATCAAATTCAAATTGCACATAATGTTGAGATTGGAGAGAACACAGCAATAGCAGCTCAATCTGGTATTGCAGGTTCCACTAAAATTGGAAAAAATTGTATGATTGGAGGTCAAGTTGGTATAATTGGACACATAAAAATTGGAGATAATGTTAAGATTCAAGCTCAAGCTGGTGTAACCTCAGATATTGAAAGCAATGCAAGAATAACTGGAACACCTGCTATTTCATATATGAACTATAATAAATCTTATGTTCATTTTAAAAATCTACCTGAAATAGTAAAGAAAATTGATAAAAAAGAAAAATGATAAGAAGGACCGTTCCACAAAAAACAATTTCAACAGAATCTATCCTTACAGGTGTTGGACTTCATACTGGAGAAAATGTTAAACTTACATTCAAACCTGCACCTTCAAATACAGGTCTTGTTTTTATAAGAGAAGACATCTCTGGGAACAACACCATTGAGGCACATATAAAATATATATCTAACACAGATAGAGGAACAAATCTTGATAACGGTTTATTTCGAATCCACACATCAGAGCATGTTTTAGCTGCTTTAACAGGATTAGATATAGATAATTGTTATATATCTCTAGATGGTCCTGAAGTTCCAATTATGGATGGATCTTCAAAATTTTTTATTGAAGCAATTGAGGAAGCAAAAATAATTGAGCAGAATGCATTAAGAGAAGAATTCTTTCCATCTGAAAAAATCTCCTATAAATGTGAAGAAACAGGAAGTGTTTTATCTATAATTCCAGATGAGACATATAAAATAGAAACTAAAATTGATTTCAATACAAAGGTATTAGGAACTCAGACTGCTTCTATTGATAGTATGAATGATTTTAAAAATGAAATATCAGCTGCTAGAACTTTTAGTTTTCTACATGAGTTAGAATCACTGCTTGAAAATGGACTTATTAAAGGAGGGGATTTAAACAATGCGATTGTATATGTTGATAAGCCTCTTGCTAACAGTAATATGGATAGGCTTAAAAAGGCTTTTAATAAAGACTCTATATCGGTCAAACCAAATGGAATATTAGACAACCTTAGTTTACATTATCCTAATGAAGCTGCAAGACATAAACTTTTAGATGTCATTGGAGACCTAGCATTAATTGGAATGAAAATTAGAGGAAAAGTTATTGCTGAAAAACCAGGTCATTCAATAAACGCTAAATTTGCTCAAAAGATTTCTGAAGTTATAAAAGCAGATAGAAAAAAAAATTTACCAAAATTAGATTTTGATAAAAAGCCATTGATGGATTCAAATCATATAATGAAGATAATTCCTCATAGGCCTCCTTTTTTGCTGATTGATGAGGTTTTAGAGATTTCTGAATCACATGTGATAGGTCTTAGAAGAGTTGAGGAGTCAGAGTCCTGGGTTAAAGGGCATTTTCCTGGAGCACCAGTAATGCCAGGCGTGCTTCAAATAGAATTTATGGCTCAGGCTGGAGGTGTATTAGTATTGAATACGGTTCCAGATCCAGAAAATTATCTTACTTTCTTTATGAAAATGGATAAATGTAAATTCAAAAATACTGTTGTGCCAGGTGATATCCTTATTTGTAAATTAGAGCTTATATCACCAATAAGAAGAGGTATTATTCATATGAAGGGTCAAACCTTCGTTGGAGATGAAATTAAAAGTGAAGGAGAGTTTATGGCAAAAATTATTAAAAAAGACACATTATGAATCAACCATTAGCTTACGTACATCCTGGAGCAAAAATTGCAAAAAATGTTGTAGTTGAACCATTCTCTACAATTAACAATAATGTGGAAATTGGTGAGGGAACATGGGTAGGATCAAATGTTACTATAATGGAAGGAGCTAGAATTGGAAAAAATTGTTTTATTTATCCTGGTTCTGTTATATCTGGTAACCCTCAAGATCTAAAATTTGAAGGAGAAGACTCACTATGTGAAATTGGAGATAACACAACCATTAGAGAATGTGTTACTATCAATAGAGGCACAAAAGACAGGGGAACTACAAAGGTTGGCTCAAACTGCTTAATTATGTCTTATTCTCATATAGCTCATGATTGCTTTGTTGGAGACAACTGTATTTTTTCAAATAATAGCACCTTAGCTGGACATATTACTGTTGGTGATTATGTTATTTTATCAGGATTTGTTGCTGTTCATCAATTTTGTAGAATAGGATCACACTCCTTTGTTGCTGGTGGATCCTTAGTAAGAAAAGATGTACCTCCATATGTTAAAGCCGCTAGAGAGCCACTATCATATGTTGGAATTAATTCTGTAGGATTAAGAAGAAGAGGTTTTGATATTAAAAAAGTTCATGAAATACAAAATATCTACAGAATACTATTTCAAAAGAAATATAATAACACCCAGGCTATGGAAATTATTCAAGGGGAGTTAAATGCAACACCAGAAAGAGATGAGATTATTCAATTTATAGAAAACTCTCAAAGAGGTATAATGAAAGGATATTTTCAAAGAAATTAAATTATGGCAAGCACTAGTGATATAAGAAAAGGTTTATGCATAAAATATAACCATGACATTTATAAGGTAATTGAGTTTCTTCATGTAAAGCCTGGTAAGGGTCCTGCTTTTGTAAGAACTAAGCTAAAGAGTGTTACCAATGGTAAAGTTCTAGATAACACATTCCCATCCGGTCATAAGATTGAGGAGGTTAAAGTTGTAACTAGTAAATTTCAGTTTCTTTATAATGATACAGATCATTTTCATTTTATGAATACTGAAGACTATAATCAAATAACTATTGATAAGAACAAAATTGATCATCCAGGTCTTTTAAAAGAAGGTGAAAATGTTACTATAATTCTTAATTCAGATGACAATAATCCTTTGTCTGTAGATATGCCTTTAAGTGTAGTACTTGAAGTTACACATACAGAGCCAGGTGTTAAGGGTAATACTGCTACAAATGCTACAAAACCTGCTACTTTAGAAACTGGAGCATCTATTAATGTTCCTTTGTTTATTAATGAGGGAGATAAAGTAAAAATTGACACTGAAAAAGGTCAGTATATTGAAAGAATAAAATAAATTTGTCAAAAATATAGTAAATGAGTATTGTAGTTAATAAAAACTCTAAAGTTTTAGTTCAAGGATTTACTGGAAGTGAAGGTACATTTCACTCTGAACAAATGATTGAATATGGTACAAACATAGTTTGTGGTGTAACTCCTGGAAAAGGTGGTACAACACATCTTAATAAACCAGTATATAATAGTGTTGAGGACGCTTTAAAGGCTGAGGATGTTAATACTTCAATAATTTTTGTTCCTCCTATGTTTGCAGCTGATGCAATAATGGAATCTGCAGAATCAAATATTGAGACTATAGTAACAATTACTGAAGGAATACCAATAGGAGATATGACCAAGGTTGTGGATTATATTAATGGAAAAAATATTAGACTAATTGGGCCAAATTGTCCTGGGATAATTACTCCTGAAGAAGCAAAAATTGGTATTATGCCAGGTTTTGTATTTAAGAAAGGTAATGTTGGAATTGTTTCAAAGTCTGGGACTCTTACCTATGAGGCTGCTGACCAGGTAGTAAAGTCTGGTTATGGAATTTCTACTGCAATCGGAGTAGGGGGTGATCCTATAATAGGGACAACTCTTTTAGATTCGGTAAAATTATTTATGGATGATGACGAAACTGATATTATTGTATTAATTGGTGAGATAGGAGGTCAACTTGAAAATGATGCTGCTAAATGGATTAAAGACAATGGGAATAAGAAGCCTGTAGTTGGATTTATTGCTGGAGAAACGGCTCCAAAAGGGAGAAAAATGGGACATGCTGGTGCGATAATTGGAGGTAAGGATGATACTGCATCTGCAAAAAAAAGAATAATGCGTGAATCTGGAATAAATGTGGTTGATTCACCTGCTGATATTGGTAAAACAGTAAAACAAATACTTAAATAATGAAACTACTTGAATCAAAGGTTGCAATTGTAACAGGGGGAAGTAGGGGAATAGGTAAAGCTATTTGTCAGACTTTTGCTGAAAACGGATGTGATGTTGCCTTTACTTATAACAACTCTAAAGAATCTGCTGAAAATCTAGCTAAAGATCTAAAGAACATTGGAATTAATGCAAAGGCATACAAAAGTGACGCTTCAAGCTTTGAAGATGCAACTCAGCTTGTTGAAGATGTAATTAATGACTTTGGAAAGATTGATATACTAGTCAACAATGCTGGTATTAAAAAGGATAACTTACTTATGAGAATGGATAAAGAGGATTTTGATTCTGTTATCAATACTAACTTATCCTCAGTTTTTAATCTTACAAAAGCATCAATTAGAACATTCTTAAAACAAAGAAGTGGTTCAATTATAAATATAAGTTCTGTTGTTGGAGTTAAAGGAAACGCGGGACAATCAAATTATTCTGCTTCTAAAGCAGGTATTATAGGTTTTTCTAAATCTGTTGCTCTTGAACTTGGTTCAAGAAATATTAGGAGTAATGTAATTGCTCCAGGATTTATTGAAACTGATATGACAGACTCTCTATCTGAGGATGTCATTAATTCTTGGAAAGAAAGTATTCCACTAAAAAGAGGTGGTGACCCAAGCGATGTTGGAAATGCATGTGTATTTCTTGCGTCTGACTTGTCTAGTTATATTACTGGACAAGTTCTTCATGTAGATGGAGGAATGTTAACTTAAAAATAAATAAAAAATGAAAAATTTACCCAATATAGGTTTACCTATTATTTTATTAGCACTATTACTAATCGTATTTATATCAAGATCATCTGTGAACATTGGATCTGGTGAAGCAGGAGTATTATTTAAAACTCTAGGTGGTGGTGTAGTAACTGATACTCCTCCTAAAGGAGAAGGTTTTAAAATTATTGCACCTTGGAACAGGGTTGTAATTTATAATGTAAGACAACAAGAAGCTCTAGAGAGAATGCAGGTTCTTTCATCTAATGGTCTTGAAATAAGTTTAGATATATCTATTTTATATCAACCATTATACAACGAACTTGGTAATTTGCACCAAACTAAAGGTCAAAATTATTTAAACTCAGTTCTACTACCAAATATTAGAGCAGTAGCAAGAAGTGTTGTGGGAAGATATACTCCAGAACAATTATATTCGACTAAAAGGGATGCAATTCAAAATGAAATTTTTGAAGAAACACGTGATAATGTTTTATCACAATTTATTCAATTAAACTCTGTTTTAGTTAGAGATGTAACATTACCAACTGCTATTAAAGAAGGTATTGAAAGAAAATTAGTACAAGAACAAGAATCTCTTGAATATGAATTTAGACTTGTTAAAGCTGAACAAGAAGCAGAAAGACAAAGAATTGATGCTGAAGGTAAGGCTATTGCAAATAGAATTTTAAGTGCTTCATTAACTGAGAGAATTCTTAAGGAGAAAGGTATAGAGGCTACATTAAAATTATCTGAATCACCTAATGCTAAAGTAATAGTAATAGGTTCTGGTGAAGATGGTTTACCAATTATATTAGGAGGAAATAACTAATCAATTTTAAAAACCTGCAAGTTATCTTGTAGTCTTTTAAGAATAATATTCATCATTCTTTTATTTAAGGATGATGAATTTTTTTTATACTCTAAATATTCTTCAACAGTAAACAAACCAGTTATCATTCCTTTTAATAGATTTCTAAACTTTTGATTTTTGTTTAGAGAATTTTCAATGTAATCAAGTTTCTTTTCGTTTGAAAGATCATAAAACACATTTTTGTGTTTATCTATATAATTCTTATATGTCTCAATTAATAATGGGGACTGAAGTTTTATTATTGGTCTTAATGTATCATTTTGAAATGATTCATCTTCAGTAGTTTGAGAAGATTTTTTTAAATTTAAAATTGGTCTTATTTTAATTAAATCGTTAGGTCTATCATTCATGT
>ERZ802822.486-NODE-486-length-27775-cov-14.014225_pt1 | contig 27775 bp, 35 predicted proteins | sample MGYA00345649_ERZ802822 | MGnify/ENA primary metagenome ERZ802822 (study PRJEB30503, sample SAMEA104212359) | marine metagenome | biome: Westerlies Biome; feature: [SRF] surface water layer (ENVO:00010504) within the epipelagic zone...; material: water...
CTAAGAATAGAAAAATTCCCCAATATGCATATCTGCATGTTTTTAATTTTTGTAAGGTGTATTCGCTCATATATTAGAATAAAAAACTTTTTGTTGCAGATTAAGATCATTTCTTAATCTTCTAGGGCTATTTGAATCAATAGCTATTCTTACTTTGCTAGTTGGATTCTTAAGATCTCCAAAAGTAATTGCTGAATGCCCTGCTTTGTTACAAGCGTCTTCACACGCAGTTGTCTCTGAACCATGATCGATTCTATTGACACATAAATTGCAACTTTCAACACATCCCTTACCTCTAGGAGCATTAGTATTTTGTTGTGTTAGTGTCTCATGAACAAATGATCGTGCTTTAAAAGGACATGCCATCATGCAATATCTGCATCCAATACATGTATGCTGGTTTACCATTACAATACCATCTACTCTTTTAAATGATGCTCCAGTCGGACAGACATCGCAGCATGGTGGGTTTTCACAATGCTGACACATCATTGGCATCGTAGTGATTTTATCAGTTGTTTTATTTTTAACTGTAACTTTTCTAATCCATTGAGAATCAGTTTCAGGTCTTCCAAAACCAGTTAGACCATTTTCTTCATTACATGCATCAACACAAGCTGTACATCCTTCAACACATTTACCTGCATCAACATGAATTCCCCAGCTTTGTTTATCAGTAACTTTTTGAGCAAGAGGTTTTTTTGCATGTGCTTTGCTAGACAGCAACGAAGGCACTACAAAAGTTATTGCAAGTGCACTTGCTGATTTAACAAGAAAGTTTCGCCTATTTATCATTATTTATATGTTTCACTAATTCATTAATATCATTTGAATTCATTTTACTAGTCATTCCAGAATGTTGTGGAAATCTTGGCTCTGCAGCATGGCATGAAAAGCAAGTTATATTTGTAGCTGTTTTAACATGACATTCTTGACAAAATTGACCCTCGGCATTTATAGGAATGGCTTTACCTTGTTCATCATATGACACATGACAATCAATACAATTAGCAAAACTATGCTTCTTAGTTCTAACTCCATCAATTACCGTTTCATCACGTTGATGAAGAAGAAACATATAATGCTCTTTTCTCATGAGTTCTGTTGGTTCAACACATGCTTCTTGTGAATCTGCTTTTGATTTACCTGGTGTAACATGAGGGCTACCATCATGTGAACTTACATTTTGAATACCTACTGAAAGAATAAATATCAGAAATGATATTTTAAGGTGTTTCAATAATTTTCCCCTGATTAAAAAGCGATTACTCTATTCGCCAAGTCCCATTTTAATATAACCAGTTGGACATACATCTGCACATATATGACAACCTATACATTTATTATAATCAGTATCTACATATCTACCCAGCGTTGCTTCATCTTTTTTAACCCTGAATACAGCATCTTGTGGACAATAAATTACACAGTTATCACATTCGAAACACATTCCACAACTCATACATCTTGATGCTTCTTTGATTGCCTCTTCCTCGGTAAGGCCTATGATTCTATCTTTATAGTTATCTATTACTTCATCTCCGCTAGGAACATCTTCCCCACGCTTTAATCTGTCTTCATGTTTGAAGTGACCAAGAAAGAGTTCTGTTGATGGAATAATTTCCTGAGATGAGCGATCCTCATAGTTATGTAAAACATTTTTACTTGTATCAGAACCACGTAACTCATCAGGCTCTATTGGCGCGGTGTATTTTTCTGGTTCTAGGTCAGTTTCTCTTAATTTATCTAGTAAGTTAAAGTGATGCACGTCAACTTTTGGACGCCTTTTGAAATCATTATTTTCGAAGTAGCTTTTAATTGTTTGTGAAACTATTGAGCCTTGACCAATTGCTGTTGTAAGTAAATGAGGTCTAATTATATCTCCAGCTACAAAATGTCCTTCTTTTGTTTTATGTCTATAGTAATCGTCAACCTCAAAGAATCCTCGTTCGTTACCAAGATCATCAAGACCTTCTATATCTGGTGATTGTCCGATAGCTGCAACTATAAGGTCTGCTTCTATTCTTTTTTCTGTTCCTTCAACAGGTACTGGTATATTGTTTTCATCAAATGTACATTCTGCCACTACCATAGCAATGGCTTTGTTGTTTTCATCTTTTTCAATTTTGACCGGCATAACGCCATTTAGTATCGTCACACCTTCATGCATAGCATCGTTTACTTCTTGTTCAGCAGCAGTCATTTCTTCTTTTGCAAATAATGATGTTAAAGTCACAACAGCACCTTCTTTTGCAGCTGATTCTGAGACATCTTGTGCTACATAACCATGTACTATATTTTCTGGTGTATCTTGTTCATTCATTTTTGAGATGTGACCAAGACGACGTGCTACAGATACAACATCAATTGACGTATCTCCACCACCAACACAAATTACTTTTTTAGATCCTACTTTGAGCCTTCCGTCACAGAATGCTTCTAGAAAATCAACACCTGTAATACAGTTAGTGGCATCGCCACCCTCTACTGGTATTGCTTTACCATTCCAACATCCGATAGTCCAAAGAACTGCATCATGTGATTTTTCTATATCATCTAGAGGTAAGTCTTTACCTACACGTTTGCCAGTGACCACTTCTATATCACCAAGATTTATGATTCTTTCTATTTCTTTATCAAGTAGATCTCTAGGTGTTCTGTAACCTGGTATGCCATATCTCATCATTCCGCCTAGCTCTTTTCTTTCTTCAAATACTGTAGAGGCATAACCCATTTTTCTTAATTGATATGCTGCGGACAATCCTGCTGGTCCACCACCAATGATTGCAACACGTTCTTTATTTAGCTTTGGAGCAGCATCAAACGAGTAACCCTCTTCAATAGCTTTATCACCAATAAATTGTTCAACTGCATTTATACCAACATAGTCATCAACCTCATTTCTGTTACAACCACTCTGACAAGGAGCTGGGCATACGCGTCCCATTTGTGATGGAAATGGATTAGCTGTTGTTGATCTTCTGAATGCATATTCTGACATTGACATGTCTTGTGGGGGCTGCTCTATACCTTTAATAATTTGTAGCCAACCTCTGATATCCTCACCAGATGGGCAACTGCCCTGGCAAGGAGGTGTCTTGTGGACATATGTAGGGCATTTGTGTGAAGTATCTTGTTCAAATATTGCTTCAGAGAAATCACTATATTGGTGATCACCTTCATTATACCTTTTGTAGGTATTTTCTTCTTTCATCAAGTTTATTGTTTTTTCTAATTTAGTCATTTAATTCAACACTTTATATAAGTTTATTATACTTTACTAATACTCCAACTTTAAAAGTATAGCACAAGAAATTTAGAGCTAAACCTCTTTTTTGTTCATTATTATGGCATTACTCACCAATTGATGGACACTAACTATTTGGTCTAATTCAAGGTCATAATACTGAAAGACCTTGCTGAATTGACTCTTACAAATAGCGCAAATAGCTGCCATATGTGTGACACCTTTTTCATCAATTAGTTGTTTTAAAGCCTCCATCCTTGGCAAAGCACCTTTTACTCTCAATTCCATTAAATCATCTGTCAGCAAACCGCCTCCGCCTCCGCAGCAGTAAGTTTTCTCTCTGATGGTTTCTTCATCCATATCATAGAAATTATTAACTACAGTTTTTATAATTTTACGCGGAATAGTAAATTGTCCACCCATAATTCCACCCATATTAGATGCCCTAGCCACGTTACATGAATCATGATATGTCAATGTCATGTCGTCATTTGCGCTTTTGTCAAATTGGAGAACATTCTGATCCATTAAAGAACTTGTAATTTCACATATATGTTGAGGTACTGGGTATCGTGGATCAAGAAAATCAAAAGGACCGGCTAAAGTATTTAGGAAGCTGTATGCTACTCTCCATGCATGTCCACATTCTCCAAAAACAATTCTTTTTACATTTAGTTCTAGTGCTGCCTCTCTAATTCTCATGGCAAGTTTTTTCATATTGTCATAGCTGCCAATAAACATACCAAAGTTGGCTGCCTCACTAGCATGAGAGCTTAATGTCCAGCTTATTCCTGCCTGATGAAATACTTTCGCATATCCTATAAGGCCATCAACATGTGGTTCTGCAAAAAAATCAGCAGATGGTGTAACTAATAAAACATCTGAGTCTTTAACATCTAGCGGAAATTTTACATCAGCTTCTGTTTCTTCAAGAACATCCTCTTCAAGACCTTCTAAAGTATCAGCTAATGCTGGCTCTGGTAAACCAAGGTTGTTTCCAATTTTATGCACTTTACTAATAATTTCATTGCAGTACTTTTGACCAACACCGATAGAATCCATTACTTCTCTTGCAGCCATAGATATTTCTGCAGTATCAATTCCTATAGGACAAAATACTGCGCATCTTCGACACTGCGAGCATTGGTGATAGTAAGAGTACCAATCCTCCAAAACTTCTTTAGTTAAATCCTTTGCTCCAACAAGTTTAGGGAAATATTTCCCGGGCAGAGTGAAGTACCTTCTGTAAACACTTCTCATTAAGTTTTGTCGACCGACCGGCATATTCTTAGGATCTTTTGTTCCTTGATAATAGTGGCACTTATCTGTACATGCTCCGCACTGGATGCATGAATCTAAATACACTCTGAGTGAGCGATATTTAGTTAATAGATCGCCCATTTTATCTATTGCTTTTTCTTGCCAGTTATCTACAAGCTCTCCTGGATAACCAAGACTTGTTTGAAATTCTTCTTTTGATTTGAATGGAGATAAATGTGCTGTCGCACTGTTTTCTAATTTAGGTATTACTGGAAAAGTTCTAACTTCAGGTGTTTCAAAATTATTCTTGGCCATTTATTTACTAGACTCCATTTTCTTTGCCCAATCAGCTACATGTCTTTTGCTTCTTGCGTTATCAACCTGGTTTCTTGTAGGGCTAAAAAACAGACCAGGTGCATGCAGTAATTTACTGTATGGAAAAATGATCATTAATGCAATAACTAATGATAAATGAATAAGTAGGACAGTATCACTTGGTAATTCTGAAATATTAAATGTTAATAACCCTGTAAAAAATAATTTGATTGCTAATATGTCAGATGGGAACCATTTCATCATTAAACCTGAACCTGCTATGGCTATGATCAATACTAATATAAGATAATCAGATGGGACTGAGATATATCTTACTCGATCTACAAAAACTCTTCTAGCAAACAATCCTAATAAACCTGCTAACATTAAATATACTGCATAGTGGCCTGCTACCTGTACTAATTCAGATGATACCCAAGACCAAACAGGGTCAGTAAAATACTTTAGATGTCTAAATGCAGCGAGTAGGAGTGCTAAATGAAAAATCCAACTAAAGAGCCAAGTCCACTTAGTCGCAGAGAAAAGGCTTTCAAAAAAAACAACTTCACGGAATATTCTTACGGCGACACCTCTTTGTGTCATGGGTGCTGGTGGGGTAGGTATTTTTAGTGGTGCAGGAATTGTTGCGTATTCATATATTCTGTATGCAAGTCCTATGAACAATATTGCTGCAGCGAAGTAGAACAACGCTGCATACAATATAGTTACAAATGACATTGGCTATCCCTGACCTTTTGATTGTTTTTATACGCAACCAGTTGGTTTTGGTAGACCTGCAAATTTACATGCTTGTTTACCTGGGCCATATGGAAAAAGTTCATACAAATATTTACTATTTCCTTTGTCTTTGCCAAGTTTTTTACCAACAGCTTTAGTAAGAACTCTTACTGCAGGTGCTATTTGGTATTCTTCGTAGTATTCGCGTAAGAAGTTAATTATTTCCCAGTGATCATCACCAAGCTCAATATCATCTTCCTTCGCCATGATTGTAGCAATATCTTTTTCCCAATCATTCAGATTAGAAAGATATCCCTCTTCATCTACCTCTATTTGTTTGCCATTTACTTCTAATGCCATTTTCTTCTCCTAATTAAGATTAAAGCCAATTTTGTGTTTTTTCATTATCCGCTACTAGTTTAACGAAACCTTTATAATCTACTATTTCTATATTAGTAGTAAGATTAGAATTATCAAGTCCTCTTGCTTCTAAATCAGGGCCAAGAACATAAAACTTTATATCTCCATGGTTATCATGAATCGCTTTTTCGAACTGAGTACCTTTAGTACAAGCATAAACAGCATCTTCTATAAAAAGTACAGATGCTCCTTTATCTGCATAACGAAGACATGTGCTTAAGCTATCTTTTTCAAATGGTGATTTATTAATTGTATGTAACATTAGAAATTAAAAAACACCTCAGATTCGTTGAATAGTTTTTTTAAATCTAATGCAGGCAATATCTCAACATCTACAGATAAGTCCTCTTCACTTAAACCTCTTGCATCTAATGATTCTTTTTCAACATATAATTTTTCTACGTCATACATGTCTAAAGCTCCAAAAGTTTTACTAAAGTTTTTAGTAGCAATACCATCCGTATTTTGTCCTTTTTTTAGCTGATAAACTCCATCATCAATAAAGGCTAGAGATACATCTTGTTCAAATGCAGCAGCTATTAATACGACTTCTAAAGCTTCGTGTGCATAGATTGTTCCATGAGGTGCTTTTCTATTCACATAAATGAATTTTCTAATTTTGCCTGATTCTAGTTCTTGCTCTTCCATTCTAATCCCCAAATGTAATCATACGATCTGCTTGTATTCCAGCTTCTATGAGTTGACCGAGACCTGAGATTCTAAATTTATCAGCGATGTTATTTGCATCTTTTTTGTTACGTTCCATCTCACCTTCATCAACCATTCCACGTCTTTGAGCGGCAGCGACACATAATACTAAATCTAAATCATGTTTTTCTGCTAATTCACTCCATCTGTTTGGAATGTGGCGATCATCTTGTGGTGGTGTTGCTAGTCGAGTTCCGTTATTAACGCCATCGTGATAGAAAAAAACACGATATATTTCATGCCCTTCTTCTATTGCAGCTTCAATAAATTTATATGCAGAATCAGATGCTTGATGCTGATATGGGCCTTCGTTGATTAAAACTCCAAACTTCATATCGAATAGAGATTAAAATCTAACGTATGCTGATGAGTTAAGAGTTTTTCTACCGCCACGCCAGTTATCAATATGATACTTAGTGAATGGAAGCTCAGTTAGTTCAAAGAATCTAGGCCAACCTATTCTCTCAATCCAATCGTTTATTCTTTCCCAATCTCTAGCATCTTCTTTATACGCTGATAAGATTCTTTTTACTATAGCAGTTGCTTCAGGCCATCTTGGTGGGTTATTAGGTATTCCAGCAGCTACTAGTTTTTGGAAAGATGGTTTGCTTCTAGCATTTGAGTGGTTTCCACCTACCCATATTGCAAGTTTACTATGCTCAGGATCATTGATTTGCATAGGTGGACATGGTGGGAAACACGCTCCGCAACATATACATTTTTTTTCATCTACTTCTAGTGATGGTTTCCCATTGACCATTGCTGGTCTAATCGCTGCTACTGGGCATCTTGCAACAACAGATGGACGTTCACATACATTTGATACTAGGTCGTGATTTATTTTAGGTGGCTTGGTGTGCTGAATATTGATAGCAATATCACCTTGACCGCCACAGTTAATCTGACAACAAGATGTTGTTAAATGTACTCTATTTGGCATTTCATTGTTTCTAAATTCATCTATTAGTTCATCCATCATAGCTTTAACGACACCCGAAGCATCAGTTCCTGGAATATCGCAATGTAACCATCCTTGAGTATGTGAAATCATTGCTACTGAGTTTTTAGTTCCACCAACTATGAAGCCTTCTTTTTCTAGAGCATCAATTAATGGCTGGACTTTATCTTTATCCTTGACCATATACTCAATATTACTTCTTATAGTGAATCTGACGTACCCGTCTGCATATTCATCTCCAATATCACATAAGGTTCTAAGTGTAAAAACGTCGAGTATACGCTGAGTACCGGCTCTTACAGTCCAGATTTCCTCGCCACTATTAGATACATGCAGTAACACACCTGGTCGTGGATGTTCATGATACTTCCATTGACCAAAATTTTTACGCATCGTAGGATGCATATATTGAAATCCGTCAGGACAACCAGTCTCTATTGGGGTTCTCATTTCTTTTTTTGCTTTCTCGCCCATTATGCTGATCCTTTTTTGCGTTCATCGATTTTCTCATACCATTTTACCGCTTCATCATCCCAGTCATCGGTTCTGACGTATGAGCTCTCTCTAGGGTTTGCTACCATGTTTGGATCGACATCAAAGCCGACGCCTTCCAAGAAGTTTACTAGGCCGATTCTTTCAATCATCTCACCGCATCTCTCATGCTCAAGGGCATTATCAGCCCAGAAGTCAATCGTTTCCTCGGCAATTTCGACAAGTCTTTCCCAATCCTCCTCTTTCTCGAGTTTCATGAATGGAACAATAACAGTTCCCATAAGATCACCGATTTTAAGTGTTCTTTTACCACCAATAAGTATAGTGACGCCTTTGTCGTCTCCACACTGGAGTGCTTTAGGCACTACATTTAGACAGTGCATACATTTAACACAGTTTTGGTTATCTATTTGAATCGAATCATCATCATTTAGAGAAATCGCATTCGTAGGACATCTTGTAACGATGTTATCAATAACATATTTACGTCCTTTCATTTCGACAAATTTTTTAAATTCTTCCTGATCGATTTTTATATCATCTCTCCATGTTCCAATGACTGACATATCGGCTCTCTCGATAGAGTTCATACAATCATTTGGGCAACCTGAGACTTTAAATTTAAATTTATATGGTAAAGCTGGTCTGTGTACGTCATCAGTAAAATTATTCACTAGAAGTCTGTGAGCTTTATGCTCATTGACATTAGACATCTCACAACGACCGGCACCAACACAAGACATTGCTGTTCTTACACATGGTCCTGCGCCACCAAGGTCAAAACCATAGTCATTAATTTCATCAAAGAAGTGTTGGGTATTCTCTGTTGTTGAACCAATAAACATTATATTGCCTGTTTGCCCATGGAATGTTACTAGACCTGAGCCATGCTTCTCCCAACTGTCCGCAAGCTTTCTTAGCATACTTGTTGAATAAAAATTACCTGCAGGAGGTTGAACTCTTAAAGTATGAAATTCTTTGGATGCAGGAAATACGTTACCCACTTCGGAGAATCTTGGAATAATTCCTCCACCATAACCATAAACACTCACTGTGCCACCTTTCCAGTAACCTTTGCGTGTTTCATATGAATGCTCCAATTGACCTAGTAGGTCATTAGTCATTTCATTAATTCGTTTCTCAGGATGTGTGTCCCTGAGTCTTTTAATACCACTTATGAAGCTAGGCCATGGGCCATTCTCAAGCTCATCGATCATTGGTGTATCATGTTTTTTCACAAATATTCCCCTAAAATCCTTTGGTTTCCAATGTATATTATTTTATCATTGATTTCTAATATGTCCACGTGAAGTTAATATTGCATGGATTTATTATAAAAAACAAGTATTAAAATGACCTATGATTAAACAGTGTATAAAAGTATGATATTGACATCAAAATCAACTGAATTTCTAAGGTGGGCTGAGGAAAAAGAGAAGAATATCCCTCAAAATATTAATGAATTATTGGTGGAAATCCATGATATTAATAATGTAACAACAACTGAAATTACCAAGATTAAAGAAATAATCCAGACATACAACTGCTGCATATATGCCTCAAATATGGATCTAAAATCTAACTCCAACCTTTTGAGATTTGTCGAGTCGATAGGTATGAAAACATATGACTGTAACAACATAGATTTAAATAAAATCAGTACTATTACGCCAAGAGAAACCAGCAAAGTGAGTTATATTCCCTATACTGAGAAAGCACTCAATTGGCATACAGACGGTTATTATGATGAGAAATCAATATTCTCATGGCTTCTCCATTGTGTAAGCCCTTCAAGTGAAGGTGGTGAAAATTATTTACTTGATCATGAGCTTGTACTTAGAGAGTACATCTTAAGAAATGATGATATAAATGTTTTGATGGAAGATGGCGCACTAATTATTCCTGAAAGTAAGGATACATGTAGATCCGAAATATCAACGTATATCTTCTCGTTCAGCAATGCATATAAAAAATTACATATGCGATTCTCTATGAGAAGGGATAATATAGCATCGAGCACGAGAGCATCTGATGCCATCACGAGGTTAAAAAAAATTATTGAAAGTCATTGTGCTCAGTATTCACTTACATATAAGCTTTGTAAGAATCAAGGTATTTTGACTAACAATATTTTACATGGTAGAAATTCCTTTAAAGATGATAAAGTAAATAGAAAACTTCTTAGAATAAGATCATATGAGAGACTGTAATGTTGTATCTAAGCGCACTACTAATAGAACGTAAAGATGTTGAAACATTTGATGAGCTTCTCGATGTCGTTAGACAGAAGGCTGCAGAGGGAGAAATGTTTATCAGATTTGATTTGAAGCCGCCATTTCCAGATACACCCGATGATTGGCAAGATCGTGTCGAGAGTGTATTCAGTGGTTGTATACGAGATTAGTAATTATGTGGCAAGAGACTGATCAGAAAAAATCAATTGCTGATGATTCTGATATGGCTGAGTTATCATTCTCTGTAAATTGTAGAGAGCTCCCTTATGATCATGCCTACGAACTTTCCTCAGAAATTCTAAACCTGATTCCACAAATTAAAAATGATAAGAGAAACTCAATTCAAACGCTACATGGTCCAATGTCTGGCAATGGTTGGGTCAGGCCTGATAGTGAAAATATTCCTTTGTCTAAAAGAGCAAAATTGATAATGCGTATAAATAAAAATCAAATTGATGACATTAAAGATATTGAAGGTAAAGAGATTAAACTTTTTGGAAATAGCCTGAAAATAGGTGTATCAAAAGTAAAAAATTTTCTAATAGTTAAGGACTTGTTTTGTAGATTCGTCATTAGTGATAAAAAGATTTCAGAAGATGATTTCCTTGAAAAAATTCAAATGGAGCTCAGAAATTTCAATGTTAATATTAAAAAAGCTCTTTGTGGAAAATCTATGACAATTAATTTTGATAAAAACACAGAGTACACAAGGTCTCTCATGATTGCTGATTTATCCAAAGAGGAATCTCTTAAACTCCAAGAAGAGGGTGTAGGTGGAAAAAAATTATATGGTTGTGGTATTTTCCTTCCGCATAAATCTATTGATGCAGTCAATAATTTCAAAGAAGACTGAGAATTTATTTATAACCTTATAGACTTATACTTTGTAGTATATTAGAATTTTCCAATATTGATAAATTCAGATTATGAGGAGTCAGATATGAAAGTTGAAGTTGATGGAAAAGAGATATCCACCACAGACACAGGCTTTTTGACTAGTATTGAGGACTGGACAAAAGAAATAGCATTAGTTATTGCACAACAAGAAGGTATTGAACTGACAGAAAGACATTGGGATGTTATTGATTATCTCAGAGATGAATTTATAAATAATAAAGAAAATCAACCAAACACTAGGAATATGATTAAAGATATGGGAAAACTATGGGGAGAAAAGATTGATTCAAAAACATTATTTGACTTGTTCCCAGGCAACCCTAGTAAACAAGCAGGTAGAATTGGTGGTTTACCTGAAAGCAGAAGAAAAGGTGGATACTAATGACTGAGTCAGTAAACGAGAAAGATCTTCAAAAAGAAAGAAAAGAAATTATTACAAGAATTTTAGAGATTCAAAAAAAATTTATGGATCTTGAGAGAGAGAAAGGAGTTACAGAAAAAGATATTCATCATAATCCCAAGGGTATCGTTAAAGAATACAAAGAAGAGCATGAAAAGCTTGCAAACAGACTAGTTGATATCGCTCATAAGATTAAGGGGTCAATAAGAACATAATGAATAAAGAATATTTTGATAAAGTAACTGAACTTGAAAACATGAAAGCTAACGAACAGTATGTCTTAGGTTGGCAAGAAGGTTATCAAGATGCACCTGAAGTAGAAGAACAAAGAATGACTGACGCATATCAAGCTGGATATGAAGATGGAAAAAATAATAATTTTGACAACGTAGAAAAATTTAAAGACTAATTTAGGACTTTGTCACTGAATCATAAACTTCCAGAATCTTTTTCAATATCTCTACAGAATCTATATCAATAATCTGATCCATAACCCATTTGTTCGTTTGACTGTACCCCATAACATCTTGACATTTTTTTGATAGATGCCTGTATAAGGAATAATTACTCCCTTTTCTGGAAAACTCAAATTCAGAATATTCTGTGGATCTCAGATTGAGAGTATTGATGTATCCCTTTTTATAATCACCTGGCCCAAACAAGTCCTCACAGTTTTCTTGCATTATTCTTGATGATTGCTTGCCGAGAGAATTCATTACTTCAGCTCTAAAATCATTATCAGCTTTATCTTCATACAACAGCCTGTCAACAAGGTGCACTTGAAAGGACATGTACTCTACTATTACAGACACTCTTTGATGATCATTTTCATATTCAAAATCCTCACCATGAAGTGTCTTTGCTTTATCAAGAGATAATCTCCATGAAATAAAAGAAAGGGCGCTTCCAAAATCCTCAGGAGTTTTACTTCTTTTAACTGTTTTAGACCACTTGCTTTTAATTCTTATTGCCATAGTATTCAGATGATAACATTTACTGTGTAATATAAATATTATGGCTAACGAAATAAAAATAGAAAAAAGACTTATAGAAAGCTTGCCAGGAAGTTTTATCTTTGAATTTGATAATGAAATTCCATCACAAAAGTGTAAGGAAATAATTGAAAGATTCGAGGAATCTAAAGATGATCATTATCGAGGTAGAGTTGGTCCTAACTTTGAAGAAAATAATACGGTAAAAAAATCTACTGATATGGTTATCAGTGGTAAAGATTCATGGAAAGATGTTGATGAATTATTTTTTGTAAGCTTATCGAAAGCTCTATCTAAAATAAAAAAAGAATATGATTATTTTAATGGAAAATTCAAAGATATTGGTTATGCCATCCAAAGAACAGATGTTGGAGAATATTTTCACTGGCATGTAGATAGTGGGAGTCACCAAATGAGTGATAGGCAACTCGTCGCTATATGGTATCTAAATGATGTAGAAGGCCCTGGTGGAGAAACTGAATTTTTACATCAAAAAGTTAAGGTAAAACCTGAAGAGGGTAAGTTAGTAGTATTTCCCCCATTTTGGACCCATGAACATCGAGGTGTTACACTTAAAAAAGGTTCTAAATATATTGCAACAACTTGGATAGTTTTTAAATGAATAATAAATTAAGCCCAAATGAAAATATGAAGTCTGTTATTCAAAGAATAGCTACAGGTCCTGAGCTTAGTAAAAATATTTCAAGAGAAGAAGCTAAGCAAACGATGTTGGATATTCTTAATGATGAAATTGATCCTGTACAAGCTGCAATTTTTCTTATTGCCCTAAGAATGAAAAGAGAAACTATGGATGAAAATCTAGGGGTTCATGATGCAATTATTGAAACAACCCATTCTGTAAATATAACTACCGACAATTTAATTAATATAGCTGATCCATATGATGGCTTTTCTAGAAACCTACCTTCATCAATTTTTTTATTACCTGTCCTTGCAGAATTAGGATATCCAATAATCTCTCATGGAGTTTTATCTGTTGGTCCAAAATACGGCTGTACTCATCATCTCACTCTTAAAGAGCTTAATTATAATTGTGAGAATTCACATGAGGAAATTGCAGCTCGATTAGAAGATAAAAATATTGGGTGGGCTTACGCTGATCAATCTATTTTTAATCCTAAACTTCACAACTTAATGAACCTTAGGAAAAAAATTATTAAAAGACCAGTTATAACTACAGTAGAAGTTCTCGTTAAGCCAATCAGTTCTAAACATGATGCATTTTTTACAGGCTTTGTTCACAAACCTTATCCGCCAATCTATCTTGAATTATCTAGAAATGCTGAGTTCCACTCCGCAAGTGTAGTAAGAGGTACAGAGGGTGGAATTATCCCATCGTTAAGACAAATTGGTAAAGTCCATTATTATGATAAGCCTGGTGAAGAAGATAAGATGTATGAGGTTAAGCCAGAAGACTTGCAAATTATTGATGAATCAAGGGCTGTTGATATTCCCGAAGGTATAGTGAGAAAAGATACAAAAGATAAAATTGAATCAAAAGTATCAGCAACAGATATTGCCAAAGCAACAGTAAAATCTGGACAAGAAGCTCTATCTGGTAAAAACGGAGCTATGAAATCATGTATACAACTAGGGGCCTCGATTATACTTCAAAGGATGACAGGCAACGATGTTAAAGAATGTTCCAAAGAGGTATTAAAAGTTATTGATAGTGGCTCAGCACTAAAACGAATGAAATCATGATTGTTACATTATGCTCAACTGATGCTTTTTCTGAAAATAATATGTTAGAAATTATTCATGAAAAACATTCATACCTTGTTGCTAAAGTGAATGAGGAGTACTTTGTGGTTGATAATATGTGCAGCCATGAAAACTCTGAATTAATTCTTGGATGCTTAAAAGACAAAACTATAAAGTGCTCATTACATGGAAGTTACTTTGATCTGCAAACAGGTGAGGCGCTTAATGAGCCTGCTGATGAGCCAATAAAAACATATCCTACAATCATTGAGGATAATAACATTTGTATAGAACTATGATTTTAGCAGTATTTGATAGAACAATTGATTGGGAATGTAATCATACATGGAAACAGTCTGCGTATAATACCATGTGGTGCTTGGTAGGTTGCAGTATTGGTGACATGGGCACGATATATTATTTTCAAGTAAATCAAATTCCATGGAGCACACTTTCAATTATGCTACTGGCTATGACTAACGGAATATTAACTAGTATTATTTTAGAAACTATAATTTTGTTAAAACAAATGGATTTAAAAGCTGCGTTTAGGACAGCGATTGGAATGAGTCTTATTTCAATGATCAGTATGGAAATTGCAATGAACTTAGTAGATTATTTAGTAACAGGTGGTGCAAAAATTAATCTTATGGTAATGCCTTTGATGTTACTTGCAGGTTTTTTAACACCTTGGCCTTATAATTATTGGAGACTGAAAAAATTTAACAAAGGATGTTGTAATTAACTCATGTGAGATGTTAGTAGTTTAGTCACAGAATGCTCTATATTAATTTTAAGCTTTTCGTTAGTAGCTCTAAAATAACTTTCAAACAACACAGTAGGAATAGCAACTGATAAACCAACAGCAGTTGTCAGCAATGCCTCCCAAATGCCCCCAGATAAAGTAGAAGGGTTGATATTATTGCCTGCCATTTCCATTTGCTGAAATGCATCTATCATTCCAAATACTGTACCTAACAGTCCTAGTAATGGAGCAACCATAGCAATCACTTTTAAAGTGTCTAGATTTGAATCATAATATTCTAATCTTTCTTGGCTTAATCTCGATACCTCTTCTCTAAGATAACGCTCTTTATCTTGATTAATATTATTTTTAAGTAAATGGTACATAGTAAATGAGACGACTTCTTTTTGAGGATGTGTATCTTTTGATATATCGGTATAAGCTTCTTTTTTATTATTATTAAGCCACATCTTAACGCTATTATGAGTGACATCGGAATTAAAGAAATTGACTTTGAAAAGTATATGCAATTTGTAAATCACAATAGACAATACATAGACAGATAGTCCTAATAATATGTATACGACAGGGCCGCCTTTAACTAGTAGTGATGCAAATTCCATATTGTTATTTTAGTTTTTAAAGCAATAGTCTAACAGAGATTTCTCCCTGTTAGACTAAATTTTTCAGATTTAAAACTCGTAGTTTATAGATCCAAATAGTGATCTGCCTGGCTCATCAGTTCTGTCTGCTGCTCCGTCAAGTCTATTAGTAGCATTCAAATGAGTTGCGTATCTTTTATCAGTAATATTAGCCATACCAACTGTAAAACGCAGATTAGGTGTAGGTTCAAATCCTGCAAATATATCATAGACTGTGTATCCCGCTGTCTCACCAACATCTAAAACTTTTGTATCAAAACGATCTTGAGTATCTGCAAAATTAATTCTTAATCCATAATTAGTTTTTGCTGATTTAAGTTCAAATGTTATGTCCCCTGCTAAAGGCATAATCTGAGGTAATGGTCTATTTTGTGTATCATCTTCACCACGCGTGTAGTTTAGATTCAAAGTAGTATCAATACCTGCGATAATTCTGTGAGCAGTTAACTCATATCCATATAAAGTAGCATCAACATTTTTATACAATCTAGCTTTCATTGCAGAATCATCTTTTCTGTGAGTAGTTATGTAATCATCGACATCATTATAATAAAGAGAACCTGTAATATGATTACCCATAAGCATGCCCTCATATCCAACTTCCAATGTCATGTGTCTCTCACTTGATAAGTTAGGATTACCCACATGTCTCATCATAGCTGTGCTGTTATTTTTAGCATGGAACAGCTCGTTTGTATCTGGAGCTCTTTCGTTAATACTGAAATTAATATAAGACTCCCCATGATTATAATCTTTATTAATTCTTAAAAAGCCACTTATATTATCGAAATCTCTTTTTGATGCAACTATCGTTCCATCGTAGTCTGCTGTGTAAACTTCATTAGCAGTTTTCTGCATCATTCCTGAACCCGGATCATCAGCTGCTCTAGTAGGATCAAGTTCTACTTGATCATATCTTAGACCATAAGAGATATTGTTCAGATCTTTTTCAAAGAACAAACCAAGCTTTTCAGTTTCTACACCTGGCCATAAATAAGTCATGAACACATTCATTCCACTCATAACCATGTTTTGCTCAGCATCTTTAGTATTATGTTCATAATCAATACCTGCTCTAATGTCTGATCCAATGGTACCAATCATTCTTCCACCATAAGTATCAGATGCAGTTGGGTTAGCCATAACGCCGTTCCCAGTATTTCCTCTGAGTACAACATTATCCATTAGATGGTCTATATCAGTATTGAATAGTTCAACATTCATTGTTGAGAAAATACCAAAAGGAGTCACTCTATGATATTTGAGGGTATACATGTCTGTGTAGCTATAAACAATATCCATATTAAGCCCTGGGTAGCCTACTTTATCTTGCCTGTTATTTGTATAATTAAATTCTAATTTTGATCCATCAGACAAAAGAGTTCCTAAAATAGCTGTGTAATCAGTAGTTGAGTATTCTGTCAAAGGTTTAATTCCAGATCCAGTTTCATAGTTACCTGCGTTCGTAGCAGAACCATTGAGTCTCAAATATGCTTTTGATGATAATGGAAATATCATATTACCACTTGTTGTATAAGCACCTGCATTAGAATCAAAATTTTGACCCAACCTGAATTCAGATTTTGTAACAGGATTTGTTACACGTTTAAAGCTCACTGCGCCACCTGGACCGCCTGCACCAAATAGTACAGATTGTGTTCCTTTGATTACAGTAACAGAATCATAGTTATTTACATTTGCATATGTACTTGCAGGATCCATTTTTGAAGAGCAAGCCCCATATACCATAGCGCCATCTAAAAATGTATTTAGTCTTTGATCACTCTGACCTCGGATGACAGGGTCAAGGCCATGTCCTCCACGTCTAATAGCATTTACACCATTAATATTTTTAAGCAAGTCACCACCGTCAACAGCATTTCTAGTATCGACTTCTTCAATAGCTTCATTACTTATAGTAGCTTTATCCATGACTGGGCTACTTATCTGTATATCGGTTAAATCTTCAGCTGATACATTTGTTATAAGCGTAATGCTGAAGACAAAAAATAATAATCTGTTCATATTGTCCTCCAGATTAATCGTTAAGTAATTAAAAAATTACTAAACGATTGGAGGCGCTCTGACTTGTTTTGTATATGGTATTAACGTTTTTACGTTAGGAGCGTAAAAATTCTTATCTATAGTTAAAGATACTTTAGATAATAAAAAATTATTGGATGTTAAATTAAATAAATCAAGAGATGTGATGTCTAAAGATTCACAGCAAACACAGTCAACAGCCATTTCACTTATGATAGCTGTATTGATTTTATCCAGTAGATCTGAAATCTTTTGAGTATGTGAGATTGAATCAGAATATTTAGTACCACATAATTCAGCATGTAAATGTTCAAACCCATTATTGTCATCAGGATTAGATATATTGATAGTTGTGTAGCTATGCAATGGCTGTATTGCTACAAATATAATTAAAAATATTTTTAATAAATAACTGATTTTTATACCCCCATAATAAGTTAACAAATAATTGATCATTTGGAAAGAAGATACTCGAAGTAGGGAAATAAGGAAACCGAGTATCTTCAATCTAAAGTCTGGCCGTAGGGAATCCGGCCAGACTCATTCATATCATCGGAGAACGATATAAAATTTATTTTTATTAGAAGTCAAACGATATCCCAGCCATAACTGTTTGTGGCTTGTTAGGTCTAACTCCGTAGTTATGCGCAGACGCGATATATGATTTATCAAATAAATTGTCTACGTTTAAGAATGCGCGTGCACCTTGCATACCCATTCCATCTAAGCTCATACCACTTCTGAGATCAAAGATCCAAGCGCTTTCAGTGGAAACTGCAGTGCTTGCACCTGTATTCTTAACATCATCGTTGTATTTTGCTGATATATTCATATCCATTGTATTTGTTTCCATACCAAGGGATAGATAATAGATTGTTTCAGGTGTGTACTTAATTCTCGCACCTGATTGGAAATCTGAATCTGTTGTGACATCGTGCTCAGCTTCTTGCAATGTTACAGCAAGAATCATCGGATATCTTACACCAGATCCTGTATTGTCTGCACCTTTCATTTGAGGAGCCGCAAACAAGTTATTTAGTCTGTATAAGAATTCAATACCTTGTGCATGAGCTTCACCAGTACTTTTTTGGTCATTTGAACCTACAGTACAACCTGCTGATGCGTTACATGTTTCGTTTAGATTTTCGTAATCAGTATAGAAACCAATAATCTCCATATGACTATTAGCGCTAATAGAACGATATCCAACTTCATAGTTATCAGATTCTTCTGGAAGAGCAGAACTTACGCCTGTAGGCATGTAACCTTGGCTGTATCCTGCAAAAACAGATTTACCATTACCCATGTTATAAACAGTGCTAGCAGCTACCATAGTTTCACTGTTTTCACGTGGTGTTCCTGCTGTCCCATCTGTAGATTCCCAGTATTCTACATCTTCATAACGAAGACCTAGAGTTGTAACAAAGTTACCGTGAGAGATACGATCAATGATGCTAAATGATTCAGCACTTGCAAAGTCGTCATTTCCTGATGTTCCTGAGTAGTCAGATGCTGTCATAACCATAGTATTGTTTGAACCTAATGTATATGTTTCTGATATACCTGAATCTTTTCTATCACGATAATCTCTGTGACTTCTAAATCCGATTGTAATATCATGTGCGCCCATAATTGTGTTATAACGCATGTCATATCCATACATACCATAGTCTCTATGACCAAGTGAACGTTTGATAGATTCGCCGCTTATCATTGCTGTTGCATTAGTAACAATGTTACAAGCTCTGAGTTCAGTTGTTGAATCCGCAGCACAGTTAGTTGTCCAGTCAATAGCTGACATTTTCACAGTAGATGTACTGCCTCCTGCACTTCCATCATCATCAACTGTCATCTCACCAACTTTCTTCCAATTTCGACTATATTTAGCTTTATAGATTTTAGCTGTCAGGCTTGATGTAGGACTTAAATCCATTCCATATGTAAAGATATATCTGTGATAATCGTTATCCATTTTATCTTTAGATGAAATTGAATACCTTCTGTTTTCATTTGCAGCAAAATCAGCTCTTGTCAAACCAATGTATGAAGCATGTGATGTTTCAGAAGTATTCTGACTTGAAAGCTCCATATAAGAACTTGGCATAGTGTATCTGATTTTGAATAAGTCTGAATTTTTTCTAAACCCAGAATTAGTATCATTACCAGCACCTGCATCTATTTCTTTATGACCATCATAAGCAGTTTTATGACTTTCAATAACGTAAGATAAGTTGCCCATAGCTTGTCCATAATAAGCATGGTTTCTCAAATAACCTTCATCACCAAAAGTTTGGTTGAAATATCCTTTAGTTCCCTCTGTAGGAACAGATCTAGATATATAGTTAATAGCACCAGATGTAGTTCTTGGTCCGTTACCTATGGCAGTAGCGCCTTTCAAAACTTCAATGCCTTCGGCATCACCAGCATCTGGATAGAAATACATTGAAGAGTTAGAATAAACTGCAGGTCCTTGCAATATTCCATCTTCAGTGACATTTATTTTTGTAGTACGATTTGGATTAGCACCTCTCATACCAATGTTTGTTCTAAGTCCAAGACCATCTTCAGTTTGAGAGAAGACACCAGGCACACGACCCATTATTCTTTCAGTATCTGTATAGCCGGACTTTTTCAGTTCATCATCACCTATATAGGTGGCTGAACCTGCAATTTCAGATTCCGCTTGTCCACCAAAAATACTCAATGGTGCTAGGTCATCTGCAAATGTATTACTGCTTAAAAAAGCAATAAGAATGGCTGTTTTTTTCATATTTTTTCCCATTAGTTTAAATAATTAGGTGAAGTATAATGATAATGATTCTCATTTGCAAGTGTAAATGATAATGATTCTCATATAATTATTCACTAATATATGTTTAAAACAAAAGAATTTTAATTTAGAGTAACCAAATGACCAAAATTAGTCTCACACCCGTTATCGATGTTGTATTTATATTACTAATATTTTTCATGCTTGCCTCGAATTTTAATAAAGTTGGTGAAGTGAATATGGATATGACCAAGGAATCTACAACATCAAATAAAGAAGATATAAAAGTTGTCAAATTATTAGTAAGACAAGACCAGACAGTTCTTAGCGAGGGAAAGGTATACGATGATAACGAGCTATTAAGTATGCTGCACATTGCAATAAAAGATGCAGATAAATATTCAATCATACTTACATCAAAAGATGATGTGACTTATCAAAGATTTTTAAATCTTATAAGTTATCTTAAAACAAATGAATTGAACAACGTAAGTATAGGTTTAAAGAAAAATGAAATTAATAACTAGAAAAAAGAGAGAATATGATGATGATGGTTTATTACCTTTGGTAAATATAATATTTCTACTCCTGATTTTTTTTATGATTGCTGGTGTTATTGAAAAAAAAATTGTTAAAGATGACATAGAACTGCCTGCTGCTGAACTTAATAGATTTGAAAATAAAGAAATAACAAAGATATTTATAAATAAGAGTAATATTTTTTTTATCAACGATGAGATTGCTGATATCAATAAAATAAGTACTTACTTAAAATCAAATAAAGTAAATGAAGTTGTGATCGTTGCAGATAAATCATTGTATATAAATGATGTAAATATACTTTTGACCAAACTTCATGAAAATAATATTAAAAATATTAAACTTTTATCGAATAGAAATGCAAACTGATCAGTTAAATAAATACATACTTATATCGTTAGTCATACATATGCTATTTTTCATATCTATTAAAACTACTTATACAAAACAAGATATAAGTCAGATTGGTGAACAAGGTATGCAAATTCAAATGGTTTTGATACAAGATAAGACTGATGACATTCAAGAAGATGAATCAGTCTTAAGTGAAGAAAAAGAGATTTTAAAAGAAATTGAACAAGAACAGCAGGCTATATTTGATAACAGAATACAAGGAGACAAAGCTGAAAAAATATATCAATCTTATTATGGTGTTATCAGAAATATTCTTGATTCAAATAAAAAGTACCCGCTTTTATCTTTACAAAGGCGTCAAGAAGGGACGCCGGTTGTGGAATTTACTATATTGCAAAACGGTACGGTAAGTAATTTGACGGTATCATCTTCAGGTTATAGATTACTCGATAGAGAAGCTCAGAAAATTGTACTTAAATCCTCTCCCTTTCCTCCAATACCAGATTCAATAGGCAAGAAGAGTATAGATTTAAGAATACCGATAAACTTTAATCTTCAGCGTTAGTCGTATACCACTTTAACTTATCTCTTAACGATACCACCCCACCAATTATAAATATTGTTGGTGCTTTAGGTTTCTTGGCTTCAACTAATGCCGGCATATCTTTTAATACTGATATGTATTCTTTTTGAGTATTGGTTGTACCTTGTTGAACTAATGCACATGGAGTTTTTTTATCCATTCCATTATTAATTAATTCATTACAAATAATGTTAATCGATACAAGGCCCATATAAAAAACAATTGTCTGATTAGGTTGTACTAATTTTTCCCAATCTAGCTCTAGCTTACCTTCTTTAAGATGACCTGTTACAAAAATACAACTTTGAGCATAATCTCTATGAGTTAAAGGTATCCCACTGTATGCCGAACATCCACTTGCGCTTGTAATACCTGGTACAACTTGAAATGGTATTTTCTCTTCTGCTAGGGTTTCAATCTCCTCACCTCCGCGTCCAAAGATGAAAGGGTCCCCACCTTTAAGACGAAGAACTTTTTTCCCTTCTTTAGCATACTTCACAAGTAGATGATTAATTTCTTCTTGACGAACCACATGGTTGTCTCGCTCTTTACCAACATATATTTTTGTCGCATCACGTCTAATTAAATCTACTATGGATGGATGAACTAGCCTATCGTATAAAGCAATATCTGCTTGTTGCATTAATCGTAGAGCTTTAAATGTTAGAAGATCCGGATCTCCTGGACCTGCGCCGACCAAATAGACCTCACCTTGATTTGCAATATCCTCGTTAAAGTTTTCAATTTGCTCATCAAGAAATAATTCAGCTTCTTCATTTCTTCCTGATAAAACTAATTCAAAGAATTTACCATTAAGCATTTGTTCCCAGAATATTTTATTTGAAGAAAATTTTTTCATTTTATCTCTAACTTTAATCCTATTGGCAGATACTATTGCTGCTAGCTTTCCATAGTTTGATGGAACCATAGTTTCTAACTTTGTTCTAAGCATCCTGGCCAGTACAGGAGATGCGCCTCCTGTTGAGACAGCAACAGTTATATCTCCTCTTTCTAAAATTGATGGAAATATAAAATCACATATCTTGGGTTGATCCACAACGTTTATGAGAATATTATGACTATCGCAATCTTTTGCTACTTGTTCATTTAAAGTGACATTATTAGTTGCAGCAATTACAAATTTATATCTTTTTTCTTCTAATAATTTTTGTGAGTACTCTTTGGTAATACACTTAATATTATTCGTCTTTGACAGTTCAAGTATGTAATCTGTAAATTCAATGGATACAATGGTTATGTCTGCATTAGCTTTTACTAAAAGATCTAATTTTCTCTCTGCAACTGAACCGCCTCCGATTATTAAACATGGGAGTTTATTCAGTTGTAAGAAAAAGGGGAAATATTTCATGAGGCTTATTTTGTAATGCCTGCTTTTTTATACCATTCTTCAGCTTTTTTTAGATCTTGTTTTACTATTTTTCCATCTTCATAAATCATTCCTAGTGTGGTTGCTGAACCCATCATTCCTTCTGCTGCCGCACGTTCAAACCATTTGATACATAGATTCGAATCTTTTTCTGTGCACTCTCCCTCGAAGTACATGAATCCGAGTGCATGCATTGCAAGTGGCAGACCATCTTCGGCTGCCTTTGTCATATATAAAAATGCTTTATCCTCATTGGCTAAGCAGCCAAGTCCATTTTGTAGCATTATAGCCATACGGTATAAGGCATCGACATTTCCCTCTTCGGCTATTGGAGATAATAGCTTGGTTGCGTGTGCAAAGTTTTTAGTTTCAAAAGCAGCAATACCGCTTTCAAGTTCCATGGCCCTGTTCTCTCTTGAGTCCATTAACCTAACAAGCCTTCGAGTTTTCCGTCCATGTCATGTTCTATTAGATCATCAAAGCCGCCCACATGATAATCTCCTATAAATATTTGAGGGACTGACTGTCTTCCAGATTTCTCCATCATTTCTCTCATTTGCTCTGGATCTCTATCAATCATAATCTCTGTGTATTCGAGATTTTTTTTATTAAAGAAGTTTTTTGCTCTCACACAGTAAGGACAAATTCTTGTGCTGTAAATTGTTATTTTTTTCATATTAGTTGTAATGTGTAATTTCCCTTTTAACGTTTTTCTGAACAATTATACCAATAACATCATATGAATTATCAAGTTTTATTTCAGGGTATTCATCATTGACTGCAAGAAGGTATTTATCTCCATCAATTTCTTTAAATCTTCTAAACCATCTAACGCCATCATATTCAACAAATATATACTGTCCATCTACACATGACCCTGATGGATCAACAATAACAATACAATCTTTAGGAAATTCTGGCTCCATACTATTATCAGTAACTTGTAATGCATACGGCTCTGATGATCCGCATTCGCTATTCATATCTGTTAGTTGATTCGTCTCTTCGCTCATTTAAATAACCTAAAAATTATAGTTAATAAGATACTTATTATTATGGCACTTGTAACTGGAAAATAGAGATTAAAATTATCTTTTTTAATTACAATATCACCAGGAAGACGTCCTATTCCTAAACTGTGAAGATATGGATAAATTAGGCCTATTAATATTAAAATAGCTCCTAATATAATTAGGACTTTTGACATTATTAACCGGTATTTTTCATGCCAATAGCAATTGCATGTATTGTTCTTAGCAAAGGATCAAAATTAACTGTATCCTCGCCTGATATTTTTCTATGTTTTTGAAGTAGCATTACCTGTATGTAATTAAGCGGGTCTAAGTATGGTTGTCTTCTTTTTAATGATAATGATAACTTGGTATTTTCTGCAAGTAATTCATCTGAACCAACAATTTCTAATAATGTAGTAACAGTTGCATTATACTCAGTCTCAATATCTGCAATGATATCTTTGGCTGCTTCTTTATTTTGTACAAGCTGCGCATAGTCTTTAGCAATTCCTATATCGGACTTTGACAATGCCATTTGGATATTGTCGAGGAGAACACTAAAAAAAGGCCATTCAGTATACATTGATTTTAGATTATCCATATTACTCGGATTTTCAGAGACAATTTTATTTAAGGCTGTTCCAAGACCGTACCATGCTGGTAATGTATGGCGTGACAATGACCATCCAAATACCCATGGGATTGCTCTTATGGAATATTTAGATCGATTTGTTTGTTTCCTATGAGAGGGTCTAGAACCAATATTTAATTCAGCAAGCTCTTGTACTGGAGTTGCTTCATAGAAATAATCCATTATCCCAGGCTTGTCATCTGTGAGATCTCTATATTTTTTCTCTCCCATTAATGACATGTTACTCATCATATCTTCGAAATTGTTTATAGGTATTTCTTCATCTACAACAAGATGTTTACTAGCTTTCATTAATCCGCTCAATGCGAGTTCTAATTCGTATGATGCAGATTGCGGAAGTCCATATTTATATGATAGTACTTCGCCTTGTTCTGTAATTTTAATCATGCCCCTAACTGTTCCGTTTGGCTGAGCCAGAATCGCATTATGAGTTGGACCCCCGCCTCTTCCAACAGTTCCTCCTCTTCCATGGAAGAGACGACATTCTATTTTATACTTTTTAGAAATGTCTAGTACTTGAAGCTGCGCTTTATATAAACTCCATGAAGAGGATAAAATTCCTCCATCTTTACATGAGTCAGAATAACCAAGCATTACTTCCTGAAGCTTAGTATCTTTATAATGTCCTATTAAGCTGTTATATGTATCATTACTAAATAAGTCTTCTAGTATTTCTTCAATCCTAGTTAAATCATCAATAGTTTCAAAAAGAGGGGTAACTTGTATTGATGATTCAAGCTTTCCATTTACATTATTTACAAGACCACATAGCTTGGCTAAAGCTAGGACTTCAAAGACATGGCTTGCATGATGCGTCATTGAGATAACATAATTACCAAAAGCATTGATGCTTATTTCATTTCTTAATCGAGTCATTACAGTAAATACATCAATAACTTTCTTAGACGCTTCATTTATTTTGTCATAAACTTGATTCAAACTGATATCTGATTTAATGAACTTTTCAAGTTCATTTATTCTAGATTTTTCATCCAATGATGTGTAGTCAATTTGAGATGAAACATTCAGTACATCAGAAATCGCATTAGTGTGGTTTGTTGACTCTTCTCGTATGTCAAGATTAACTAAGTGGAAACCAAATGTTTCGACTAATCTTATAAAATCATTTAAACCAAAATCACTAAGTATCAAGTCATTATCAGAAATAAGTGAATCTCTTATGACATATAAATCATTCAGTAGCTCTTGCTCAGACTGGTATGCATGTTCAGCTTCAGGTTGATTGTTATTTTTTAATTGATTAATCACTTTTAATCGTCGATCAAGACGGTATCTAATAATTTTAAATTTTCTTCTATACGGCTCTTTCGCAAAATCTTGTGTAGTATTTTTGAATGCATTAGCTAAATAAATTTCATCGCTTTTAGAGGATTCTAAAAATTGATTTGATGGTCGAGTGAGTTCAAGAGAGTGAGTAAGTATGGTTGATAAGTTTTGTGCTCTTCTCATATACTCATGTATGGCAGTTTCTGCATGCATATAAACTGCCTCTCTGGTTATGTCAGGAGTAACAAACGGGTTGCCGTCTCTATCACCGCCAATCCATGAACCAAATTTTATGAAACTAGGAACTTTGATATTATCTGTGTGGTAAACCCTTTTAATAGCCTTCTCCATATCTTTATAGACTTCAGGTATAGACTTGAATAAAGAAGTTCTAAAATAATAAAGACCATTTTCGACTTCATCTATCACTGTAGGTTTTTTGAGTCTTACTTCGTCTGTTCTCCATAAAATTAAAATTTCAGCTTGAAGCTCTTCAATTAATTCTTCTCGTTTAATTGACTGTCCTTTGTATCTTTGAAGTTCAAGAATAGTATTAAAGATTCTTCTCATAGCTTCGAGTTTACTTCTTCTTTTTGCTTCTGTTGGATGAGCAGTAAATACAGGAGCATAATGAAGAGAATCAATTAATTCTTGAAGCTTACTATCATCTATATTTGAGGCATTACAGTCTCTTAATGTTTGATCAAAGGATCCCTCCCATGAATCAAAGCCACTTTTCAATCGATCAGTTCTGCTGATATGTTGATAGGCCTCTTCAGCAACATTAACTAAAGCAAAATATTTAGAGAACGATCTAATTACATTTTTCAATGTTTTGGAATCTAATTTCTCAATGTATCTAATTAACTGATCATGTTTATGTTGGTTATTGTCTTTTCGAAGGTTAATAAATCCTTTTCTAAGTTTCTCAACAGCAATGTAAACATCATGGCCAGCATGGGTTTTTATGATATTGCCAAGTAATTTACCAAGAGTCTTAACAGCGGATCTTAGTTGTGCATCATTAAGTTTATCAAAGGTTTTTAGGAATTCGCTCATAGTTTCTAGATATACACTGCAATAAATGTACCCTTATTGACAGCAGAGCTAACGATACCTTTAAAAAAGGTAATGTACAAGCTTGACAATATTAATTTCCCTTATTTTTTCTCTTATTTTGAAAGAATTTTTTAAGTAGTTTTTTTGATCTTCCGTCATCATTTATCCTAATTATACTTGGTCTATGATGACAAGATGATGAATTATATATTAATGGACCATTAACCACGCCTCCGCTTTTTTCATCCTCAGCACTAAATATAATGTTAGATAATCTTGCAAAACTTATTGCTT
>ERZ802822.487-NODE-487-length-27732-cov-8.541457_pt1 | contig 27732 bp, 27 predicted proteins | sample MGYA00345649_ERZ802822 | MGnify/ENA primary metagenome ERZ802822 (study PRJEB30503, sample SAMEA104212359) | marine metagenome | biome: Westerlies Biome; feature: [SRF] surface water layer (ENVO:00010504) within the epipelagic zone...; material: water...
GATTTTGTTACAACATTGAAGAATTTAATGACGTTTTTTTTCCATTTTTTTTTTAGATTAGCATCTTGAAAAGTCCATACTATGCAACCAAAAAAGAATCCTGAGGCTGACCATTCTAAAAATAGCTCGCTTTATTTTGTAATTGGGCTATCTATTATTTTGTTAATTACTTGGCGTGCAATAGAGTGGAAAACATATTCTAAAATTTATGGATATGAAGCATTAAATGTTGATGAGGATGACGATGAAGATATTCCAATTACCGAACAAATAAAGGTACCGCCCCCGCCTCCACCACCTCCACCAGCCCCTGAAGTTATTGAAGTAGTAGAGGATGAAGAAGAGGTTGAGGAAACTGTAATTGAATCAACTGAAACTGACCAGGAAGAAATTGTCGAAATTGAAGAAATTGAAATCGAAGAAGAATTTGACGATGTTGATGTTCCATTTGCTGTAATCGAAGATGTTCCAATTTACCCTGGATGTGAAAGAGTTAGAAAGTCTGAAAGACGTAATTGTTTCCAAGAACAAATAAATAAACATATTAGAAAGAATTTCAGATACCCTGATATAGCGCAAGAAATGGGGATTCAAGGGAGAGTATATGTAAGTTTTATAATCAATAAAGATGGAACAATAGGAAGTGTGAGGATGAGAGGGCCAGACAAAAATTTAGAAAAAGAAGCAGCAAGGATTATAAATAGGTTGCCCAGAATGACCCCCGGAAAACAAAGAGGAAGACCTGTAAGAGTTCCTTTTTCAATCCCAATTACTTTCAAATTAAACTAATAAAAATCCTGATTTTATATTTTGAGTTTTTTGTTTTATAGTGCTTTAGTTACATTTATTTATTACAGTTAATTTATCTTTGCATTTTATTTAGAAATCCATCTTGAAACTAACTTTTTTTGATTTTTTTCAATTAACAAAAATGAGACTTGCAATGAGTGTTGTTTTCTCATCTCTTGCTGGATATTTTTTAGCTGCAGAAAACGATATTGATGGTGTTGTTCAAGAAATGAGGCTTCAAAAAACGTCATCATCTAGAATAATGATAGTTGGTGGAGGAAAAATAGGCTCTGCATTAGCGCAGGCTCTAGAAGAAGACTATAAAATAAAGGTAATAGATCCAGATAAAGATAGATGTGAGCATCTATCTAGACGATTAAATAAAACAATTGTCCTAAAAGGCGAAGGATCTGATGAAGAATTGCTTAAAAGTGAAAATATAGAAAATATAGATATATTTTGTGCTCTAACCAATGATGATGAAACAAATATCATGTCTGCTTTCCTTGCAAAAAAGCTTGGTGCTAAAAAAACTATTATTATTGTTAATAACTATACATACATAAATATACTTCCAAAAAATTTCGTAGATATTGCACTCTCACCACAGCGACTTACTGTTTCAATGGTTCTTCAACATCTTGCAAAAGGTGATGTGCCTCAAGAGGTTATTCTTAAAATGCAAAGTGGGGCAGAAGCAATTGAAGGAATAATTCATAAAAATAAATTTACTAAAGATTTTTTTGATAAGCCTATCTCAGAAATTCCCCTTCCAGAAAATTGTGTAATTGCTGCGGTAATAAGAAGGGAAGAAATATTCATGCATTCAAAAGATTTATTATTGAAAGCTGATGATAGAATTATTGTTTTTATACTTGGAAAAACAGATAAAGAAAAAATAGAAAATCTTTTCCTTCAAGGCTAATGAATTACAAATCAATTTTTAATTTATTGGGGATTTTGCTTGGATTATTTAGCCTTTCATTTATACCTCCTTTAGTACTAACTTTTGTTTATAGTGAATCTGGCAGAGAAATATTTCTATATTCATTTATATTTTTATTTTTTTTAGGCGGAACTTTATGGGTATCGACCCGCCAAAAAAATCTTCCCCTAAATATTTCTGACGGCTTTATAATCACGACAATGTTCTGGGTAGTTCTTGCTTGTGCAGGATCAATCCCTTTTTATTTTTTTGGTCTTAGCATCGGTGATTCGATTTTTGAATCAGTTTCTGGGATTACTACTACAGGAGCAACCACAATCATTGGCTTAGATACGCTACCAAAATCTATCCTTTTGTACCGACAACTTCTCCAGTGGATAGGTGGAATGGGTCTAATAATATTAGCAGTGGCTGTTATGCCAGCCTTGGGAATAGGCGGAGGCCAACTTTATAAAATGGAGCTTCCAGGAAGTCATGGCAATCAAAAGCTCACACCAAAGATAACAGACAGTGCAAAAGCTTTATGGAAAATATATGTCGGCCTGACTGTGCTTTGTGCAACTTTATATTTAATTTCAGGCATGAGTTTGTTTGACTCCATTGCTCATAGTTTGAGCACGGTTGCTGGGGGAGGATTTTCAACTCATGACGACAGCATTGGATTTTTTGATAGTGGGCTAATTGAAACTGTTTGTATAGTTTTTATGTTGCTATCTGCTGCCTCATTTGCTGTTCATTATGCAGCAATATTTGGCGGCAAACCCCTCAAGTATTTTTATGATTCTGAATTCAGATTTTTCTTATCAGTAATAATTTTAATTATAATGATATCACTATTAGTACATATCATAAGTAACTCATATGCGGATATATTTTCTGCAATTAAATCTACAATTTTTCATACTGTTTCCATAGTTACGACCTCTGGATTTACTACGGAAAACTTCTCCCTGTGGCCAGGTTTCTTGCCATACCTTCTGCTGGTTGGAGCATTTATGGGAGCATGTTCTCAATCAGTTGGTGGAGGTATAAAAGCATGGCGGGTATTGATAATGATAAATCAAGCATACAAAGAAATACTTAAAACCATTCATCCAAATGCTGTCTTAACTTCTAAGATCGGCTCAAAGGTAATTGATGCAAAAATTGCTGAAAAAGTTTGGGGTTTTTTTTCAATCTATGTCTTTATATTTATGTTCTTGCTTATGGCAATGCTTGGAACAGGATTAAGTTTTGAGTCTGCATTTTCTGCAGTAGGGGCATGTTTAAATAATTTAGGTCCGGGACTTGGTGATGTTGCTAGCAACTATACAAATGTGAGTGGAATTGGAAAGATAATTTTATGTTTTGCTATGATTTTAGGACGGCTTGAAATATTTACTCTTCTTGTTCTGTTCACGCCAGCTTTCTGGAGACGTTAAGTTTTGTAAATATCTTTTGGCTCTTTTGAAAGTTTTCTAAACTTTTTATATTCCCAGGAATATTCTGCAGGAGATTTTTTAATTTGGTTTTCCATTTCTAAGTTCATAACATCTACTCCATTTTCGTTGTAAATCTCCTTATTGGGATCTACAAAATTTATAACATGGCCAATATCTTTTTCATAAGATAAATACGACATAAGGATTTGTTTTTTAGATTTTCTGGCAAGCTTCGGGGCAAGCGCAAATGAATAACACTCATGGCCAAAAAATGTTGAGTACGTGCCAAGACCATTCGCTGGAACTTGATCAGATGCCATACAAGTCATTTGATTATTCATTAAAGAGTTAAGAATGGATTTCACTCCTCCTATTCCAGTTTCTACCATTTTACAATCTCCCTCTTCTCTTAATTTTTTAACAAATCTATTTATTGGTTTTAATTTAATCTTTTTATATAAAGATGTGTGCGCTCTTTGAGAACTTATCCATCTCAACATAAAATCTATGCTTCTGTTATGGAGAGCAAAAATTATCAACCCATCTTTCTTTGCATTAGTGTTAAATAAAAATCTATTGTTTATTTTTTTGGTCTGATAAATAATTTTTGTACTTGATCTTGACCAGGTATATAAAGTTTCATAAATACTTTTTAGTGTTTCCAGGTAGCTTGCTTTGGCAAGCGAATCTAACTCTTGACTTGAAAGATTAGGAAAAACAATTGAAAGATTCTTCCTCGTTACCCTAAATGGAGTTAATGTCCTCAAAATACGAAGGGGCAAAAATTTAAACACGCCATCACACACATTAAATGCTAGTTTTAGTGGATAAATACTAAAAATATAGAAAATTATTTTCATTTAGGTTCTTTTTCTAATTATCATCACTTAACTATTTTATATGCTTATCTATATAGAGGTGAACAAAAACTATATAGATATAATAAAAATGATTGCATAATGTAATCATTAAAATAACAAATTTAAGGGTTTATTTTGACAGCAAAAACAATGGAAGAACTTGTAGCTCTTTGTAAAAGAAGAGGGTTTATATTTCAATCAAATGAAATTTATGGGGGCCTCCAGGGTCTGTATGATTATGGCCCACTTGGAGTTGAACTCAAAAATAACTTGAAGCAAGCATGGTGGAGAGAAATGGTTTTTGATAGGGACGATGTCGAGGGTTTAGATGCTTCGATTTTAACTAAGCCAAATGTTTTAAAATTTTCTGGTCACGAAGATACCTTCTCTGATCCCATGGTTGATTGTAAATCCTGTAATCAACGCTTTAGAGCTGATCAAGTGCCTGATCACTGTAAAGAGGATGATCTTACTGAGCCAAGACAATTTAACCTAATGTTTAAAACTGCTGTTGGTCCAGTTGAAGATAAAGATTCATTTGCATATTTAAGACCTGAAACAGCTCAAAATATTTTTACAAACTTCAAAAACGTTGTAGATTCAACCTCTAGGAAGGTCCCTTTTGGGATTGCACAAATTGGTAAAGCCTTCAGAAATGAAATTACTCCTAGAAATTTTATCTTTAGGGTTAGAGAGTTTGAACAAATGGAGCTTGAGTTCTTTGTTGTTCCTGGAACTGATGATGAATGGCATAAAGCTTGGGTTGATGCAAGATTAAAGTGGTGGGATGAACAAGGTGTAAGTGATGAAAATATAGAGCTGTACCATGTTCCTAAGGATGAGCTTGCTCACTACTCAAAAGCTACAGTAGATATTATGTACAAGTTTCCCCATGGTCTTGAAGAGTTGGAAGGTATTGCGAATCGTACAGACTTTGATTTAGGTTCTCATAGTAAAAATCAATCTGAGTTAAATATTCAGGCAGCTGTTATGGAAAATAATGAATCAAATGCAAGGCTTGCAACACAAAACTTAGAAACAAAAGAGTGGTATGTTCCATACGTTATAGAGCCCTCGGCGGGAGTAGATAGAGGGGTTCTAGCTGTATTAAATGAAGCATATAAAGTAGAAGACCTTGAGGATGGAAAAACCAGAACTGTTTTGAACCTTAAACCTCATCTTTCCCCTATAAAAGCAGCAGTCATTCCGCTTAAAAAGAATCATGATGGTCTGGTAGAGATTGCATCAAACATAAAAAAGAATCTACAGCAGTTACGATTAGGTAGAATCCTGCTTGAAAATTCAGGAAATATTGGAAAAAGCTATAGGCGTCATGATGAAATTGGAACTCCACTATGTATTACAGTTGATTTTGATAGTCTAGAGGATAACTCTGTCACTGTCCGAGATAGGGATTCAATGAAGCAAACAAGAATAGAAATATCTAAGCTTTCTAAATATTTGGAGGACTTGATTTTAAATTAGACAAATGTCTACATTTGATGAGTGTACATAATAAGAATTATTTTATTTTATTTGATTTTTTCGTTTAGCCTTGTTTTTGTATCTTTAATAATTATTATTTCTTCATTATTTCTAACAGTTCAATCAATACAAGGTATTGGAAAAATTTGGATTATATTTATCCTCAAAGCCTTAAAGTTGCTCTGCGGTATAGGCTGGAATATTAAGGGTATTGAAAATATTCCACCCACTCCATTTGTTATGGTTTCTAATCATCAAAGCCCATGGGAATCTTTTTTTCTTCAAACATTATTTCTACCAACAAGCAGCATAATGAAAAAAGAAATTCTTATTATTCCTTTTTTTGGCTGGGCAATCTCAAGATTGAAACCTATTTCAATAAATAGAAAACTAAAGATGGAGAGCCTCAGAAAAGTTATAGCAGAAGGTGGTGAAAGAATACAAGAGGGCTATGCGGTACTAGTTTTTCCTGAAGGAACAAGAAAGAATCCAAAAGATGGTATAGGGAAATTTGGAAATAGTTGTGGCGTTCTGGCCGCAAACGAATCAGTGCCAATTATTCCCATTTGTCATAATTCAGGAAAGTACTGGTTAAATAAGTCGTTTAAGAAAAAGAGTGGAGACATAAGTATTGTTGTTGGTAAGCCGCTCTATGGTTCTGACCCAAAAAAATTAACCGAAGAATCTCGCTCCTGGATTAAAAAAACTTATTCAATAATTGGCTAGATATCTAGGTTTGATACTGAAAGAGCATTTGTTTCGATAAAGTCTCTTCTAGGCTCAACGTCATCACCCATTAGTGTTTCGAACATATCGGTTGCTTCTTGAGCATCTTTGATGTCTACCCTCATCATCCTTCTATTCTCAGGATCCATTGTTGTATCCCAGAGCTGATCTGGATTCATTTCACCTAAACCTTTGTAACGTTGGACATCAATCCCTTTAGAGCCTGACTTAGATAAGTCTTTGATAGCGGCATCTTTTTCTTCCTCATCAGATGCATAAACAAAGGTTTTACCTTTAGAAATTTTATATAAGGGTGGCATAGCAATATATACATGGCCTTTTTCTAAAATATCGTAATATTGCTGATAGAAGAATGTTAAGAGCAGTGTTCTGATGTGAGAACCATCAACATCTGCATCAGTCATAATTATGATTCTGTGGTACCTAAGTTTCTCTATATTAAAATCTTCAGTTCCAATACCACATCCCAGTGCCTTAACCAAAGTACCAATTTCTGCTGAAGACAAGACTTTATCTATTCTTGCTTTCTGGACATTAAGGATCTTTCCTTTTAAAGGCAAAATAGCTTGATTCTTTCTATTACGGCCTTGTTTTGCAGAGCCGCCAGCTGAATCACCCTCAACTAAATATATTTCTGATAAAGCTGGATCTTTTTCTTGGCAGTCTGCCAGTTTTCCTGGCAATCCGGCTAGTTCGAGGACCCCTTTTCTTCTGGTCATCTCTCTTGCTTTTCTAGCAGCCTCTCTAGCTAAAGCTGCTTCAGAGACTTTTGACAGTATTGACATTGCTTCTTTTGGATTTTCTAAAAGAAATTCATTCAAGCCTTTACTTAACACTGAACTAACTATTCCTTCAACTTCAGAAGATACCAATTTTTCTTTGGTTTGAGATGAGAATTTTGGATCAGGTACTTTAACTGAGATTACTGCAATTAAACCTTCTCTAACATCTTCTCCAAGAAGCTCTACTGGTGAGTTTTTATTTAACTCTTCTTTCTTAATGAATGCTTTTAGAACTCTAGTTAGGCTTGATCTAAAGCCAGATAAGTGAGTGCCGCCATCTTTTTGAGGGATGTTGTTGGTATAGCATAAAACGCTTTCGTTATAAGAGTCATTCCATTGCATAGCAACCTCAACTGTCACTCCCTCTTGGCCACCTTCACATTGAATTGTTTGACATAGTGCCGACTTTCTTCCTCTTAAATAATCTACATAGCTTGAAACGCCGCCCTCATTCTTGAATTTTTTCGATTTTCCTGTTCTTGCGTCAGTTACCTCAATGCTAACTCCTGCATTTAAGAAAGAGAGCTCTTGAACCCTTTTATTAACCCTTTCAGCCTCAAAATTTATAGAGGTGAATATTTTGTCTGAAGCTGAAAAAGTTATCTCTGTACCTGTATCTTTCGATGCTTTTATCTTTTTTAGCTTAGTTTTGGCTAAACCTTCGCTGTATTTTTGCTGATACATGCCCCCATCTCTGCATATTGTGAGAGTTAACTCCTTTGATAGGGCGTTAACTACAGATACGCCAACACCATGCAAGCCCCCAGATACTTTGTATGAATTATCATCAAACTTTCCGCCTGAGTGAAGAGTGGTCATTATTAGCTCTGCTGCAGGCACGCCTTCCCCTTTATGTGTATCGACCGGTATACCTCTTCCATTATCTTTAACAGTGATAGATTCATCTTTATTGATAATAATGTCTATCTTAGAACAGTGTCCTGCCATAGCTTCATCGATGCAATTATCAACAACCTCAAATATCATATGGTGCAGGCCAGAACCATCATCTGTATCGCCTATATACATGCCAGGTCTTTTTTTAACAGCTTCAAGACCTTTCAGAACCTGAATATTTGAGGAATCATATTTCTTAGTATCTGTTTTCTTTTTTGGCATTTTTTTAATTTAATTGTTCCACGTGGAACTTTTTAAATGATTGTTTGTTACCCATTATTTTACTACCAAATAGGTCAACAATGTTTGAAAATATAAAACGATTTTCGATATATTTTAATATAGGTAAAAAGCACTCCAACATTTCTGAGTCAAGTTCTGAGGAAAGATCGTCAAGAAGTAAAATAGGGCTCAGATTAAATGATCGCCCTAAGTAAATATTTTGAGAAAGGGACCAGAGAATTGAAAGCAATTTTTGCTCTCCACGAGAAAATATATCTTTTATAAGTAAGCCCTTACTTTCAAATATTACATCAGCTTTATGGGGTCCTACAGTCGTAATTTTTCTTTTTAAATCAACTGTATTTGAGTTTTTTAAACAAGTTTCAAAACCTATTTTGTTATCAAAACCTGGTTTTAAATATATATCAATATCATAAAATATTGCAGCTCGTTCATTTTCAACAACTAACTTTTTTACAAGATCATCGTAAATTACTTTTACCTCCTGAACTAAGTTTTCTCTGAGATTGTTTAAATTTTCTCCATGCTTTATAAGTATTGGGTCATATGCTTTTGCTTGGGTTAAATCTCCAAGCTTTAAAGCTGAGTTTCTTTGTTTTAATGAACGAAAATAACCGAACCAATCCTTGGAATAATTGACAGATGCTATAAAAAGACCTCTATCTAAGTGTTTTCTTCTGTATTCTGGGGCATTGTCATTATAAAAAAAGGTTTTACTATCAATGGAGAATGATGGAAATGCTCTGACTAGTTCGCTAATAGTAACTTTAGAGTTATTAATTTTTATACTTATAGGTTTATTTTTAGCCTTATTAACCTCTAAAATTGCACCTGAATTATCATCATAAGCCTTTATTATTAGGGCTTCGGCGCCTTTTTTAATAAGAGACTCTAAGTTTGATGTTCTAAATGACCTTCCGGAGCTAGCAACATAGATAGATTCTAGTATTGATGTCTTGCCACAGCCGTTTTTTCCATAAAACAAGCTAGAACTTGAAGATAAATCAATAAGCAGGGAATCAAAGCACCTAAAGTTTCGCAGTTCTATTTTTGAAAAAGCCACAAACCTATATAAGGAGCGGCATTACAACATACTTTGGGCTATCGCTGCCCGGAGGAGTCAATAAACAGCTTTTATCGGATCCAAAAAAATTAATATGGCATGTGGCTGTTTGCATGTGAGACATTATTTCTTGGAGGTACGTGACGTTAAATGCTATATCAAGTTCGTCACCACTATACGAGGCGGGAAAAAATTCCTCGGCCTCTTCTTGCTCTGGATTATTGGCAGAAATTCGAACGCCATCTGATGAGGTAATTAATCTTATGCCTTTGTATTTTTCACTTGATAAAACCGAAACTCTGCTTAAAGTGTCGGAAAAATCTTTAACATTAATTTCCAAAACTGAGCTTTCACCAGAAGGAATAACTTGCTGATAATCTGGAAACTTACCGTCTATTAATTTACTTTTAAAAATTATATTTCCGACCATAAGCTCCAAAGAAGAATCATTAATTTTTAACTCAGCATCGCCATCGCCATCTGCTAAAAATTTCCCCATTTCATTAATAGATTTTCTGGGAATGATTCCTGAAAAACTATGTTCTGAATTGGTGTCGATATTGGCAACAGCCAATCTATGTGCGTCTGTAGTAACGGCTGTAATTTCTCCATTATTAATCGAAAGATATAGACCATTAAGGTAGTGTCTCCAATCCTGATTCCCCATTGCGAACGATGTATTTTTAATCAATTCGCGTAAGTCTTTTGCCGGTATAACTAATGGAGAGTCACCCGAGTCAATATCAAAAATAGGAAAGTCTGAAGATGGTAACGTTGATAGTGAGTACTTACCATTATTGGTTTTTATATTTAATTTTTCTCCATTCAGTGAGAGATTTATCTCCTCCCCATCAGGTATTAATCTACATAATTCATTTAATTTTTTTGCTGACGTTGTAATTTTTCCAGCAGATTCAACGCTGGATAATGGACCGCTGGTCGTTACTTCGGATTCTAAATCTGTGGCGGTTAATTTAAATGAATTTTCATTAACTTCTAATAAGACATTTGCCAGAATAGGGAGTGTTTGTCTTTTCTCAACAACGCCCAGTGTTGTATTAAGAGCAAGAACAATATCCTCTTTTTTAACTGTAATTTCCATCTAGTTTGTTAAGGTCCTATTTAGATTTCTATAGTCCTCTTCCAGTGAGGGAATTTCTTTTCTAAGTTCTTTAATTTTGCTGCAGGCGTGAAGCACAGTTGTATGATCTCTTCCATTAAATGCTTCTCCGATCTCAGGCAAGCTGTGATTGGTTAAAGATTTAGTTAAGGCCATGGCCAATTGCCTTGGTCTAGTAATAGATCTGCTTCTCCTTTTGGATAAGAGATCAGAAAGTTTAATGTTGTAGTACTCTGCAACTGTTTTTTGAATATTGTCTATGCTTACCATTTTTGCAGAAATTACAAAAAGATCTTTTAATGCTTCTTTAACAAAAGGTATGTCAATTTCTTGATCGGCAAAGCGAGAGTTTGCAACCACTCTTTTAAGTGCACCCTCGAGCTCTCTAATATTTGACCGAATTCTTTGCGCAATGTATATAGCACAATCATTTGGCAGGGTTACGCCCATTGAATTAGCTTTGCTAAGAAGAACGGCAGCCCTAGTTTCAAGTTCCGGGGGTTCAATAATTACCGGTAAACCCCAGCCAAGCCTTGATTTAAGACGCTCTTCAAGACCGTCTATCTCTTTTGGGTATTTATCACAGGTGAGGATCATTTGATGATTTCTGTCCAAAAGTGCATTAAATGTGTGAAAAAACTCTTCTTGTGACTGCTCTTTTCCTGCAAAAAACTGTATATCATCGATAAGCAAGGCATCTGCGTTCCTGTAAAATTCCTTAAATTCGCTCATAGCACCTAATTGAAGGGCTTTTACCATGTCTGCAACAAATTTCTCAGAGTGGACGTAGACTATTCTTTTTGAGGTATCAGAATTAAGAATTTCATTGCCAACAGCATGCATTAAGTGCGTTTTCCCCAAACCAACGCCCCCATATATAAATAATGGATTATAGTCACCTTTGGGGTTTGCGGCTACTTGCTTGGCTGCAGCGAGAGCCATATGATTTGACTTACCCTCTACAAAGGTATCAAAAACAAAATGTTGAACGAGTCCAGGAGTATTTTCTTCCGTAACATTAAGTTTTTCGACAAATGTTGACTTATCAAGTGTTTTAAACTTTACATTTAGTGATTCATCAGATTTGTTAACTAAATTTTCAATGATTTGACCTAAGTTTTCTTTAACGTAGGTGAGAACAAAGTCGTTGGGGGCGCTGATTTCAAGATTATTTTGATTTATATCTGCTCTTAAGGGCTTAATCCAAGTGTTAAACTCTTCCTGAGAAAGCTTTGCTTCAAGTTTTTCAGTACATTCTGACCAAAATTTCAATTTTTATAACCTCTGATTGAAAAGTTAGTCTAACAAAAACTAACAAGATATCTACAGCATAAGCATATGTATTTTCTGTGGATAACTTGTTGGTATCTAACATGCTTTTTTTAATTCATTTTTTCTTTCATTTCATGGGTAATGCTTTATAATTTTCGACTCAATTTTTGAGTAATTATGAAAAGAACATTTCAACCAAGTACGTTAAAAAGAAAAAGGACTCATGGTTTTAGGGCAAGGATGTCCACGAAGGCCGGAAGAGCTGTTATCGCAAACAGAAGGAAAAAGGGTCGAAAAGTCTTAACTGCTTAAAATTAAGGCAACACCATCTCAAAAAAAATCTATCAATCCAGTTATGCCTCAATATATTTTGATACAGAATATCCAGATCAAAAAATTAAGATAATAGTAAAAAAGAAAGATTACTCATTAGCCGTGCACAGAAATAAAGCTAAGCGTTGGGTAAAAGAAATATTTAATACAGGTTATAAGAGCAATGGTTATGTGGTGGTGGTTCGCCGAGGTTTCTTGCAAGAGGGTTATGCCAATATATGCGTTGACTTTCAAAATTCTTTAGATAACTTTGTAAATAATGTTAATGGTTATTAATATGAAAAAGTTTCTAATACACATGATTAATTTCTATCAAAAATACTTAAGTTTTTTGTTGGGGAATAACTGCAGGTTTGAACCCACCTGTTCTGAGTATAGTAAAGAAAGCATAAAAATTCATGGGGCTGTTTTAGGTGGTTTTTATTCTATAAAAAGAATTATTAAATGTGGCCCTTGGTCAAAAGGTGGGATAGATGAGGTTATAAAATGAATTGGAGATATCTTTACATAGGTTCAGTTGTTGCCCTTTCATATATTTTGTTTTTATCTTGGAATGCTGAAAAAGAAATAAAGCAAGAGGTTGCTGAAGCAACAGCAATAGACCAAAACAAAAACCGATTATCGTTGCCGTTAGGAGAAGATAATGGTTTTGTTGAAATAGAGAATGAAAAGCTTGTTGTAAAAATTAGTCCTGAATCTGGAAAGGTTTGGGAGGCAAGACTTAAAGAGCATACCTATCTCAATAATGAAGATTCTCTGGGTGTTAGATTATTCGGTTTTGATAATATTTCTGGTTTTAAGTTTTACTTAAACAGTGGGTTTGTGTCAGAAGGGGGTGAGTTTAAGGTTGTGAACACTTTGCCGTCCTCAGTTGAACTTGTTTCGGCTGATGGGAAAATCTCAAAAATAATTTCCTTAAAAGAAAATGATTATGAATTATTAATTAATGATGTTTGGATTGGTGATATGCCTGTTGATGTTCCTACGCCCTATGTTGCGATGTACAGAACAAATGGTAAGCCCTTGGATGCAAGAGATAATTTCTTTGAGAATAGCTCTTATACGGGCGTCGCTTTTAATACCCCTGAAGAGCCTTATGCAAACAGTAGGCTAAGGAGTATTGATGAGCGAATAGAGTATTTTCAACGCGGGGGATGGGTTGCTTTTATTCAAAAGTATTTTATGGCTGCAATACTGACTCCAGCCGACAGAGTGCAAACTTTGTCTGCAATTTCACCGTCCGGGGAATCAGATGTTTATGTTTTGGGGTCCATGTTGAGAGAGGTTAAAGCCAGCGATCTGAAGTCTGGTGTTGAACACAGAGTTTTTCTTGGCCCCAAAATTCGCTCTGATTTAATTGGAAGAGCATCTGATTTAGAGCTTACTATCGATATGGGGTGGTTTTGGTTTTTAGCTCAACCCCTAATGATGTTGTTAAGCATGATAAATAGTGTGGTGGGTAATTGGGGGGTCTCCATTATCTTGCTGACTATATTGGTTAAGTTACTTTTATGGCCTTTGTCTGCAAAAGGTTTTTCTAGTATGGCTAAAATGCGAACAGCTCAACCCAAGCTAAAAGAAATTCAAGAAAGGTACAAAGACGATAGGGCGAAGCTTGGAACTGAAATGATGGCTTTGTATAAAAAAGAAGGGATTAATCCTGCTGGGGGTTGTTTTCCGTTATTGCTACAAATGCCTGTTTTTATTGCATTCTTTTTTTGTTTGCGCGAAAGCGTGGAGCTTAGACACGAGTCTTTCTTTTTCTGGATACAGGATTTGTCTGCGCCAGATCCATTTTTTATTTTACCTGTCATATTTGCCGCTCTTATGTATTTAACTCAACAGCTGAATCCTCAGCCCCCGGGAATGGATCCCACTCAGGCACAAATTATGAAGTTTATGCCGGTAATGATTGCAGCAATCTTTATTATTATGCCCGCTGGTTTGGTTTTATATTCTGTTGCCAATAGCGCAATATCACTGATACAACAAAGGTCTCTGTACAAAAAATACGGGGCCAATATATACACAACAAGCGGCGGCAGCGGGTAATAGGAGCTGTTCTTGATATTTGCTCTTGCTACACCAGTTGCTCAGTCAGCGCTTGGTGTTTTTAGAATCTCAGGGGCTGGTTGTGGTGATGTTTTAAATCAAGCTCTTGATAAGCCAATACTTGAATACAGAAAAGTTTTTCTTCGAGAAATTATGCAGGCGGGAAGGGTGCTTGATAAGTGTTCTTTGGTTTACTATTCGGCACCGAATAGTTATACAGGCGAGGACTCTGTCGAAGTTTTCTGTCACGGGGGCCTCTCGGTGATTGGGTCTCTTACTGGTTTGTTTTTGTCGCTTGGCTTTAAGGAGGCTCAGCCTGGTGAGTTTTCTAGGATTGCTTTTGAAAATGGAAAGCTGTCGTTAAATGAGGCTGAGGCTGTTGGGGATTTAATTCATTCCGAAGACGCAGAAAGAAGCATTCTTTCATCTGAAGCCGTTGCAGGAAAGTTAAGCTCAATAATCTTAGGTCTTGGAGATGAGGTTGACAAATTGAGGGTTTATATTGAAGGGAGTATTGATTTTTCTGATGAGGACTATGATTTTATTTCCGAGGGAGGTGTTGAAAAAAGGTTGTTTGATATAAAGTCTTCGTTAACAGATCTAATAGATTCTTCATTGGTCTCAACAAAAAAACTTTTTAAAAATAGGGTTTTGTTTTTTGGTCCGCCCAATACAGGCAAGTCCTCTTTATTTAATCGTATGCTTGGTTTTGAAAGGGCTCTTGTTTCAAATGTTCCAGGCACCACAAGAGATTTAATAGACTCAGAAATGTTTTATAACAGCATTAATATGGAGCTTGTTGATTCTGCGGGCATTAGGGAAACCAATGATTTGGTGGAGGCCAAAGGGGTTGCTCGTTCTGGAGACGAGCTCGATGACTCCGCATTGATTTTGGTTGTATTAGACCACCTTACTGAAAATTATATTGAAGATTTTCAATCAAGGTTGTCAGGCAAAAACTACTTACTTTTATTTAATAAGTCAGATGAGAAAAATCCAACCCAAACATATGATTGCGTTTTGTCTGCAAAAACGGGTGAGGGCGTTCAAGACTTAAAGAAAATGATTGTTGAATCCATACAAAAAAATACAGGTGATTCAAAAAAAACTTTTATAATTCGGGAGCGACACCTTGTTTTGTTTAACGCAGCTTTGTCTCAGTTGAATTCTTGTTTGGAGAAAATATCAAATGAGCGTGATATTGATATTGCCGCAGAAGATCTAAAATTGGTTCGATCTTCGTTTGATGAGTTTTTGGGTATCAAATATCCAGATGAATTGCTGGGTGATATTTTTAATGATTTTTGCATAGGGAAGTAGATAAAATGTGAGTAATCTGTGGTTAATTTTTTTGTTTTTTTTATCCACAAATTACTTAATATTAGGCAACAGTTTATGAGGTTTGGTTTACATTGTTTGTTAATGCTGGAAAGTCTTATCTTTAAAGGCCGGCTATGTTTTATCAACAGAAAAAACCTTCTTAATAATAACAACAATAATATATTGTTGTTATACCATTCTTATATATATGTTTGATGTAATAGTAATTGGTGGTGGTCATGCAGGTGTTGAAGCGGCCCATGCTGTTTTTAGACAAGGGCTAAATTGTTGCTTGGTAACTTTTAAAACTCGAACCATAGGTCAAATGTCTTGCAACCCAGCCATTGGAGGACTGGGAAAATCTCATCTCGTGAGAGAGGTTGATGCCCTAGGTGGAATTATGGCAAAAGCCACAGATCGCTCAGGCATTCAATCAAGAACTCTGAACACCAGAAAAGGCTTCGCAGTTCAGGCTCTTCGTGTGCAATGTGATAGGGATAAATATAAAAATGCTATACAAGAGCTTTTGTTTGAAACAAATATCACTATCAAGGAGGGTGAGGTGGTAGACATTATCCTTGAAGATAACAATATTAAAGGTATTGAATTGAGATCAGGCGAGACCATATTCTCCACAAAAACAATATTAACAACAGGAACTTTCTTAAATGGAGTGATGTTTAAAGGCAATGAAAAAATTTCAGGCGGGCGCGTTGGTGACAGCACATCAATTCCCCTGTCAGAAAAACTGTACGATTTAAAATTACCAATGGGGAGACTTAAAACTGGCACGCCTGCTCGAATAAAACTATCCAGCATAGATTTAAGTGTTATGGAAGAACAACCCGGCGATCAAGACCCACCCTCAATGTCGGTTCTTCAGCCACCCACAACAAAACTTCCACAAATTTCTTGCTACATAACCAGAACCAACAAACAAACCCACAAAATTATTGAAGATAATACCCATTTATCAGCAATGTATTCAGGAAAAATCTCTGGAATAGGCCCTCGATACTGCCCATCAATAGAAGATAAAATTAACAAGTTTAGTGAAAAAGAAAGCCATCAGATATTCATAGAACCAGAGGGCCTTGATAAAGACCTTGTTTACCCAAACGGCATCTCTACAAGCTTACCATCCTTGGCTCAGAAGGAGTTTGTAGAATCAATTAAAGGACTGAAAAATTGTGAGATTGAAGAGTATGGTTACGCGGTTGAATATGACTTCATTGACCCTAGATCATTACAACCAACACTAGAAACTAAATTTATTAAAAATCTTTATCTTGCCGGCCAAATTAACGGAACTACCGGTTATGAAGAAGCAGCAGCACAGGGACTTGTTGCAGGCATAAATGCTGCCCAAGATATTTTAGATAAACCAAGGGTAATATTCGATAGAAGCGAAGCATACATTGGTGTGCTAATAGATGATCTTACCCTTCATGGCGTGACAGAGCCCTACAGAATGTTTACAAGCCGAGCAGAATTTCGTCTCATGCTCTCCCAAGACACAGCGTGTCAAAGGCTAACCAAAAAAGCCTATTCACTTGGGCTGATTAAAGAAGAACTATTTAATGCTTATCAAGAAAATGAAAACCAATACCAAGAATTTTTAAAACAAATAAAGAAAATTAAAACGAAACAAAATGACAAACCAACCACTGGCGCAGAATTATTAAAAAGAACCGATATTGCACCAACAGAGGTAAAAGAACTCTTAAAAATTTCAAATGACTTTAACAAGTTTTTTGAGAGAGCTGCGAATGAAATCAAATACAGCGGCTACATTGCAAAACAAAGAAGAGAAGTTGAAAGCTCCAAAAGGAATGAAAGGGTTTTAATACCCGTCGATTTAAATTTCCCAAACATAAAAGGCCTTTCAAACGAAGTAGTTGAAAGGCTGGAAAAACACAAACCATCAACCCTGGGACAAGCAAGCAGGCTTGAAGGCGTAACACCGGCCGCAATAAATTTAATAGCGATCACAATCAAAAAGAGCGAGCTGCTAGTAAAGGCAAAATCAAATTAAAAATAACAAAAATACAAACGACCTAATAAAGGTTTTTGTTAAAGAAATACTAAAGTTTAACAAAGCCCACAATATAGTTGGTCGTTTTACAGAGAATGAAATAGAGTCATTAGACATCTTTGATTGCGAAGCAATTCTTGAGCACATACCCCCAGGAAAAAAAATACTAGACATAGGAAGTGGTGCTGGGCTCCCCGGCCTAGTAATAGCAATAAATCAACCGCAATCACAAGTAACCATGTCTGAAAAAAACAAGAAGAAAGCTTATTTTATAAAAAAAACCATTCGCACACTAAAACTTTCAAATGCGCACGTGTTGGATGAGGCAATAACCTCAAAAACACTAATCCCACACAGGTTCGATATCATTACAGCCAGGGCCCTTGCATCAGCACCAAAAATTATTGATTTATCAGAACATCTGTTATCCAAAAACGGAAAATTTCTATTAATGAAGGGGGAATTAAAAAAAATAAACGAAGAGGTTGCCCAGCTGGACAATAATACTTACCCTTATGTTATTCATAAAAAAAAGACCAAAGATACAAATAGACACATTTTAGAAATTATCCAAAAATGAAGCATACAATTGCCATAGCCAACCAAAAAGGGGGTGTTGGAAAAACAACTACAGCAGTAAATCTTGCCGCAGCTCTTGCAGCAACAAAAAGAAAAGTTTTATTAGTCGACCTAGATCCCCAAGGGAATGCAAGCACAGCAGCTGGCGCCCCAAGAAACGAAAAAACCTTATTTCAGGTTTACTCTCAAAACATAAACATCAACGATCACATACTTAAATCCCCAAGCGGATATGACATATTGCCGGGAGGTGAAAACCTAATAGCGCTAGAGGTTTATATTCGAAATGAGAGCAAACAGGGAGAGCTAAAAAAACAACTAGACCCACTGGACTACGAATTTATCATTATGGATACACCCCCATCACTTAACCAGCTTACGCTTGAGTCTCTTTTTGCCGCAACTGCAACGCTAATACCCCTTCAATGTGAATATTATTCTTTAGAGGGCATTTCATCTCTTGTAAACACCATTAATACATTAAAAAATAAAAACCTTACAGAAAATAGAGTATTCGGAATAATTAGAACTATGGTTGATATGAGAAATAATTTAGCCAAAGAAGTTTCTGAGGAATTAGAAAAACACTTTCCTGCTTTGGTTTTTAACACCCTTATACCAAGAAATGTTAAATTAGCAGAAGCGCCGAGTCATGGGACTTCAGCAATACAATATATGCCGTCCTCATTTGGCGCTAAGGCATATTTAGCTCTAGCGGGCGAGCTTATCAGGAGAATTGAAAGTGGCAGATAAAATACTTAACACCGGCCTGGATGCTCTTCTTGGTGATGTTGCGGCCCCAAACAAACAATCCATCAAAGAGATTGATCTAAACCAAATAAAACCCAACCGCTATCAACCTAGACAATCGTTTGACGAACAAAAAATTATAGAACTTTCTCAGTCAATAAAAAAACACGGTATTTTGTCACCAATGCTTGTAAGAGAAACTGGTGCCGGCGGTTACGAGTTAATCGCTGGTGAAAGAAGATTAAGGGCAGCAAAAAAAGCAGGACTTAAAACCGCACCGTGCATGGTTGATGCAGCAGAGGATCAGCTCTCATTGGAGCTTGCGTTGATTGAAAATCTGCAGCGTGAAGACTTAAATCCCATTGAGGAGGCGAGGGGCTACGACAGGTTGAAAAGAGAGTTCTCTTTAACACAGGATAAAATTTCTGAAGTAACAGGAAAAGCCAGAAGTTCCGTGGCTAATTCTATGAGGTTGTTGAATCTTCCTACTTCAATTATCGATCTTTTGTATTCAGGTGACTTAGAAAAAGGGCACGCAAAAATTCTTGCATCCATGGAGCCAAAAGAAGCAGAAGAACTTGCACAAAAGATAGTTTCTTTGGGCATGACCGTTAAAGATGCTGCTAAATCAAACAAACCCACTAAAACAAAACATAAGGCAAATACAAAAAACCGAGATCTTTTAAACATAGAAGAAGAGCTTTCAGGAAATATGGGCCACCACATCCAAATCGATCAACAATCTGCTTCAAAAGGAAAAATATCTATTACTTACTCATCCAAAGACGAAAGAGAGTCAATTATCAGCAAATTATTAAAATTAAAGAATAATTAAGCTTGTTCTATAGACTATAAATTTTTATAATTCCCTCCGTAAAAAACATACTTTAGAAAAAATTAAAACTTTAAAAAACAACTGGTTATCTGCTATCGGCCTTCTGGTTTCAGCCGCCTTGTTTCCAATATTTGTTCAACCAATATTTATTGTTTATTTGTTTTCACTATCTGCAATTATTTATATCGCAAGCAAACTAAAAAACGAGTTTATGAATCTTTATTTAGCCTTTGTTTTTAGGTGGGCAACCTTTATTATTTTCACAATTATTTCATTGATATACATTCCAGAAAATACCCTCATTGCCATCTTTTTACTAATATATATGAACACAACTTTTAACCCTCAACCAATTAAAACAACCTAATGGCATCAGCATCTGGCGAACAAACAAGCGCAGAATACATCCAACATCACCTTACCAATCTAGTTTGTGGTAAAACACCAGATGGTTGGACTTGTGACCACAATGCAGTTGATCAAATGGGTTTCTTGGCATTTCATGTGGACTCCTTGGGTTGGTCAATCTTTTTAGGATTTGTTTTCGTGGCCTTATTTCGATTTGGTATTCCCAAGCTTTCAACAGAAGCGCCATCTGGGATTCAGAACTTTGTTGAGATGTGCATCGAATTTGTAAACGATAATGTGCAAAGCATATTTACATCAGCAAAAAACAACCTAATAGGCCCAATGGCATTAACTGTGCTGGTTTGGGTTTTTCTAATGAATTTGATGGATTTAGTGCCTGTAGATTATCTACCCACCCTTGCAGGACAGGTTGCAGAAGCAACGGGAATGGTTGAAGACTCTAAAGACTCCTACTTCAAGGTAGTCCCCACCACTGACCCAAATATTACTTTGGGAATGGCGTTGGCGGTGTTTGTATTAATTATTTTTTATAGTATTAAAATTAAAGGATTAAAAGGGTTTCTGGCTGAACTAACCCTGCATCCTTTTGGCAAGTGGATGATGCCTGTTAATTTAGTCCTAGAAGGCGTAAATCTAATTGCCAAGCCTATATCTCTCGGTTTGCGATTATTTGGCAACCTTTACGCGGGCGAAATGATATTTATTTTAATAGCTTTAATGTTAACTTTTAGTTCTATATCAATAGGTTTACTTGGAGTGGGCCTCCATTTAATATGGGCACTTTTTCATATTTTGATTTTAGCTCTACAAGCTTTTATTTTTATGGTGCTAACCATTGTTTATTTGGCAATGGCGCATGAAACAGAAGACCATTAGGTCTTTAATTTTTAGGAGAAAAGAATGGAACAATCACTTATATACATAGCATCAGGTCTTATGATCGGCCTTGGTGCTGTTGGCGCTGCTATCGGTGTGGGCGTATTGGGTGGTAAGTTTTTAGAAGGCGCGGCGCGTCAACCAGAACTTATCCCAATGTTAAGAACTCAACTTTTTATTGTTATGGGTCTTGTTGACGCTGTTCCAATGATCGGTGTTGGGTTGGGTCTTTACTTAATGTTTGCTGCTTAAATAAAAGACAATGAATATTAACGCAACACTCTTAGGTCAGACTTTGGCATTTGTTATTTTTGTAGCAATATGCTGGAAGTATGTATGGCCACCCATCATTGCAATCATGGAAGAGAGAGAAAAGCGTATAGCAGATGGTTTAGAGGCAGCAAAAAAAGCAGACGACTCTCTTGAAGAAGCCCAACTTGCTTTTGATCAAGAGATGAACAAAGCAAAAGAACAGGCCGCTGAGATATTAGAAAAAGCTAACTCTAGAGCTTCTCAAATCGTCAATGATGCAACTGAAAAAGCAGAGGTTGAGGCAGGAAAAATCTTATCTTCAGCATCCAAGACCATTGAAAATGATGTTAATAAAGCTAAAGAAGAGCTAAGACAAAAAATGTCAGAACTAATAATTGATACCTCTGAAAAAATATTAGGTAATGAGATTAGCCCCGAGAAACACCAAGAGCTGCTTAAAAAAGCGGCAGCAGAGCTATAGAAAATGATTGAACTTTCTCCACTTGCAAGACCATATGCTAAAGCGATTTTTGCAGCAGCTTTAGACGCTGGTAACCACGAAATGGTTGCAAGGGACCTGGCCTTATTATCGGCAGTGTCTAACACAAAGGAGGTTTCCAGTTTGATTGAAGATCCAGAGCTCTCAAAAGAAAAAATTGCCCAAATCATCATAGGTTTGGCAGATGGTGAAATCTGCGACTTATCAAATAAAATGTTAGAGCTCCTTGCAGATAACAAGAGACTTAATTTAATCGATGCAATTAACACCAGTTATCAACAACTGTTAGAGCAACACAGCAATATCAGCTCTATTGTTGTTAATGTTGCAAATCAGCCCTCAGAAGATAATAAAAATATTATCATCAAAAAACTTCTTGCAGAACACGGAGAGGGTTCAAACATAGAATTTTCAGAAGACCCCTCAATTATGGGTGGTTTATCTATCAAAGTCGGAGATGAGACTTTAGATCTATCCATAAAAGGAAAGGTCAAAAAATTAGTAAATCAATTAAATTTTTAAGGTAAAAAAATGAGCCAATTAAATCCATCAGAAATTTCCAGCGTATTAAAGGAAAAAATTTCAGGCCTAGATCTTTCAGCCGAAAGAAAAAACGAAGGCATTATCGTTAGCGTATCCGACGGCATTGTGCGTATACATGGCATGGGCGATGTTATGTATGGAGAGCTTATAGAATTTGAAAGCGGTGTCTTAGGTTTAGCTCTAAATCTTGAGCAAGATTCAGTAGGTGCTGTGGTTTTGGGAGACTACCTTGGTTTAATTGAGGGACAAAAAGCTGTCTGTACCGGAAGAATTTTAGAAGTCCCAGTTGGTGAAGAATTGCTTGGAAGAGTGGTCGATGCTCTTGGTAATCCAATTGACGGTAAAGGTGAAATTAAGACTGATGCCACAGCGCCAGTTGAGGTGGTGGCTCCAGGCGTTATTGCAAGACAGTCAGTTGATCAACCAGTACAAATTGGTCTAAAAGCTGTTGATGCGATGGTTCCAATTGGCAGGGGTCAAAGAGAGCTAATCATTGGTGACAGGCAAACAGGCAAGACTGCTGTAGCAGTTGATGCAATCATCAACCAAAAAGGAACAGGCATTAAATGTATATACGTTGCTATTGGGCAAAAACAATCGACGGTTGTAAATGTTGTGAAAAAACTAGAGGAACATGGAGCGCTAGAACATACGATTGTAGTTTCAGCATCAGCGTCTGATCCAGCACCGATGCAATACCTCTCTGCTTACTCAGGTTGTTCCATGGGCGAATACTTTAGAGACAAAGGAGAAGATGCCCTAATTGTCTACGATGATCTTTCCAAACAAGCAGTTGCATACAGACAAGTATCTCTCCTCTTAAAAAGACCTCCAGGCAGGGAAGCTTATCCAGGGGATGTTTTTTATCTACACTCAAGACTTTTAGAGAGAGCCGCTAGAGTAAATGCAGATTATGTAGAAAAAGCTACAAATGGAAAAGTTAAAGGCAAAACAGGATCATTAACAGCGCTCCCAATAATTGAGACACAGGCAGGCGATGTGTCAGCTTTTGTTCCGACAAATGTAATCTCAATTACCGATGGTCAAATTTTCTTGGAAACCGATCTATTTAATTCAGGTATCAGGCCAGCCATTAATCCAGGTATTTCTGTTTCAAGGGTTGGTGGAGCTGCTCAAACCAAGATTATGAAAAAACTTAGTGGCGGTGTAAGAACTGCCTTGGCTCAATACAGAGAGCTAGCTGCTTTCTCTCAGTTTGCATCAGACCTAGACGACGCTACCAAAGCTCAACTTGCTAGAGGCATACGAATTACCGAGCTAATTAAACAAAAACAATATGCGCCCATGAGCGTTGCTCAACAATCTTTAAGTATCTTTGCAGCAGATAGAGGATATATGGATGACGTTGAAGTTGAAAAAATCGGTAACTTCGAAGAGGCGCTTCATGGTTACTTCTCATCAGAAAAGGCCGATCTTGAAAAAAGTATCAACGATACAGGTGACTGGAACGACGACGTTGAAAAACAATTTACTGAAATTGTTGAACAGTTTAAAAAAACACAGACATTCTAATTGATAAATAATGGCTAATACCAAAGAAGTAAGAAAGCAGATTGCGAGCATTAAGAGCACGCAAAAGATTACTTCGGCCATGGAAATGGTAGCAGCTAGCAAAATTAAAAAAACACAAAGCGAAATGCAGCTCGGCAGACCTTATTCAGAAAAAATTAAAGAAGTTATCTCTCATATTGCAAATTCGAGCTCAGAATATTCACATCCATTTTATGAGCATAGAGCAACCAAGAAGGCGTGCTTTTTAGTTGTGAGCTCTGATAAAGGCCTTTGTGGTGGCCTGAACATTAACTTGTTTAAGCAAGTTATAAGCAAATCAGCTGAACTAAATGCCCAAGGCATCGAATCAAATTTCGCATTAATTGGTTTAAAAGCAGCAAGCTTCTTTAAGTCTGTAGGTGGTGATGTGGTTGCCAATGTTCAAAAGCTTGGAGATAAACCAGATCCTGACGCATTAATTGGCCTCACAAAAATAGTTTTAGACCTTCATAGGAATGGTGAAATAGATCGAGTCTATCTATGTGGAAATGGTTTCGTGAATACCATGACACAAGAGCCAAAAGTTGAGCAATTGATTCCATTGCCAGCTGAAGAAAAAGATGAACTTGCTCCGACTCATTGGGACTATATTTATGAGCCAGAGGCTCAAGAGTTATTAGAGGGCTTAATGACAAGATACATAGAGTCGCTAATCTATCATGCGGTAATTGAAAATAGCGCATGTGAACAAGCAGCAAAAATGCTGGCAATGAAGAATGCCACTGAAAATGCTGGAGATTTAATTAAAGAATTAGAACTGTTATATAACAACGTAAGACAAGCAGCCATCACTCAGGAATTATCTGAGATAGTTGGTGGAGCGGCTGCGGTTTAAGGAGAAAGAAATGAGCAATGGTTTAGTAACACAAATTATCGGAGCAGTTATCGATGTTGAGTTTGATAAAGACAACATCCCTCAGGTCTACGAAGCTATTAAATTAACTGATACAGGCACAGTGCTTGAAGTTCAGCAACAGCTTGGGGACGGAATTGTTAGAGCAATTGCCATGGGAACAACCGAAGGATTAAAAAGAGGCTTAACTGCTGAGCGAACAAATGCACCGATTTCAGTTCCAGTGGGTGAAAAAACATTGGGTAGAATTATGGACGTTTTGGGCAATCCCATTGATGAGTGCGGTCCAATTGGGGCAGAAGAGCAAATGCCCATTCACAGAAAGCCGCCAAGTTACATGGATCAGTCTTTATCGGATGATCTTCTTGAGACCGGTATCAAAGTTATTGATTTGATTTGCCCCTTTGCAAAAGGTGGAAAAATTGGTTTGTTTGGTGGAGCAGGGGTTGGTAAGACCGTCAACATGATGGAGCTTATTAATAATATTGCAACTGAGCATTCAGGTCTTTCAGTTTTTGCAGGGGTGGGAGAAAGAACTCGAGAAGGAAATGACTTTTATTATGAAATGCAAGAATCTGGAGTGGTAAATGTCGAGACACCAAGCGAATCTAAAGTAGCCATGGTTTACGGACAAATGAATGAACCTCCTGGAAACAGACTGAGGGTTGCCCTGACAGGATTGACCATGGCTGAAAAGTTTAGGGATGAAGGCAGAGACGTTTTATTGTTTATTGACAATATTTATCGATATACATTAGCCGGAGTTGAAGTTTCTGCGTTGTTAGGCAGAATGCCATCAGCTGTTGGCTATCAGCCTACATTGGCTGAAGAAATGGGCGCTTTACAAGAAAGGATCACCTCAACAAAGGATGGTTCTATTACATCAATTCAGGCTGTGTATGTTCCAGCTGACGATCTAACAGACCCATCACCCGCTACTACTTTTGCTCACTTAGATGCAACCGTTGTGCTTTCAAGACAAATTGCTGAGCTGGGAATCTACCCAGCAGTAGACCCACTAGATTCAACCAGCAGACAGCTAGATCCACTTGTGGTTGGCGAGGAGCATTACAATGTTGCTCAAGGTGTTCAAGGGGTATTACAAAAATACAAAGAGCTTAAAGACATTATTGCTATTTTAGGCATGGATGAACTATCAGAAGAAGACAAGTTAGCAGTTTCAAGAGCTCGAAAAGTTGAAAGATTTCTTTCTCAGCCTTTTACAGTTGCAGAAGTCTTCACCGGTTCCCCGGGGAAATATGTAAAACTCGAAGATACAATCAAATCATTTAAAGGCATTCTTGCCGGTGATTACGACGATCTCCCAGAACAGGCCTTTTACATGGTTGGCACCATTGAAGAAGCAGTAGAAAAAGCAAAAACCTTATAATTCATGTCCACCATTAAAGTCAGCATAGTTTCATCAAGTGAAGAAATTTACTCTGGTGAAGGCACTATGGTTTTTGCAACAGGCTCTCTTGGTGAAATTGGAATTGCTCCTGGGCATACTCCCTTGTTAACTGGACTGGCTCCAGGGCCTGTAAGGGTGCAAAACGGAAGCGATGAAAAAACATTCTTTTGTTCAGGTGGTTTCATCGAGATCCAACCTGATTTAGTCACCTTTCTCTCTGACAGGGCTGAGCGAGCAGAATCAATGGATGAAGCCGAAGCTATCAAAGCTCAAGAACTTGCAGAAAAAAATATGCACGACAAAGACTCTGAGCTTGATTACACCAAAGCAGCCGCCCAATTAGCAGAAGCTGCCGCAAGAATCAAAACCATTCAAAAATTAAGAAAAAACAAGTAAGGTACTTGTATCAAACTTAATTCGTCAGAGCGTTGAATATTCATACTATTATCCTTGCAGCAGGCAAGGGCACCAGAATGAACACTAATCTGCCAAAGGTTATGCAGCCCCTAGGCGGCCATACTTTAATTTCTCACGTCATTAAAACCGCACAAAAAAACAGCAAAAAAATTACCGTTGTAGTTGGGCATCAGAAAGATTTACTGAAAGAACACATAATCAATATTGATCCTCAAATCCAAACAGCAGATCAAAATGATCAGCTCGGAACCGCACACGCAGTTAAAACCGCAGAGGATATGATTAAACAAGACGAAAGAGTTTTAGTTTTGTACGGTGATGTTCCCTTAATTAGTAGCAAAACCATAAAAGCCTTAATTAATTCTGGACAAGAGTGCACGCTTTTATCAATGAAATTAAAAGAGCCAACTGGGTATGGAAGAATCATTACAGATGAGCAAAATTTAGCTTTAAGAATTGTTGAACAAAAAGATGCGTCTGAAGACGAAAGAAAAATTCAAGAGGTATTTACTGGAATTTTATTAATTGATGGCAGTTTGCTCAAATCCTCATTAAACAAAATTAATAATCAAAATGCTGCCAATGAATACTACCTTACAGACCTAGTGGAGATACTTTCTGAAAAAGGAGTTAGAATAAATTGTATACAAGCTGATCCTGATGAAGTGCTAGGAGCTAACAACAAGCTTGAGCTACATGAGTTAGAATCAATATTAAGAAAAATGAGTGCCGAAAAATTATTAGAAAAAGGGATAACACTGCTGGATGCATCGCGCGTTGATGTCCGAGGTCAAGTTGAGGCTGGCAAAGATTGTTCCATTGATGTAAACGTCATTTTAGAGGGCAAAGTTACTTTGGGTGATAACGTCACCATTAAATCAAACGTTGTCTTGCAAGATGTATCCATTGGCGATAATTCCACGATTGAATCCTTCAGCCATCTCTCATCTGCATCAGTAGGTGCCAATTGCAACATAGGACCCTATGCTCGCTTAAGAGAGGGCTCAGAAATTGGTGATAATGCAAGAATTGGCAATTTTGTTGAAACCAAAAAAACCAAGCTTGGAGACGGTGCTAAAGCCAATCATCTTGCTTATTTAGGCGACGCTGAGATTGGTGACAAAACAAATGTCGGCGCTGGAACAATCACATGCAATTACGATGGAGCCAATAAACATAAAACAACCATTGGCAAGGAGAGTTTTATTGGGACAAACTCTTCATTGGTAGCCCCTGTCAATATCGGTGAAGGCGCATACGTAGGTGCAGGTTCTGTAATTACCAAAGATGTGCCAAATAATGCTTTGGCTGTAGGCCGAGGCAAACAAGTCATAAAAGAAGACTGGGCAAAAAACAAAAAATAATATGTGTGGAATTATAGGAGCGGCATCATCTCGCAACGTTGGCAAGT
>ERZ802822.488-NODE-488-length-27673-cov-5.616865_pt1 | contig 27673 bp, 27 predicted proteins | sample MGYA00345649_ERZ802822 | MGnify/ENA primary metagenome ERZ802822 (study PRJEB30503, sample SAMEA104212359) | marine metagenome | biome: Westerlies Biome; feature: [SRF] surface water layer (ENVO:00010504) within the epipelagic zone...; material: water...
CTCCTCGTATGACGCTGGCGAGCGTTACTGTTATCTCGACTCAAGAAGCCAGTAACCCCAGGGGTTGATGGTCATGCTCTCCTTGGCCCCTAACTCGTGCGACTGATCGGTTAGGACATCTGTATATTGTCCCGCCAGTGCTGGGTCGTTAATCGAGAAACTCGCAGATTTCGGCGAGAGGTTCAGTATCGCTACGATCTTATCGCCGTTTTTCTTGCGATGAAATGCCCAAACTTGTTCCTCGGCAGTGGTTTTAAAGTTCACAAAGTCCCCGCCATAAGCACCATTCCAGAGGGCTTGATTGCCTTGTTTCCATTGAAAGAGGCGGGTTAAATGGGCACGCTCAGGGTGCGGGCGCCAATCGATCACGTCTTTCTCAAAAAACAGCAGCATGCGTTCAAGCCCCGCTTCCTCGCCATTGTAAATGAGGGGCATTCCTGGTGCAGCAAAAGTGTAGGCACGTAACACGCCCGCCGCGGGGCCGTAGTCATCCCCGACGGTGGCATGCCAACTATTCTCATCATGGTTACTCAGAAAGCGCATACGAATGGCGTTATCGGGGTATTTTTCGTTTTGCTCGAAGGCCTCGTGGTCGGCGAGGTTTTTGGCATTTATCTCACCTGCCATAAGCTTACGCATCTCCCCCATTTGGTGCCATGCGTAAGTCATCTCAAAGGCCTTTTCGTGAAACTCAGGTCGCTGCCCTTCGGCCAGCATGAAGACAGGCTTAATTTGATTCAGCGCGGCACGTGCGTCGTTCCAAAAATCAATAGGCACCTCCTCGGCAACGTCACAACGATAGCCATCTACATTAAACTCGCGCACCCAATATTCCAACGCATCAATCATAGAGAGGCGCATCTCATTACTGCCATAATCGAGCGCGATCACATCTGTCCAATCCGCGACTGGCGGGATGAACCCGCCTGATTCGTTCTTCTCGTAAAAATCGGTATTCGTCTCGGTCCAATGATGATCCCAAGCCGTGTGGTTGGCTACCCAATCTAGAATTACATAGATGCCCAGTTCATGGGCGCGGTCGACGAGTTCCTGGAAATCCTCTTCTGAACCAAACTCTGGGTTGACCGACTTGTAGTCGCTAATCGAGTAGTAGCTGCCCATACTTCCCTTGCGGTTTTTCTTTCCGATCTTGTGAATCGGCATGATCCAAATGAGATCGATGCCCATGGCTTTGATCTCTGGCAAATATTCAGTGACCTGAGCAAAACCTCCCTCTTCAGAAAACTGGCGTACGTTGACCTCGTAGATCCCGGTACTCTTTGACCACTCAGGAAACGTGCCATGTTCCTTGTCCGAGGCGTGGCATACGGCAGTGCCCCAAAAAGCGACCGCTAGAGCCGTAAAGATTAAGAAAGCTTGAGATAGACGTTGGGGCATAAAGTGAAAAAAGCTAGAGTCATGAGAGAAGACAATTACACATCGAAATTGACAGTTGAACACTGGAAGTAGCCGAAACTAAGGCTGTCGTACCATAGATTAGAGCTTACTTTGTTCCGACTTCCGCTCTAGATGTCTGCCAAAAGCACGCATCACTGCTAAATGGATGCGCGCCTGCGTATTCGCGTAGATCCACCAAGGGAGAGTCGGTGCAAAACCGTGGATAGAGGCGATCAAACAAGCCTGCTCGGGAAACAAGCGGAACTCTAATCGCCCAGGCGGGTCGACATCGCGCGAAAGCTTACCCCCTGATATGTAAAAGGCACAGCGCCGCTCGCTCCCCTGCGAATAAGGTGAAGGCGTGAGTTCTAGAAGGACGATCCCGCCAAGGGTGGCTAAGCGGACAACGCCGTCGGAATCCTTAGTCGCATCGATCAGCCCGCGGAAACGGCGACTGAGGTATTCGCCATATCCCGTGGCTATCTTTTGTGCGCTCCAATTTGCAGGCAAGGGCATGCGCTGCACCGAACGTACTCGGCGCGCTTGTTTAATAAACTTACGATCCGACGCTTGGGTCGCACTGCGTGGATTTGGCTTTGGTATCCCTTCGCCATCTACGCTTTTGCGAAAAGAGGCCTCAAAACTAACAAATTTATTTTTCAGTCGTGCGCTCAGGACGCTAGACTGGGCTACGAGGTCATGTTGCAGACTTTCTAGCAATGGCCCCGCAAGGGTAGGTGGCACACCGCCGAACACGGAGACCCAGTGCTTTGAGAGTCCAAACCAATTATAAGGAAAATTAAAGAAGCGAGCGCGCTTGCCAAGTAGGTCGGCGGTTTGACTGATCATCTCGCGATAGGTCATGGCGCAATGTCCGCCCAGATCGTAAGTCTCCCCAGCCAATTCAGCCTCTTGCAAGCAAAGTCTGAAAGCTTGGCAGACATTCTCGATATCTATTGATTGAGTCTTCGAGCGCCCCCAAGCCGGCAGTAGCATTACAGGAAGTCGTCGAACCAAGTTGATCAGCAATGAGAACGAGGAGCCTCCCGGACCAAAAATCAAGCCTGCGCGCAATACAGTCACTTTGACCGAGCGAGAACGCAGGACGTTTTCCACTTCAAGTCGGCTGCGGAGATGCGGCGACAGAGGCTCCCTTGTGTTTGGCATAAGCCCGCTCAAGTAGACGACGTGTTTAAGCCCTGCAGCCTCGGCAGCACGGATGAAATTATCCGCTAGTAATAAGTCGGTATCTTCAAAGCTGCCCTGCACAAGTCGAGAGGAAGGTGCCATTGAGTGCACAAGATAAATGCCACAATCACAGCCGCCTAATGCTTTGGTCACTTTTGGGAGTGAATAAAGATCACACTCACGCCACTCCGTGCTGGTCGCATCGGGACTTTGTTCGGCCACGGAGGTACTGCGCGTGAGCGCACGAACCCGATAATCGCCTTTAAGGGAATCACGCAAATGAGAACCGACAAAGCCACTAGCCCCTGCGACGGCGATTAGTGGCTTTTGAGACTCAGTTACTGGATCCATAGGTAAGAGAGGTGTTAGCCATATCTTGTGGAACTATAGTATCTAAGCAAAACCGCGGCGTATGCAAACCTTGTCTCCAATTCGCCTGCTTGACTTCGCCGCAGATGCGCTCGACTTTCGTTCGTCTAATCTAAACGCCATGGCTACCGCAACTCTCAACTACGAACCAATGGTCTTCACCCCCAAGCAGGGTGATGAAGCGCCACTTACTGCGATCCAAGAAGAAGTGCTTGCTCTCAAGAAGGAACGCAACGCTCTGATCCTCGCGCACAACTACCAAATCGATGCGATCCAGCGCGTGGCCGATTATGTGGGCGACTCACTCGGACTCGCCTACAAGGCGGAGCAAGCCGACACCAATTGCATCGTTTTCTGCGGCGTCCACTTTATGGCGGAAACTGCCAAGATCGTGAATCCGAACAAGCCAGTACTCCTCCCCGAGATGGACGCAGGCTGTTCGCTTTCAGACTCCTGCCCTGCCGAAAAGCTAGCAGCCTACAAAGAGGCCCATCCCAATGTTTACGTCGTCGCCTACATCAATTGCTCGGCTGCAGTCAAAGCACTCTCTGATGTGATTTGCACAAGTGGAAACGCTATGAAAATCGTCGGTAAAGTGCCTGCTGATCGCGACATCCTCTTCGTGCCCGATCAAAACCTCGGTCAATGGGTGAGTAAGCAGACCGGTCGCGCGATGCAACTCTGGCCAGGCTCATGCTATGCCCATGTGCTCTTTACTCAGCAAGCCATCGAACGTCTAAAGTTAAAGTTTCCCGACGCCCTAGTCGTCGCTCACCCAGAGTGCACTGAAACTGTTCGCGATAATGCGGACGAGGTCTGCAGCACCGAAAAGATGATCGCTTTCTGCCGTGATTGTGAAGCCGAGAAAATCATCGTCGTGACTGAGACCGGCATGATTCATCGCCTCCAGCGCGAGATCCCAAACAAGACTTTCATCGCTGGCCCTACGGATACCTGCGCTTGCAACGATTGCCGCTACATGAAGATGAATACTATCGAAAAGCTACGCGACTGCCTTCGCGACATGTCGCCGCAGATTGAGATGCCCGAAGACATCCGCCTTAAAGCCTATGCGCCGATCAAGCGCATGTTGGAGTGGAGCAAGTAGTTTTACAAAGGGCTGAGACATGGCTGGCGAATTAGGCCATGAGTGTATTCTTTTGCACAAAACGGATCGAATCAAAATCGTTCGCCGTGAGAACAACTCCGTTTTCGAGTAGTCAAATTTGGCAATAGGGCAAATCTAGCTTACTTTCTCGTAATGATCACGGCAAACAAAGCGAATGCGACCTACCGCAACGACCTATTGCGTGCACCACTCGCGGGTATCCTTGAAGCAGGCTGGGCGACCTTCGCGCTCGTCATCGCCATCCGCTACTTCGAAGCGAGCGAAACGCACAAGGCCTTCATCGCGGGAGCCGCTCCCATGGGCTTCCTCATCACGCCGATTACGCTTTATCTCGCTGCCAGCTTCCGCACCCGCCCCAGCTTCAGTTGTGCCTTTGTCTTGGCAACGGCGACCTTGTTGTTGTTAGGCGCAAGCATCGTTCAATCGCTCCTCTTTTTCACGCTTTTCGCCGTCTTAAGTCAGGTCTCTGCCGTACAGCAAGGACCCCTAATGCTCCAAATCTACACAGAGAACTACACCCGCGCGGAGCGAGGCAGCCGCATGAGCTGGCCATTTATTTTGACCGCCCTCTTTTCAATTGGCTTCGCCCTCGCGGGGGGTCGCTTACTTGACCTTAAGATAGAAGCCTATCACTGGATCTTCGGTATAATGGTCGTCGCCTGCGGTATCTCGGCAGTGGCCTGCGCCAGAATTCCCAGCAGCCCCCTTTCTCGTAATAATATAGGAAACCCTTGGCAAAGCTGCAGTCTGATTTGGAAAGATCGCTTCTTCGGCTTCATCCTTGGCTGCTGGATGCTCCTCGGCATGGGTAACCTCATCGCTCTACCCGTTCGGATAGAGTATTTAGCTAATCCAAAGTTTGGTGTAAACGCCAGCAATACCACGATCGCCGTCCTCATGCTAGTAGTACCCGCTGTCGCTCGAGTGCTCAGCACCCGTATGTGGGGACGCTTCTTCGACCGCCTCCACTTTGTGACCACGCGCAACCTGCTCAACCTGTTCTTTCTCGCCAGTATTGGGTTCTTCTTTTTTACGACCAATATCTATGTTCTCGCTCTTGCAATGGCTCTCCAAGGCCTTGCGTTCGGAGGCGGTAAAATCTTTTGGAGCCTCTGGGTCACCAAAATAGCGCCTGAAGAAAAAGCATCCTCCTACATGAGTATCCACATGGCGCTGACTGGTCTGCGTGGCACGCTAGCGCCCTTCATTGGTTATGCCATTCTCAGCCGCTCTAACCCTGCTTGCGTTGCTATCATTGGGATGATTCTAATTGTCGCATCAATCATGCTGTTCGAACTCATACGCGGGCATGCGCGCTTGCGCGAGACGGTCGAGGGATAAACTCTCTGTTGCCGCAAATTAATAGATTACGTATTGCTCTGGGCAAAATCTACCGCTTTATCTTCCACACAATGTCAGCTAAACCCCTCACTATTTCCATCGGCACCGACCATGCGGGCTTTCCACTCAAGGCACCGATCATCGCTTTCTTGAAACAACGCGGACACACCGTCATCGACTTTGGTTGTGACTCCGACGAATCCTGCGACTACCCTGATTTCATCCGCCCCGCCGCCGAAGCAATTGCATCTGGCCAAGCTGACTGCGGGATCGTGCTCGGTGGCTCTGGCAACGGCGAAGCCATGGTAGCCAACAAGGTTAAAGGCGTTCGCTGCGGTCTCTGCTGGGATGAGTGGTCAGCGAATGCGACCAAGACTCATAACAAGGCCAACTGCATCTCCATCGGTGCCCGTCCAGTTCCTGAAGCCTTAGCCTTAAAGATCATCGGTATCTGGCTTGATGCAGACTTCGAAGGCGGTCGACACGAGCGTCGCGTCACCAAGATCGAAGGCTAATTCATTTCAGTCCCGGCTTGAAACCTGCGCTAGCTGTGCTCTCCTATTACTTTAGTTTTATTTAAACAAAAATTTCCTATGGCCGATAAAGATAAGTCGAAAGACAAAGAAGAAAAATCCATCAAAATCCAAGAGACCTTCCTCAAAGAACGTAAAGTCTTTCTTTGGGGCGAAGTGTCCGACAAATCGGCACGCGATGTCACGGAAAAGCTCCTTTATCTAGAAATGGATGCGCCCGGCAAGGAGATCACTTTTTACATCAACACCCCTGGCGGCTCCATCACTGCAGGTATGGCCGTGTATGATACAATGAAGTTGATTAGCTCTCCAATCAAAGTCGTGGTCACGGGTATGGCTGCCAGCATGGGCTCGATTCTCCTATGCGGTGCAGATAAAGGAAAACGCTTCCTCTACCCGCACTCTCGGGTGCTCATCCACCAGCCACTCATTTCTGGCCAGATGGTCGCCGTCGCCGTCGACATACACATCCAAGCCCAAGAAATGGAACGCCTCCGAGATGAGCTCAACGCCATCCTCGCCGATTCCTCCGGCCAGCCGCTCGAAAAGATCCAAAAGGACACCGACCGCGACTTTTACATGACTGCAGACGAAGCCATCAAATACGGCCTAGCTGACGGTATTGTCGAAAAAATTTAACCGCTCCGTTTATTGCTTCGCAAAATAGTGAAGCCAATTCGAGTCGGTCGGCATCTATCACTAAGCTACGAGGGCGGCCCGCGCGCCAATAGCCATTTTAAATGACAGAAGAGGACAAACGGACAAAAGCTTGGATCGGCGATGCTGTCTTAGCCCTATTCGCGCGAGAGTGGATCCTAAAGCAGAAAGACATCTCCAACAAAGAACGCGCCGAAGTCTTTATCCAGATAACCTCAAACCAATTCCTCGCCTCCCTCGGTGAGCCCACTTCAATGGAAGCCGAAATCGGCGTCGTCTATGAAACAGATGGACTACACGCCGCCTTTGACTTTATCGAGCAGAAGATCTTGCCGCTCTTTTTAAAGCGACGAGCCAAGAGCAAGCAACCTGGCAGCTACAGGAACAAAAGTTAATGTAAGCAATTTTAGGCGAAGCGCTCCAAAGAAGGCATTAAGCGCTGGCAAGATGCCCTTGCTTCAAACTACTTTTGCACGAGATCCCAACCACCGTTTTGGATCATTGCTTCGGCTTTTTTAAACTTGAGAGTCTTCTCTTCAGGTCCCTTACGAATAGTCACAATATCATTGCGACCGACCTTGGGCAGTTCACGACGAATCGGTTCTACCTTTGGAAGTTCGACTGGCTTTCCAGGGGCTGCGCCAGCTTGAGACTGGCCGGCGGCAGCAGTCAGTGCGCTTGCACCTTGTCCCATGCCAGTGCCCGGCCCTGCCACTTGAGCGACCTTAGACATACGAGCGAGCATGTTGCTAAAGGCTTCTTGGCTCGTCGCGCTACGGAACACTGAATTACAAATCTCTGTGCGCACATTTGTCATCAATTCTTGGAAGAAGACATAAGCTTCGCTCTTGTATTCGTTAAGCGGATCCTTCTGCCCATAGCTGCGAAGATTCACGCTTCTGCGTAGCTCTTCCATTTCGGTAAGGTGATCCTGCCAACGGCGATCAAGAGAGCGAATGATGAGATAGCGTTCGAGGCCGATAAGGGCTTCTTGCTCTTCAAACTCTTCGCGTTGATCATAAGCTTCGTTGATCTTAGCGAGAATAAATTCGTGCTGCGCTAGCGCATCGAGGGCTTCAATCTCCTCGGGCTTGAGCGAAATCGGAAAGTAAGCATTAAGCCAGCCAAGAAAGCGATCCATCCCTTCGGTGTCGCTCGCCTTGGCCTCATCTAGTTCGTTGAGGCGCTCTTCGAGCTCTTCCTCAATCATCTCGAAGACGATTTCACGGGGCGTTTCCGAATGGATTGCATCGTTACGTAGCCCGTAGATAACTTCGCGCTGCGTATTGAGCACATCGTCGAACTGGAGGAGTCGTTTGCGCATGGAGAAATTCTGCTGCTCGACCTTCTTCTGCGCATTTTCGATCGACCAATTGAGCGCAGGGTGCTCGAGCTCTTCGCCCTCGACCATGGATTTTTCGAGGAAACGAGATATGGGGCCTGCATCGGCGAAGAGACGCATGAGGTCGTCTTCTAGCGAGACGAAGCACTTAGAGAGGCCAGGGTCACCCTGGCGGGCGCAACGCCCACGAAGCTGACGGTCAATTCGTCGGGACTCGTGTCGCTCAGTACCGATCACGAAGAGGCCTCCCAGTTCGGCAACGCCTTGACCGAGCTTAATATCAGTGCCGCGTCCAGCCATGTTGGTAGCGATGGTGACCGAACCTTTCTGACCAGCTTTGGCCACGATCTCGGCCTCTTGCGCGTGGAACTTGGCGTTCAAAACACTGTGCACGATTTTGTTACGTTTGAGCATACGAGAGAGCAACTCGGAGGCTTCGACCGAGGCAGTGCCTACGAGGACGGGCTGACCTTCCTTGTTGGCCTCTTGAATCGTCTCAATCACGGCGTTGAATTTTTCCCGACGTGTCTTGAACACGACGTCATTCAAATCAACACGTACATTAGGTTTATTCGTCGGGATCACCATGACGGTGAGACCGTAAATTTCGTTGAACTCGGAGGCTTCCGTCTCTGCCGTGCCCGTCATACCGGCTAGCTTATCATACATCCGGAAATAGTTCTGAATCGTAACCGTGGCATAAGTCTTAGTCTCTTTTTCGATGGTGCAATTCTCCTTGGCTTCAACCGCTTGGTGGAGGCCGTCTGACCAGCGTCGCCCGGGCATGACGCGGCCAGTATTTGGGTCGACGATGTTGACCTTACCAGCTTGCACAACGTATTCCTTATCACGCTCGTAGAGGCTGTAGGCGCGGAGCAACTGACTTATACAGTGAATGCGTTCGCTCGTGGCCTGGAAAAAAGTTTCGGCCTCTAACTTGGCATTTTGTTTCGCCTCGGCGGAGAGATTTTCCTGCTTATCGATCTCGATAAACTGGGTAGGCAGATCGGGCAGCATGAAGGCGTCTGGATCATCCGGGCTCATAAGGGTGCGACCCCTCTCAGTGAGATCGGCCTGCTGCTGCTTTTCGTCGATCACATAGTAGAGCTCTTCTTTAAGCGCATAGCGCTGCTCTTTGTTAAAGTCGCTATTCATCTCGAGATCGAACTTATCGACCTCGCGGCGGAAGGCAGGTACCTCGTTCAGGCGGTGGAACTGCTTATTCTTCGGCATGCCGAGCTTCACTTGGTAGAGGCTGGCCACGGCGGCATGTTTGTCCTCTTCGCCAGAACTCTCGTCTTCCAAAACTTTTTTAGCCTCCGCGACGAGCTTGTTACAAAAGGCTTGCTGCTTAGAAAATAGATTCCGGATGGAAGGTTTTACTTCGTTAAAGGGCAGCGGGTTGTCATCCTGCATTGGCCCCGAAATAATGAGCGGCGTGCGCGCTTCGTCGACGAGGATGGAGTCGACTTCGTCAATGATACAGAAGTAATGGTCGCGCTGAACCTGGTCTTCCTTGCGACTAGTCATTCCGTTATCGCGCAGGTAGTCGAAGCCAAACTCAGAGGCGGTGCCGTAGGTGATGTTGCAGGCATACATCTCACGGCGCGACTGCGGGTCCATCGAGTTTTGGATACAACCCACAGTCAGCCCAAGGAAACGGAAGAGGTGGCCCATCCACTCGGAGTCACGGCGGGCAAGGTAGTCATTCACCGTGACGAGCTGGCAATTGCGGCCTGTCAATGCGTTGAGGTATAGTGGGCATGTCGAGACAAGGGTCTTGCCCTCACCGGTTGCCATTTCCGCGATACGTTTTTCGTGGAGCGTAATGCCACCGATAAATTGAACGTCGTAATGGACCATTTCCCAAGGCAGTTGGTGGTCGCAAACATCGTAGGACTGGCCACACATCCGGCGGGCAGCACTCTTTACTGCAGCGAAGGCTTCGGGCAAAAGATCGTCGAGACTCTCGCCACCCTCCTGATTGCGCTTCATGAACTCAGCCGTCTTCGCGCGAAGCTGCGCATCGGAGAGCGACTGATACTCGAGCTCGATGGCGTTTATGCTCTCGATGATGGGCTGGCACTTTTTTAGGTATTTACCATAGTGACGGCCGGAGAATTTCTTTAGTATGGAGGAGATCATTAGACCTATTAACTGCGTTGGGAAATGAGATTTGCGTGCATTGCGGATTCAAAGAGGACACCCAGAATACGAAAGTTGGAGAAAATGGTCAACGAGCCAATGAGTGGCAAGTGTGTACTACAATCATAAGGGGTTGACTCTGGAGAGCTTTCTGACGGGGTTAAGGCATGAATATCGTTTGTCTCGACTTAGAGGGAGTATTGATTCCCGAAATCTGGATCGCATTTGCGGAAAAGACCGGAATCGAGGCGCTCAAGCGCACCACTCGCGATGAACCAGACTACGACGTGCTGATGCGTTACCGCTTGGACATTCTCGATAGAGAGGGCTTCAAGCTAACCGATATCGAGGAAGTCATCGGCACGCTTGATCCAATGCCGGGTGCCGCGGAATTCGTCGAATGGGTCACCTCGCAGACGCGCCTCGTGATCCTTTCCGACACTTTCCGCCAATTTGTAGGGCCCCTCATGGCTAAGCTCGGGCACCCCACTCTCTTTTGCCACGATCTAGTAATCGATGAGTCGGGTCGCATCGCCGACTACGCCCTCCGTCTCAAAGACCACAAGCGCAAGGCGGTCGAAGCCTTCAAGGCGCTCAAATTTGATACCTTTGCGGCGGGCGATTCTTACAACGACCTCTCAATGATCGATGTAGCTGACAACCGAGCACTCTATTGCCCACCCGAGCGACTCACTATTGAACGCCCGGAGCTACCCGTTGCCCGCACCCATGCTGAGCTTCGCCAAATCATCGAAGGCATCCTGTAACTCACCTCAAAACGACGACAAGCCATGCTGGTTCACACTGTATTCTTCTGGCTACGCAAAGACCTCGACGGCGCGCAGAGAGCCAAGTTCCGCGTGGGGCTTGAAAGCCTCAAAGAAATCGAGCACGCTGATTCGGTCTTCATCGGTAGACCTGCCTCCGTAGCCGAGCGCCCCGTTTGCGACAGCAGCTACGACTTTTGTCTGACCGTTATCTTGAAAGACGTGCCCGCACACGACGCCTACCAAGCGCACGAAAAACACCAGAACTTTATCGCGGCCCACAAGGAGCATTGGCTAAAAGTCAAAGTCTACGACGCTGATTAAGGCGTTCACATGGACCATTTATTAACACAGCTCAGTGCAATCAGTCCCATAGACTGGTTCGCTATGATCACAGGTATTGTCGGCGTCTACCTAAGTATTAAGGAGAGGATCTTGGCCTGGCCGTTCTTCATTTTATGCTATGCCGCCTACGTTTATATAAGCTTTCGCGGCAACTACTACGCCTTTGGGGGCATGAATGTTATTTTCGTGTTTTTGGCTGCCTACGGCTGGTTTGGGTGGTCTAAGTCATCAAAAAAGAGCGGTGGCGAGATCCGTATCTCGCATCTCGCACCGGCGCATCGCTGGATCGTAGCGGCATTTATCTGCGTGGGCACCTTGGGGCTAGGATGTTTACTGGAATCAACGGGAGAAGCGCGTCTTCCCTACTATGACGCCTTCGCGACCACATGCGCGCTATCCGCGCAATGGATGCTGAGCCGCAAGTATATTGAAAACTGGATTTTTTGGATACTCGCCGACATAGTCTACCTATGCTTTTTCGTTAACGACCGTATCTGGCCAAGCGTAATTCTATTTATCACATTCATCTTTCTGGCCATCAAAGGATGGACCGAATGGAAGACGATTATTAAAAAGACAGCCTGATCAAAGCCATGAAACGCATCGTTTTAACGGGTGCCGAGTGCACGGGCAAAAGCACTCTCGCGCAAGCACTCTCGTGCCACTATGGAGAGCCCTGGACGACTGAGTTCGTGCGTGGCTATGTTGACCAACTCGACCGTGAATTAATCCAATCAGACCTCGAAGAAATCTTCTGCGGACAGATCGCCGCCGAAGATGCTGGCTGGGCAAAGTCGAAACGTTTTGTCATCCACGACACCAATTTATTATCTTCAATCATCTACGCCAAACACTACTTTGAAACCACTTTTGATTGGGTCAACGAGGCCTTTCTGAAGCGCAACTATACGCTCTACCTACTCTGCTCCCCTGATGGCATCGAATGGCAAGATGATCCCAGACAGCGCGACAGCCCAAGCGCACGCAAAGAGCTCCACTCAATGTTTAAGAAGAGCTTGGATAAACTCAAGCTGCCCTATTTCCAGCTCAGCGGAGATCAGCCCCTGCGCCTTTGCAAGGCCATAAAGGCGATCGATGAGGTGCTGACCCAGTAAAGCGCGAAAAGCACACACGCCACTCTAATTATTTCGCCTTTGCTGCTTTCTTTTTCGTAGCTTTTTTGGCAACCGTTTTCTTGGCAGCTGTTTTCTTGGCCGACTTTTTTGCCACCTTTTTTGCAGCGACCTTCTTCGCGGGTTTTTTAGAAGAAGATCCCGCCGAAGGCTTGGTCGCTGTTTTCTTCGTAAGCTTCTTAGTAGCCTTTTTCGTCGGCTCTTTCTTAGAACTGGCTTTCCGCTTGGGCTTCGAGCCCTTCCCTGCAGACTTAGGGATGCTCTGCTCTGACTTGGAGTCCCCGTTCTGACTTACCTGAGATGGTGCGCCATCTGCTTGATCCGACTTTCTGTCTCGATTTCGACTTCGTCCGCCACGGCGTCGGCCTCGGCGGCGCTTATTTTTTCCACTGGGCTCAGAGCCCTCCTGCTTGTTCTGTTGTAAGGACTTCTTCTCCTTACGCTCATGCATCTGTGGATTGGACTCAAAATCCTCGATGGCAGCGGCAATCTTATCCTCCATCTCGTCGTCAGTATACGGAATCGTGCGGTCAACGGTCGCCTTTTCCTGAGTCGGGATTTTTGACTGCTCGGGCGGACAGTAGGCAGTCGGCGGCAGCACGACTTCGGCGTAAGGATCTAAGGGCACGGCCACCTCTGGTAGAACACGGTCAGAGTAGGCACTGCTGCGCGGATGTAGCACCACCTCGGAGGGCACGTTGGCAAAGCTAGGATCAAGCAAATGTTCGACTACGCGCGCCACATCTTCGAGGTCGATATGGGTCTGTTCGCTGCTCTGGACAGAAAGCGCGTCGGGCTCAGGATTTTGACGAAGGATCAGATTCGTCACGCGCAGGCCAGCGTCGCGGGCGCTGTCGAAAAGCGCGCGGTTCATCTCGCGTAAGCCGCCTTCGAGCAGGGCGTTAACCGCACTTGCTGGAGCGCCACTCTTATTGGCAGGAATGACGTTAATCAACTGCCCGCGGAAACGCAGAAGATTGGGCAAGGAGAGACGCGTCAACATGACGGGCCCGAGCAGCCCGATCTTTAGGATGGCTTCGAGATTGCCGACGGGCAGTTTCTCGAAGGCCGCGCCAGGGGTGACATCAATCGCGTGAATCAAAAGATCGAGCGAATTCTCTTTTTCGAGGATTTTCTCCAGCGTCTTCGTGACGCCGGGCAAATCGATCAGGTCCACAGGGTGAGCGAAAAACTGAGGGTCGGCAAAGGTAACTTTGGAAAAGTTATTTCCAATCCCATGAACCCGATAGCCTTGGCGAACCAAGCGTTGGATAAGGCTGAGCCCGAGAGGTGTCTCGGCGCCTGTGACAATTGCAATGTCCATAAACTGTAAGAAATTGACTCGGCAAACGGAGAACACCCGATTGAGGGTTCGTCAATGACGCATGCGAGGATGAATGTATGATTAATACGGTATTCGTAGCGGCCTTCGCTGGCAATGGAAATCGGCGGAGGTTTTAAAGGTATAGCCCCAAAACATGCAGCTCTAGCCTGAGGGAGCCCAACAAGCACAGTCGCCAGAATTAACCAATTCGCCCAAGCTGAGCACGTACTAAATCTGCGATCTTTTGCATGGCGGATACCGGAGGTAGATCGACAAAAGGCGCAACCGCACTGGTCGCCTTGCTTAGCTCCGCCTCAAATACGGCCACTACTTCGTCGAAGATGGGAAAGTCCTGAAGCCGCGTAGTAAAATCGGCAGCCACGGTTTTGTCGCCTTCTTTAAAACGAGCAATTAAAGAATCGCGTTCTTCGGCAGGGAGCTTTTCCAGCAAAAGCAGCAGCGGAAGGGTAAATTTACCCTTGGCGAGGTCGGTGCCAAGTGTCTTGCCGATCATTGACTCGTCGGCGTAAAGATCGACAAGGTCATCGAATATCTGGTAGGCGATACCAAGATGGCGGCCAAAGAGCCCCGCGGCTTCGCTAAACTCAACTGGGTGCCCAGCGACTGTCGCACCAAGGCGACAAGCCACTTCGAAAAGTTCCGCGGTTTTAAGTCGGATCACGCGAAAGTAAAAATCGCGACTGTAGTTTACCTCCCCGCGTTGATAGGTCTGCGCGATCTCACCGGCGCAGACTCGCGCGGTCGCTTGTGCGACAGATCGACAAATTTCATTGGTATCAAATTCAGCGGCAAGTTCAAGCGCGTGAGAAAAAAGCACATCGCCGATCAGCACGGCAGCGGCAGGGCCAAACTTTTTGGCCGCTGTTTCTTGGCGGTGGCGCGTATCGGCCTCGTCGAGGATGTCGTCGTGCACAAGCGTAGCAAGATGGACGAGTTCGATCACGGAACCTAAGCGTATGAGGGCATCGGCGCGATTTTTTGCAGGACCATCCCGGCCGCTGTAGGCGACGAGCATGGCACGCAGGCGTTTGCCACTGTGACCAAATACGTAGCGCACATGCTCCTGGATCTCTGGCTCCAGTTTGGACACTTGCAATTGCAAGAACGCGTCGAGCTCATCGAGGTAGGATTTCACTGGCGTATACACCTCGGCAAAGCCAGCAGCGGCCACCTTGTCAGCTTCGGACTGGGAACAGATCGTCATGTAGCGCTTATGAAAGCCATAAGGTGCGCACTTGCAAAGTTTAACCGTCGAATTACTGCAAGTATGCGTCGAGAACCTCTAGGAAGCCCTTGCGGTTTTCTACATGCACATTGTGTCCTGCACTTGGGACGATCTGTTCGCGCAAATGAGAGAACCAGCATCGCATTTTCTCAGCGTCACTATCGTCGACAAAGTCTGAGTTAGCCCCACGCACGAGGAGCACAGCTTGGTCGTAGCGGTCGGTCTCGAGAAGCGAGTTTTGCCGTAGGTGCGGTAAGCTGGCGTGGAGCGTCTCTAAATTGACCTGCCACTTAAAGCCTCCCGAAGCTTCGGCATGCACGAGGTTGGTGAGCAAAAATTGGCGCATCGCCCAGTCCGGCACCATAGGTTCGAGCAACTCTTCAGCCTCTTTTCGACTAGTCAGCTCGGCGGTCGGAATACGCTTCATCGCGCGAAACTCATTATCGTGATGTGGTGGATAGAGCTTAGCCGCAATGTCGACGATAATAAGTTTTTTGACCACCGCGGGATTTTCACAGGCGTAGCGCATGGCCACCTTGCCACCGAGGCTGTGCCCCATCAGGATCATCGATTCGATCTTGTGCCGATCAAGATACGCCTGCAAATCTGCACTCATCTCTGCCCACCGCATGGCGCCCGCATGCGGCGAACTACCATGGTTCCTCAAATCAAGCGCATGCACATCGAAGCGATCTTGTAGCGCTTTTCCGATTGTCGACCAGTTTCGCGAAGAGCCGAGTAAGCCGTGCAGGATGACCAGCGCCGGCGCAGCAGAGTTTTCAAAACGTAAAGAATATAAGGGAACTGCCATAGGCAAAACAAGAGATGGAGGTATCCTGACTCAGATTCAACCTCATGTTTAGAATTCTGTGTGCATCAGGGTTGATCTGTGGCACTGAATCACTTGTATCAGAACTTTCATGTCCTCCGAGAAATCAAAGAAACTCACACCCATGATGCAGCAATGGCACGAGATCCGTGCCAAGCTTGCAGACGATACGCTGCTCATGTTTCGGCTCGGAGACTTCTACGAGATCTTTAAACAAGACGCCGAATGGGGCGCAAAACTACTCGGCATCACTCTCACCCACCGTCACGGCATGCCCATGGCGGGCATCCCCTTTCACGCCGCCGACGGCTACATTCAAAAGCTCCTCGATCAAGGCATCAAAATCGCCATCTGCGATCAGGTCGAAACGCCGCAACCTGGTAAGTTGGTTAAACGCGCACTCACCCGCATCATAACCCCTGGCACGCGACTAGCGGACACTCAGATCGACGCCCAGCGCAACCACTTCTTGCTCTCACTCTCTCTCGGTAAAAAAGCGCTCAACGCCGCCTGGCTCGACCTAAGCACGGGCGAGTTTTTCCTCGCCTCAGAGGTGAACCCAGAAAACCTCTTCGCCGCCTTCGAAAGCCTTGATCCACGCGAGATCATTGTGCCCGAAAACGCTGCTGAGCAGTGGAGCCTCCCTCACACCGATCAGCGCTTTCGTGAGCTTTACAGCCACATTGGTGATGGTCGAGCGATCAGCCCCATTCCCGATTACCACTTCGACGAAGCGGGTGGCGCCCAATCCGTGATGGAAGCACTCGGGGTGATGAACCTTGAAGGCTTCGGCATTGATCAAAACCACCCCGCCCTCGGCGCGGCCGGCGCACTCATTCACTACGCCACCGAGACTCTTTGCGCCAAGCCCGAGAATCTACGAAAGATCAAAGAATACAGTAGTGAGCGCACTCTCCTGCTCGACCCAGCTACACTCCGTAATTTAGAGATTTTCAAGTCCGCCGCCAACACCCGCCAAGGCTCTCTGCTGGCCGCAATGGATGGCACTGTGACCGCCCCTGGAGCGCGCTTACTGGAGCGCTGGCTTTGCGCGCCCGAGCTTGACCTCGATGAAATTAAACGTCGCCAAAACTGTGTAGGCGAATTCGTTACCGCCCCCGGTCTTGCAAGCGAGATGCAAAACCTGCTCAAAGGCGTGCGCGACATCGAGCGCATCCTCAGCCGACTACAAAACCGGATGCGTAACCCCCGAGAGCTCGGCGGCGTGCGTGACACCCTCTTGGCGCTCCCCGCCATAGCCACGACTCTTCTCGAGTTTCCCGACTCGCCCGTGGCCGCCATCGCCGAACGCATCCATAATTTCGATTCGATCTCCGCGACTCTCGACCGTAGCCTCGCCGAAGAATTACCTAGCAACATCGCCGACGGCAGCACCATCCGCGAAGGCTTTGACGAAGCGCTCGACCACACCCGCAGCCTAACCCGCGACAGCCAAAAATGGCTAGCCGAGTTTGAGCTAGGCGAGCAAGCCCGCACCGGCATCAAAAACTTAAAGATCCGCTATAACGGAGCCTTCGGCTACTTCATCGAAGTGACCAAGAGTAACATCGCCCTTGTCCCAGAAGAATACGTGCGCAAGCAGACGATGAAGAACGCCGAGCGCTACACCACCGACCTACTCAAAGAGCGCGAACGTGAAATCCTCCACGCCGAAGAAAAAGCCCTCGCGCGCGAGGAGGTACTCTTCAACGATTTAATCGAAGCCATCCTCGAACACGCCGATGCACTCAAAGAAACCGCGGCCGCCATGGCCGAAATCGACGTCTTCATCGGCTGGAGCACCCTCGCCCGCGAATGGGATTACTGCAAGCCGCAGCTCGATCACACCGATATCTGCCTGATTGATCAAGGCCGCCACCCAGTAGTTGAGCAAATGATGCGCGAGCAGCGCCTTGGCCTCGCCGGTACTCACGCCTTCGTGCCCAACGACTGCCGATTATCCAGCTCCGGTAAAACAGAAGACGCCCCGCAGATCGCCCTCATCACTGGCCCCAATATGGCTGGTAAATCGACCTACATCCGGCAAGTCGCCCTGATCGTCCTAATGGCACAATCTGGCTCGTGGGTGCCCGCCCGTGCCTGCCAACTAGGAGTGGTCGACCGTATTTTCTCCCGCGTCGGTGCCAGCGATGAACTGGCTCGAGGCAACTCCACCTTCATGGTCGAGATGAACGAGACGGCCAACATTCTCAACAACGCGACCGAGCGCAGCCTCGTCATCCTCGACGAGATCGGCCGAGGCACCAGTACTTACGATGGTCTATCCATCGCATGGGCGGTGATTGAACACTTGCATCCCACCGATGCTGCCGGCGCCCGCACGCTTTTCGCGACACACTACCATGAGCTCACGCAGCTCGCTAAAACCCTTGCTCGATTAGAGAACTACTCGGTCGCAGTAAAGGAGTGGAACGACGAAATCGTCTTCGTCCGCCAAGTGATTAAGGGTGCGGCCGACCGATCTTATGGTATTCAAGTCGCCCGACTTGCAGGGCTGCCCAGCACGGTAATCGACCGCGCGAAAACCATCCTCGAACGCCTCGAAGCCGACGACTCCTCTCACAACCTTCTGCGCAAGCGCATGAAGAAAGAAAGCAGCGGCGACGATACCAGCGAAGAAGACGATCAGCTGGATTTGTTTTAAATCTTTGCAGCCGCCGGTTTACCGACTACGCCGACTAAGAAGTAGACCAGAGGGACGACCGAGAACACGGCTAGGGCCAACCAGAACAAGGTCCAATCTTCAGCCCCGCCACTGACGGTCCCCTGATAGAGCCACCCGCAGGAAAACGCACCCACGATCCCCGCAACACTGCCGATTAAAAGCTGGAACAGCGCCTGCGCCTGGCCACGCATGGTATCGGGCACGCGCTTATCGAGAAACATCCGCCCCGTCACATAAAGATAGGTATAGACCGGTCCATGCAGCGCGATGCCGACCCAAATCACCGATAGCATGCCAAGCTCGCCAGCAAGTGCGAAGAGGCCAAAGCGCAATATCCCAAGAATAAGTCCGACCACAATAAACCAACGGACACGAAAACGGCTGCCTAACAAACTCAGAGACAGCATCGCAAAAATTTCCAGCATCTGCCCAATGGTCATTTGCGCAGTCGGGTGCTCGCTCCCGAAGGCAACCAACATGATCGGCACGATCATAAAGAAGGCCACGCAGGGAATGGCAAAGAGCATCGATGCGATGTAAAAGACGCGCAGCTCTCGGATTTTGAGCAGCCCAAATGCGTTCAAGCCCAAGCGTGCCCGCCAGCCCCTACTCTCAAAGTCCGTGGGCGGCGTGGCCGGCAAAAGAAAACACAGCACCCCCATAATAAAACGAATGTAAGCAGCTAACAGCCCCGCATCAGCGGACCAGTCGAGGCCTAGTTGACTTGTAAGCAGACCTCCCAGCATCCAGCCAATGGTTCCGAACATCGAATAGATCGGAAAGCTCTTTGATGCATTCGGTAAGTTGGTCAGCTTGACCTTAGTGATCAGAGCAAAAATTGGTCCAGAGATAATCGCGTTGACTCCCTGAAAAACCAAATACCACCCCGGATGCCACCCCCACTTAAGCGAGGAAAACCCGAACCAGAGGAAAAACGCACCAGAAATTCCTAATATCCCGAGCAGCCTCTCGGCATGCATTTTTCGATCGGAGAGTGCCCCGAAGATCAAGGCAGAGACAAGCATTCCAAAGGGGGGTAGCGCCGTCGCGTAGGGCAGTAGCCAGCTCGCATCATGCGTCTCTAATATATTCGGCAAAGAAGTCACCCACATGCCCGGCGGCATGAATATTAGGCACATCACTACACCCATCATGTAGCGGCGGTTTTGGAGACTCAGTTGCATAAGCGTTCAGCGGTATACGCGGCGACCTGCCAATAGCAAGAAAGGTCATCCCTATTTTAATAATAGTGAACATAATTATACCTTTTTATTGCATTCGTTTGACCACTAGTAACCTTTGGAGGAATGTCCCTCCGCTACTTATTTATAGATTTCGACAGCTTCTACGCCTCGGTCGAGCAGCAGTTCCGTCCTGAGCTGAGGGGTCGGCCTGTGGGCATCGTGCCTTCTCTTGGAGTGGAAACCACCTGCTGTATTGCGGCGAGTTATGAGGCTAAAGCCTACGGCGTTAAAACCGGGACCGGGGTCCGTGAAGCGCGCTACCTCTGCCCCGGGATCGTCTTCGTAGAGGCGGGGCACTCGAACTATGTCCGCGTACATGAGCGGATAAAGAAGCTGATCCACGAGATCATCTATGTGGATGCAGTGCTTTCGATCGATGAAATGTATGGTCGCTTGCCTCCGCACTGGCAACCGCTGGAGGTGGCACGCGCTAAAGCAATGGAGGTCAAGGCGGCTCTGGCAGCTGGAATCGGTGAGCACATTCGCGCCTCCATCGGGCTCGCGCCGAACCGCTTTCTTGCCAAGCTAGCGAGTAAGTTGGAAAAGCCAAACGGACTGACCACGATGGACTTCGAAGAAATCCCAGAGAAGCTCTACCACTTCAAGCTGAGCGACATCACAGGGATCGGGCAGCGTATCGAACAGCGGCTGTATACTGCGCGGATCATGGATATGGAAGCGCTTTGCATGGCCAGCCGGCGTAAGCTTCACCGAATCTGGGGCGGGATCGAAGGCGACCGAATGTGGTATGCGCTCCGCGGCGTCGAGGTGCCCACTGTGGAAACGACGCGTCGCAGTATCGGGCACTCGCATGTCTTGCCCCCACGCTTGCGAACCTTCCACGGAGGGCACGCCACACTCCACCGCATGCTGCAAAAGGCCTGCTTGCGGTTGCGGGCGATGGATTATTTCACCGGGCATCTCTCAGTCGGAGTCAAATTCGGCTTCGAGCTACGGTGGGGGGCAGAGACACATTGCTTCCCGACGCAGGACAGCGTGGTGCTAGGCAAATTACTGAACCAGATTTGGGCGGAACACCCAAGGGATGCCCCCGAACCGACGAAGGTCAGTATTACACTTTCCCGACTAGAGCACATCGCTGTGCACACGCCCTCGCTCTTTGTAGAGGACAACCAGCCACGTCGGATGAAGCTCCAACACGCCATGGATAAAGTCAATAAGCGCTTCGGAGGGCGCACAATCTACTATGCGGACGCAATGGAAGCTCAACGCAGTCGCGACGCAGCCCCGATGCGCATCGCCTTCAATCACATTCCTGAGCTAGAACTGGAGCGCGACCAAAACGTAGACAAAAAAGCCTCCGATCCCTAGAGACCGGAGGCTTTCGTAAAAGTTGACGCCAGCTACTTCGCGACTGGAAGCTCGGACAGTTGAATTGCGGCTTTCTGCACCACTCCTTAGGTTTTTTCTTTGCTGGCGGGAGCCATGCCCTCCACGTAGTAACTTGATGTCCCCAAGCAAACGTCACCAAGAGTACTGACTAATTTCGCTATAACCGTCACATTTGAGTCGCATTGCTGAAACGCAAGCTTAACAATCAGACACTTTTACTTGAAAAAGCTTTCTGATATCTGTGGTAGTTAAATATGAAAATACAACTTTGTTCACTCCTAACAATCGGCTGCTCGCTAATTATTGTTGGCCTAAACGCTCAAAATCAAGTCGCAGAAACCCGTGAGGTATTAGACCAGTGGGTGGAAACCCGCCAGATCATCTCGGAGGAAAAAGCCAGTTGGAAGGTCGAGGAGTCCATTCTCGGCGACACAGTGCAGCTGCTCAGCAGCGAGCTCCATCGGCTCAGTGAAGCGCTCACTGATCTAGAGTCCTCAGCCACCGCAGCCGACGAAGAGCGTAGCACACTTGCCGACGAGAAGGAGAAGCTAACCGCCGCATCTGCCGTGGTTGAAGCCAACATCGGCGCGCTTGAAAGCCAATTGAAGCGTGCGCTCAAGAAGCTGCCGGAGCCCCTGATCGAAAAGATCAAGCCACTGATCCGCCGCCTGCCGGAAGACCCGAGCGACACAGACCTTTCATTAGGTGAGCGTGTGCAAAACATCGTCGGCATTCTCAGCCAAGCCGACAAGTTTAACACCACCATCACACAGACCAACGAGTCCCGTAAGATCGAGGGTGGCAAGACCGTCGAAGTTCGCACCCTCTACTGGGGCCTCGCAATGGCCTACTATGTGGATGCTTCCGGCCAATACGCTGGCATCGGCGTTCCTGGCCCTGACGGCTGGGAGTGGCCCCGCGTGGACGCTGCCGGTGCAGAAATCAAACAACTCATCGACGTCTACGAAGGCTCCGAGGACATCAGCTTCGTAAACGTCCCCGCATATATTAAATAACTGAGCACCTAAGCCTTCACTGATCATGCAACGCACAATTAAAACCCTACTCGGCACTGCCGCACTGCTCGGACTCGCGACATTCGCCCAAGCACAGACTTTAAACTCGGCAAGCGAACAAGCCGAACGCGATCTCAAATCCGCACTGACAGAGCTCTCCGAAACACGGGGCACAATAGCCGCGGAGAAGATTCCTCTGATTCGAGAAGTCTCCGCGCTGGAAGACGATGTGCGCCAGAAATCGGATGAACTCAACCGCCTGCGCCGTCTGCGAGACAACAGCGACCTAGGGCTGAATCGCCTGCGCGAACAAGTTAAAGCGATCGACGCACAAAACGAATATGCAGCTGGTCTATTGGACGAATTTGTCCGCTCCTTCGAAACACGTATCGACTACAGCGAGGTGCAACTCTACTCCGAGGCCGCTGAAGAAGCCCGCCTCGCGATCGATGATCCTAACCTGACTCAAGCAGAACGCTTTAATAAACAGATCGATGTCATTGGAGTTGCTCTGGACCGACTTGAGCAACTTGCCGGCGGTTACACTTTTAAGGGCAAAGCTCTAGCCCCGAACGGTGATATCGAAGACGGCACCTACGCCGCCTTCGGCCCAACTGTTTACTTTGCCTCTGGTGAATCTGACTTAGCCGGTATCACTTTCACCAAGCTCAATGCAGCCGAGGCCGCCATCGCCATTCCCGGCGAGGGCTACTCTGCTGGCATCCGCAAGTTCATTAGTCAGGGCGAAGGCAGCATCCCCATCGATCCGACCCTCGGAAAGGCTCTTAAGATTGAAGAAAGTAAGGACACGGTCGCTGAGCATATCGCTCAAGGTGGCGTCGTCGGATATGTCATTATCGGCCTCGGCCTACTTTGTATGCTACTAGCAGTCTTCAAATTGAATGAGGTTGTTGGCTTCAAGACGCCATCCGCAGAAGAGGTTCAGAAAGTGCTGCAGCAGATCGAGACAGGCGATAAGGCCAAGGCTCTCTCCGTCGCGAGCGAGATCAGTGGCGCAGGTGGCGACATCCTACGCAAGGGCATCGAGAATATCGACGAGAAGCGCGGCACGCTCGAAGAACTTCTTTACGAAAAGATCCTTGCGGTTCGTCCCAAGCTGGAACGCTTCCTTCCTTTCATGGCACTCACCGCCGCCGCCGCACCACTCCTTGGACTACTCGGAACCGTCACCGGTATGATCAATACCTTCAAGCTGATCACCGTCTTTGGCACAGGTGACGCCAGCAACCTTGCCTCGGGCATCTCTCAAGCACTGGTCACCACCGAGCTTGGTCTGATCGTAGCAATCCCGTCGCTCATCATCCACGGACTCCTCTCGCGTATGGCTCGCCAAAAACTCGGCGACCTCGAGCAAATCGCGGTCGGCTTTATCAACGGCGTGGTCGGTGCCCGCAATAAGGATGGCGTTTAATCCTCGCGAAAGCAGACAATGGTAGAAGAAATCATCAGTATTTTAGATAGCGGCGGATGGGTCATGTATCCACTGGCCCTATTAGCGCTCTTGATTTATACCAACGGCATTGAGCTAGTCATCTTTCTTAGCAAGGGTAATATTCAGTTGGGTCGTGATACCGAATGGCTTCAATGGGTCTATAGCCCTGAAAGCGCCAAGGGCCGCGCTGGCGAAATCATCCGCTACACACAGGAAAACGTAAGCGCATCCAAGCATGTCCGCAACCGCTTCGAAGAAGTGCGCCAGTCCATCCTGCACAACGTGGAGCGCAGAGTGATCTTTCTCAATACACTGGTAGCAGCCGCACCACTAATGGGCTTGCTAGGCACTGTCATCGGCATGCTCGCGACTTTCTCCGGCATCGCCCGTCAAGGCGGCGGTGATACCGTCGATGTGGTGGCCTCTGGGATCTCCGAGGCGCTCATCACCACCCAGACCGGTCTGGTCATCGCGCTGCCCGGCATCTTCCTCGTGCTAGTCATCCGCAATCGTATCCACTCGATCGAAGCCGCACTCGCCAGGATCGAATCACTCAGCCTGACAAAGCTTCAATTCGATTAGTCATCAATCATTACTCATTAGTCATTTTAACATGCGCCGAGATTTAACAGCCAACGACCGCGAAGACGTAGAGATCAACCTCTCTCCGATGATCGACATGGTCTTCATCCTTTTGATCTTCTTCATCGTCACCACCGTGTTCGTCGAAGAAACCGGCGTCGAGGTCAACAAACCCGAAGCAGCCGCAGCTGTTCAACTAGAAAAGAACAGTATCCTCATCGCGATCACTAAAGATAACAAAGTGATCTACGGCGGACGCGATATTGGCATCGCTGGCGTGGCCCCGCAGGTGAAGCGCCTCGTGCTCAAAGAAGACATCCCGGTCATCATCCAAGCCGATGAAGGGGCCAATCACGGAATCTTTGCACGTGTCTATGGCGAAGCCAAACTTGCTGGTGCCAAGTCCATAAACTTCTCCACTAAGCGATAACTGCTTCCGCATCTCGCCAAAAATGTCCAAGCCGTATAATACGCCAAAATATAGAGGCCGCACAAAAGTCACCGGCTCTGTCATCGGCATTATTATCAGCGGACTCCTCTTTTTGGCGATCCCGTTGACTCAGATCTTTAACGACTTCGATAAAAACCCAGAGCAAATCGAGACGATCAACGTCGCGCCTCCGCCACCACCTCCTCCACCCGAAGATCCGCCCGAGCCACCTCCACCTGAAGAGGAAGAGCCCCCTCCGGAGCTCAATACGCCGCCGCCCCCCATTTCCTTGGAGCAGCTCGACATGGCGCTCAACCCTGGCACAGGTGGTTCTATGGCAGGCGACTTTGCATTGCCAACTCTTGACCTAGGCAGCAGCGACCTCGGTGGCTTGGAAATCTTCGAGCTGGGTGATGTGGATTCACCTCCGCAACCTCGCACAAAAATCGAGTTCAGTTATCCTACCTCCGCGAAGCGTAAGGGCATTACTGGCGTCGTTAAAGTAGAGTATATTGTCAATCAGAACGGTCGAGTCGACAACATTACAATCGTCGAAAGCCCTGACCGCAGTCTCTCAAAAGCTACTGAAGATGTTCTCCGACGCGCACGCTTCGAACCCGCAAGCAAGGGTGGCACCGCAGTTAAAGTCCGCATGCGCGCCGCTATCCCGTATAGTTAGAATAGCTCACAAATTTCCAATTATCCACTTCCATTCCCGCATCACAGATCCCGTATTACTTTAAAATGAACAAGATCACCGCACTCCTCATCACCGCATGCATCACTGCCAGTTCGCTTGACTCACAACCAAGCAATAGCAGTCAACTCTGGAACGACCCGACATTCCAAAAAGAGTTCCTCGGTAGCTATGGCTTCTTGGCCGGGGCCGAGCCACCGATCTCCGCCGAAGAAAAGGAAGCACTGCGCAACCTGATCGACCTTATCAAAGCTAGTCCAGAAGCTGCCATTCAAGCACTCGAACCACAGATCACCAAGGACAGTAGTGCCGCCTTTGACTTCATTCTGGCCAACTTATACTTTCAGGGTGGGGATCTAGCGAAGGCCGAGCAATACTACGGTAATGCTGTGGTCAAGCACCCTGATTTTCGACGTGCTTATAAGAACCTCGGACTCGTTCAGGTGCAAAAGGGAGACTTCGATAAAGCAATTAAGACCATTTCCAAAGCCATGGAACTCGGCGAAGTCGACGGGCGTTCGTATGGACTTCTTGGATACGGCTACTTAACTCAGCAAAAATACTACCCAGCCGAAGCCGCTTATCGCCAAGCGATCCTTATGCAGCCAGAAACTAACGACTGGAAGGTTGGCCTCGCGCGCTGTTTGTTGGAAACAAATCGCTATGCCGATGCGATCGCACTCTTCGACACACTTCTTCAGGAGGAGCCCAACAACACCGACTACTGGCTGCTTCAGGGCAATGCCTACCTGGGCCAAGACGAATCGATCGCCGCAGCCAAAAACTTAGAAGTTGTCCGGCGCATGGGCTCCGCCGACCTGAGTACACTTACCCTACTCGGCGACATTTACATGAACAACGCCTTACCCGACCTCGCGCTCGATGCCTACCAAGCTGCTACCGAAATGGCTAGCGCTGGGGACAGTAAGCCTCTCGTCCGCGCAGCAGAGCTCCTCGCCCGCACCGGCAGCTTCGATCAGTCCAAACTAATGATCGCCAGTATCCGTGAGAAACTGAGTGATACAATGGACGAAGATACGGATCTGAAACTACTCACAATCGAGGCCAAAGTCGCTCGCGCCGAAGGCGACGACGATTCCGCAGTGGAGCTGCTGACCAAGATCGTCGAGCGTGACTCACTCAATGGAGAGGCCATTATCGAGCTAGCTAACTTCTTTGCCGATCAAGATGACATGGCCAAAGCCATCAACCGCTTCGAGCAAGCTGAGAAGATTGAAGCCTTCGAGCGCGAAGCCCTTGTCGCACACGCTCAAGCACGCGTCCGAAATGGCGAGTATAAAAAAGCATTACCCCTACTACGCCGCGCCCTACAGATTGAGTCAGATGCGAATTTAGAAGACTACACCGACCGCGTAGAAAGAGCGGCCCGTAGCCAGAGCTAGCTCTGGAAGCTTCAATGTGTCTGTTCGATAAAGATATCGAACTCTAGCTTTTTGGTCTGTATAAAGCTTGCTGCTTCAAAAAAGCTCGGCAGGAGGCACACACTCACTTGAAGAGTAAAGTGGCGATAAAAGAATGTCACACAATTGCCTCGTATCTGTAATGCTGGATTCACAAGTCTGTTACTTGGCACCGAATTTTCACCAACGTAACCGATACGTTCATATCTATATTTTATTTTTTAGAGTATGGTAGTTGTGTGATAATTATTCGCCAACTAATCGGTCTTTCGCTTTTACTTTCCGCGCTGCACTCCGCGTCAGCGGGCGCAAACGACCCCAGAGTGAACGAAATCCTTAGCAAGCACCAGGAAGCGATGGGTGGGCTTACCAACTGGAACCAAGTAGAAAGCATGCAACTCAACGGAACCGTCGAGCGAGACGGTAAAACTGTCGATCTTGTCATCATAAAAAAGCGCCCCAATCAGATTCGGGCTACCGTCACCGTGCCAGTGCCCGGTAAAGAGGATGAGGCGATGCAGCTAATCCGCGCCCATGACGGCAAGAGCGCCTGGACCGCTACTCGCTTGGCGGGTGCCCCAGAAATGCAAAAGGAAGAACTCCCCCCCGAAGCCGCCGACCAGCTGCTAGCCGACGCAGGCGTCATGCCGCGTCTAATTAAGTTCTGGCGCGAAGGTGCTAAGCTTGAGCTATTAAATTCAAAAACCATCGATGGCACTCGCCGCTATGTGGTCGAAGCTAATCCTGAGGGCACGCGCAACAAGTATACGTTCTATATATCTGATGAAACTTACCTGGTCACGCATTATGAAAATGACCATCCGGAGAATGGACGCACCATCACTCAACTGAACGATTACAATTCTGATCATGGCATTCTCATACCTATGGTCAATGTGATCGAAAACGAGCAAACCGGTCGTTCTGTCATGACCACAAGCTCGATAAAGTTCGGCGTGGGCATTTATGAGGATTATTTTGCCGACAAAAGGTAAATCGAGAGGGCAGTCTAGCTTTTCTAACAGTAAGAATTGACCAATTTCGA
>ERZ802822.489-NODE-489-length-27594-cov-14.613621_pt1 | contig 27594 bp, 25 predicted proteins | sample MGYA00345649_ERZ802822 | MGnify/ENA primary metagenome ERZ802822 (study PRJEB30503, sample SAMEA104212359) | marine metagenome | biome: Westerlies Biome; feature: [SRF] surface water layer (ENVO:00010504) within the epipelagic zone...; material: water...
GAAGCTCCTGCTGAAGAAGAAGCACCTGCTGAAGAAGAAGCTCCTGCTGAAGAAGAAGCACCTGCTGAAGAAGAAGCTCCTGCTGAAGAAGAATCTGAAGAAAAAGATTCTTCAGATAATGAAGAAAAATAAATTAATCTGTATCGGATCCATTGGTAAGCCTAGGGGCTTAAAAGGTGAATTTTTTCTTAATTCTTTCTGTAATCCACCAAAAAACATTATTAGCTACACTAAATATATTAAGACAAATAATGATATCGATTTAAAGATCGAATACATAAAAGAAAATAATTCAAAATTTTTATCTAAAATCAAAGGGATTGAGGATGTTGATCAAATAAAAAAACATACGAATACCATGTTGTATATTTCATCAAACAATTTACCTGAAATTAAACAAGATGAAATCTATTGGCATGATTTAGAAGGAATGGTCGTAATAGGCCATAATAATAATGAGATATTGGGATCAGTTAAAGAATTAAATAATTTTGGTTCAAATGAATGTTTGATAATTCAACCAACAGATGACTCTGTTGATGAACAGCAAAGGTTAATACCTTTTATTAAAAAAACTTTTATACACTCCATAGATAAAAAAAATAGAGTTATAAAAGTTAATTGGCAAAGTGACTATTAAATTATGAATATTAATGTCTTGACAATATTCCCAGAGATATTTGATATTTTAAATTCTGGTGTTGTTTCTAGAGCAATAAAAAGCAAGACTCTATCTATAAACACTAAAGACATAAGAAAAAATGCTGTAAATAAGCATAATCAAGTTGATGCAAGACCATATGGCGGTGGTGAGGGCATGGTGATGATGGCAGAACCAATTATAAAAAGTTTAAGCCAAATAAATAAAAATAAAATTGGCAAGGTTATATATTTATCACCACAAGGCAAGAAACTAAATCAAAGAAAAATTGTTTCCTTGTCAAAACTTAAAAATATAACCCTAATATGTGGAAGGTATGAGGGAATTGATCAAAGGGTCATTGATAAATATGTAGATGAAGAGATTTCGGTTGGAGACTTTATTTTAAGCGGTGGAGAATATGCTGCGTTATGTTTGATAGATGCTGTATCTAGACACATACCAGGAACTTTGGGTAATAGAGATTCCTATTTAAAAGACACATTCTCAAATGGTTTATTAAAAGGAGATGTTTATTCAAAACCTGAAATTTTTGAGTCTATGAAGGTTCCAGAAGTACTACTATCTGGAAATCATAAAAAAATTGATGATTGGCGTTCTGAAAATTCATTACTTAAAACTTTTAAAAAAAGACCTGATCTATTAGATCATATAAAATTAACAAAAAAACAAAAAAAACTCTTGGAAGAATGGGCATCTAAGGCTATCCTATAGCCCTTTTTAGGCAAATATTATGAGCGATAACAAAGATAACAATAAGAAAGGTTTTTTTTCCCGTCTATTTGGGGGCTCAAACGCGTCTGTACAAACGAAAACTGAAGTAACCTCATCGGAGCAATCATCTGAAATACCCTCAATGTCTGCTCTTAATAAGATGAAAAAAGCTGATATTGTAAGTGTTGCTAAAGATAATGGCCTTGAATTAGATATCAATTTAACAAAAGCAAAATTATTAGAAGCTTGGGAGTTGCATTTCAGTTCTGAACCTTCACCCAGTGCTGTCGATGATGCTGCAGATGTAATGGCAGAGGTTGCCGCAGCTAAAGAAGCTCCCGTTGAAGAAGCAGCCGAAGAAGTTGCAGAAGAAGCTCCCGTTGAAGAAGCAGTCGAGGAAGTTGCAGAAGAAGCAGCCGAGGAAGTTGCAGAAGAAGCTCCTGTTGAAGAAGCAGCCGAAGAAGTTGCAGAAAAAGCAGCCGAAGAAGCTGTTGTTGAAGAGGCAGTCGAGGAAAAAGAAACAGAAATAAAGATCTCAATGAATGAGAAAAATTCTGCTCAAATAATAAGTGACTTTGAAACCAAGCAGCTTAAAACTGACCTTCCTGAATTTAGACCTGGAGACACAATTGTTGTTTCTGTGAAGGTAAGGGAAGGTGAAAGAACAAGACTTCAAGCATTTGAAGGTGTTGTAATGGGTGTCAAAAAGGGCGGATTAAACTCCTCATTTATTGTTAGAAAAATTTCTAGTGGAATTGGAGTTGAGAGAACTTTCCAAACTCATAGCCCCATGATTGATTCCATAAAGGTAAAAAGAAAAGGTGACGTTCGCCAAGCAAAGTTATTCTATTTAAGAGAAAGATCTGGAAAATCTGCAAGAATTAAAGAACGTTTAGAATAGAAATAATGCAAAAAATCATTCAAGAAGATTCTAATCTTAGGTCTTTTTTTGATTACCTATATATAGAAAAAGGCCTTTCCCAAAATACCGTACAAGCCTATGAAACAGATATCTTATCTTTTCTTAATTGGCTTACTAAAACGCCCAATATAAATTATTTAAACTTAAAAGAGGACAATATAAATAAGTACATTGCATATTTATTTAAATCTAAATTAAAAAGCTCGTCGGTAAACAGGAAGATCTCATCACTTAAATCTTTATATTTATACCTTATAAAAAAGAATATTTTAAAAAATTCACCAATTAGTGAGGTTATTACCCCAAAAAAGGAAAAATATCTTCCATCATCTATGTCTGAGGACGAGGTCGACAGATTATTAAAGAGCCCAGATACTTCAAATAAAATAGAGAAAAGAGATAAGGCTATGATTGAAATGTTATATGCAACTGGTATGAGAATATCAGAACTAGTTAATTTAAAGTTAACAGATGTGGATTTGCAAAGATGTGTTGCAAAGGTATTTGGTAAGGGTAAAAAAGAAAGGTTGATTCCTTTTGGCGAAGCTGCCTTAGAGGCACTCTCAGATTATATCTCTGACAGAGATAAATCAGTATCAAAAGAAATTTTTCTTTCTAACAGAGGCAAGAAACTATCAAGAGTAGCATTTTGGCAAAGAATTAAAATATACCTTATAAGAGAAAATCTTAAAAATTCGATTTCACCTCATACATTAAGACATGCTTTTGCAACACACCTATTAAATAGAGGTGCTGATTTAAGATCAGTACAACTTTTACTAGGCCATAGTGACTTATCAACAACTCAAATATATACTCACATTGCAAAACAAAGATTAAGTGAAGTCTTGAAGAAACACCATCCTAGAGGATAAATATGTTTAAAAATTATTTTTTATTTATAGCTTTATGCTTTTCAATAATTGTTATTTCACAAAATATAATTTCTGAAAATGCTATGAATAGCTGCAATGATGAAAACTGTTATAAGGAGCAGATTGAAGAAATGATCTCTTTTATCCTTCCAGAAGGATCAAAAATAGAGTCTATTGAAAGATCAGAGTTTCCAGGAATTTTTAAAGTATATTATGGTGACATTCAGCCACTTTATGTCTCTGAAAGTGGAAATTATTTTATGTTTGGTCAAATGTTTAAAATAGATAGGCAAAATGCAAATAAACCAGTTATAAACAACATAACAGACAAGGATATTGCAACAAGAAGGCAATCTTTAATGCAAGAAATTAAAACTAGTGAATTGATTAGCTTTGAGTCTAAGAGGCAACAATATGAATTAACTGTTTTTACTGATGTTGATTGTGGTTATTGCAGAAAATTACATAAAGAAATTAAACAGTACAATGACTTGGGTATAACAATTAGATATGCTGCGTTTCCAAGATCAGGTCTGGGGACAAATGCTTTTACAAAGATGGTGGGAGCTTGGTGTTCCGATGATTCAAAAAAAGCCATCACAAACCTCAAGAATGGTAAAAATCCAAGCTTAAGTTTTTGTGATTCCCAACCAGTAGCAAAACATTATGCAATTGGAAAAAAACTAGGCATAACTGGAACTCCAGCAATTATTACAGAGACAGGAGATCTACTACCAGGATATTATTCAGCAGAAGATTTGCTCAAAAAGTTAAAAGGATAAATTATGGAGACTTTGAAGATTGGTATATGTGGTTGGGGTAATGTAGCAACAGGCCTTTACAAAACTATCATAGATAATAAGGAATTAATTAATTCAAATGGCAACCTTGATATTGAAATTTCAGTTATTGGTGCAAGACGAGATAATCCAAAGTGTGATCCTGGAAATATTGAAATTGTTAGAGATATTTTTGATGTTACAGAGAAAGAAATTGATGTTGTAGTTGAGTTGATTGGTGGTGTTGAGGTTGCAAGAGAATTGATCTTAAAAGCTATTAGAAATAAAAAGCATGTTGTAACAGCAAATAAAGCAGTTATTTTTAATCATGGCGATGAAATTGTAGAAGAAGCCAACAAAAATGGAGTAAAGTTTCTTTATGAATCATCTGTATGCGCAGGCACACCAATTATTAAACTTCTTAGGGAAGAGCTAGCGGCAAATAAAATTTCTAAGATTGCTGGAATGCTAAATGGGACATCAAATTTTATATTATCAAATATGGAAGAAGGAGCAGATTTTCAACCAACACTAGAACTTGCACAAAAAGAGGGATATGCGGAACCAGATCCAACTTTTGATATTGAGGGTATGGATGCTGCACATAAAATAGGTATCCTATCATCTCTTGCTTTCGGAATACCTCTCCCGCCAGATGACTTTCATATTGAGGGAATCTCAAAAATTGAAAAAGATGATTTTAAATATGCAGTAGAAATGGGTTATACGATTAAACATCTTGCTGTAACAAAACTTAATAATAATGAGATTGAATTAAGAGCTCATCCTGCTTTAGTAAGAAGCAATTCATATTTAGCAAATCTTAAAGGTGTAAGAAATGGAATTGAGGTTGAAACAGATCTTTTGGGTACTCTTCATATAGCAGGGTCTGGAGCTGGACAAGAAGCAACAGCATCGGGATTAATCTCTGATCTTATTTTTCTTGCTAATTCCAAGATGAATTCTTCGCCCGATAAATCTAAAGATAAGAAAAATTTACTTAACTTCCAAAGCCTAAGCTTTCAGTACTATTTTTATATTGAAGCTGAGGATATACCAGGTGTTATGGCATCTATAACAGCAATGTTTGCTGAAAAAAACATAGGAATAGAATCAATAGTTCAAAAAGAAAACCTCAATGAAAAAGTTGTACCAATTGTATTAATAACAGATGCGTTTGTTGAAAGTAAACATATGGAATTAAAAGAAAATATTCTAAACTTAGATTCAGTGAACTCAGTTAGGTCTATAAGAATAGAATCAGATTAAAAAATGCTTTTTCATAGTACTAGAGGTAAAGATAAAGATAAGACCTTTGAGCAGGTTTTAATGCAAGGGCTTGCAGATGATGGAGGCCTATTTATTCCTGATAATTGGCCTAAAGTCGATATAAACAAATTAAAAGAGTTAGATACATTTTTAGATGTAGCTAAATACATAGTACCTATGTTTACCCAATCCTCTTTTGATAAAGGTGAAGTAGAAGAAGTTCTTAATAACACATGGCATAACTTTTCTGAAAAAGATCTTATCAAAATTTTTGATATTGATGAATCAACTGCAATATTAGAATTATTTCATGGCCCTACAGCAGCATTTAAAGATTTTGGGCTTCAACTAGCTGCTGCTTTTTTTAATAAGACTTTACAAACACAAAATAAAACAGCTGTTGTATTTGGTGCCACATCAGGAGACACCGGTTCTGCAGCAATCGATGCTTGCAAAGAATTTGATTTAATTAAAAGCTTTATTTTAATCCCTGATGGAAATATGTCTGAGATCCAAAGAAAACAAATGACAACCGTTGACAAGCCAAATGTCTTTCCTATATTAGTAAGTGGCACATTTGACGATTGTCAGGATATTGTAAAAAAAGGATTTAGTGAAAGATCTTTTTTAAGAGATGATCAATACCTACTTGCTGTTAACTCTATAAATTGGGTAAGAATTATTGGACAAATTTGTTATTACTTTTATGCGTCCTTAATAGTTAATAAACTATCACATCCATTAAACTTTTCTGTTCCAACTGGTAATTTTGGAAATGTGTTTGCTTGTTATGCAGCTTCAAAAATGGGAATGCCTTTAGAAAAGATTATTGTCGCAGTAAATAGCAATGATATTCTTGATAGGTTTTTTAAAAATAATGATTATTCAAAGAAAACTGTCTCTGAAACAATCTCACCCAGCATGGATATTAGCGTAGCAAGTAACTTTGAAAGACTAATGTATGATTTTTACCTCAACCGTAATAGTGAAGCATGTTCAAATTTATACAATAATTTTCCTGAATATGGCATCAAGATTGACGATGAAATGTGGCAAAAATCAGTAGATTTATTCATGAGTTACAGTATTAATGATGACTCAACCTATGAGTCTATGAAGTTTTATAACAATGAATATAACTATGTTATGGATCCTCATACAGCTGTTGCTGCAAAAGCTGTAAGCAGTCTTAAAGATAAATTAAAAAATAAAACAATCATTCTCTCAACAGCTCATCCGGCAAAATTTCCAAATGCCTTAGATAATGCAGGCATTATCAGTGATGACATCCCAGACAACCTTTCAGAAGTAATTTCAAAAAAAGAAGTTGCAAGTAAGTTGAGTGCCTCAGAAGATTCAATTTTCAATTATATTAAAGAAAATAATTAAATAATGGATATACAGGAACTAAAATCAAATTTATCTGATTTAGAAAATAGATTGCAGGATATTAAAGAAAATGTTCTTTTGGTTGATTCCAAAATAGCAAGACTGAATCAAATTGAAAGCGATCTGTCAAAGGAAGAGGTTTGGTCAGACTTAGAACTTTCACAAAAGCTTAGCAAGGAAAAAACCAGTATTGATAAGGCAATCACATCTTTTAATGAAGTTTCAAATAAATTATCGGATTCTATGGTTTTATTAGATGTTTCAATTGAAGAAAATGACGATTCTTCTATTGAAGAAATTTTTAGTGAAGCTAAAGAAATAACATCAACCATTGAAGCATTAGAATTCAGCAGGATGTTTACAAATAAAATGGACTCTTCATCGGCATATATTGAAATTCAATCAGGCTCAGGCGGAACTGAAGCGCAAGATTGGGCTGAAATGATTTTAAGGATGTACACAAAATGGTCTGAAAGCAGAGGATTCAAATCTGATCTCATAGAAATATCACATGGAGATGTTGCAGGGATAAAGTCAGCATCTTTATATGTTGATGGAGATTATGCGTATGGATGGCTAAGAACTGAAACAGGTATTCACAGACTGGTAAGAAAATCTCCTTTTGATTCTGGCAACAGAAGACATACCTCATTTGCATCTGTATTTATTTCACCCGAAATAGATGATTCTATTGAGATTAATATTAATAAAGCTGATATCAGAATAGATACCTATAGAGCATCAGGTGCTGGCGGACAACATGTTAATAAAACTGATTCAGCAGTAAGGCTAACTCATATTCCTTCAGGTGTAGTGGCACAATCGCAGAGTGACAGATCTCAACATAAAAACAAAGAAAATGCATTAAAACAATTAAAATCTAAGCTTTACGAGTTAGAATTACAAAAACAAAATGAAGAGCAGCAGATTCTTGAAGATAGTAAGTCTGATATAGGGTGGGGAAGCCAAATTAGATCATATGTTTTAGATCAATCAAGAATTAAAGATCTTAGAACTAATTTTGAAACTGGAAATACTGCAGCAGTTTTAAACGGAGATTTAGATGATTTTATGAAGTCATCTCTCAAAGCGGGTGTATAAATGGATAAAGATAATTTAAGCGGCGAAAAAGCTCTAATTGAAGAAAGAAGAAAGAAATTAGATCAACTTAGAGATAAGGGCAGTGCTTATGGTAATTCTTTTAAACCACAAAATAATTCAAATGATATTTTTAAAGAATATGGCGAATTCTCAAAAGATGAACTAGCCGAAAAAGATATTAAGAATATTTCTATTGCAGGACGTATTGTTCTTAAAAGAGTTATGGGGAATGCTAGTTTCGCGACTCTTAGGGATTCATCTGGAGATATTCAAATATATGTCACTAAAAATAATGTTGAACAAAGTGTCTATGAAGATTTTAAAACATGGGATCTAGGAGATATTGTAGGAGTTTCAGGCTCTTTATTTAGAACGAAGACGGATGAATTAACAATCGATGTATGGGATTTAGAGATGATTACAAAGTCATTAAGACCAATGCCAGAGAAATTTAAAGGACTAACTGATATCGAAGCAAGATATAGACAAAGATATCTAGACTTGATGACTAATACAGCTACCAAAGAAGTTTTCATTAAAAGAACAAAAATCATTGATTCAATGAGGAAGAAAATGAATGAAGTAGGGTACTTAGAGGTGGAGACACCCATGATGCATCCTTTGGCTGGTGGTGCTGTTGCAAGACCATTCGTTACTCAACATAACGCATTAGGGCAAGATCTCTATTTAAGAATTGCTCCTGAGCTATATCTAAAGAGGCTTTTGGTTGGGGGCTTTGAAAAGGTTTTTGAAATAAATAGAAGTTTTAGAAATGAAGGACTATCTACAAAACATAATCCAGAATTTACTATGATGGAGTGGTATCAGGCATATGCAAGTATGCAAGATCAGATGGATCTAACGAGAGATATTATTTTAAATGCTGCATCAGCAGCAAGCTGTGAATCAATTATAAAATGGGATGATGTTGATATTAATTTAGATAATTTCACTCAGTCTACTTTGACAAGCCTAGTTCTTGATCATAATAAAGAATTATCAGAGGATGATTTAACTGACAAACATAAGCTTTCAGACTTTCTAAAAAATAAAAAAGTTAAAGTTGAAAAAAATTGGGGAGTTGGAAGAATGATCCTAGAAATTTTTGAAGAAACAGTCGAATCTAAATTAATTGATCCCACATTTGTAACAGAATATCCTGTTGAAGTATCTCCTCTTTCTAGAAGAAGTGAAGAAAATCCAGACTTTGCAGATAGATTTGAGTTATTTATTGGCGGTAAGGAGTTTGCAAATGGTTTCTGTGAATTAAACGATCCCGATGATCAGGCTTCAAGATTTGAAGATCAGGTCGCCGCAAAGGATTCAGGGGATAAAGAGGCCATGGATTATGATCATGATTATATTACTGCCTTGGAGCATGGAATGCCTCCAGCAGTAGGAGTTGGCTTGGGAGTTGATAGATTGGTAATGTTGTTGACCAATCAATCCTCTATAAGGGATGTTTTACTTTTCCCTCAACTTAAATCTTAAGATTTACCACCTAAACTTATCAAAATTCTCAGGATTAGCCCAACCTTTTGAGTTATTCCAAGACCTTTTATTGTTATAAGTTTTAAGATTGTAAGAAAAGCATTTTATTTTATTGTTTTTATCTCTAAGTTCAGTCTGTAAGCCAAGCTTAAGCATCATTTCATCAGTTTCTTTATCATTATTAAAGTTCGTAAAAACTACTATTTTTTGACTAAGGAGATTCTTTACAATACCAATATTTTCTTCTGAACTTTTAATATCATCTAAAATTATAAATAAGTCAGCGTTTTCATTAGAAGCTTTTTCAATATTAGGAGTTATGTATAAACTTTTAATATCTAATTTTTCAATTCTTTTTAATAATTTAGACATATCATGTCTGGTAAGCATATGAAGAGTTTTTGGCTTTTCATCATCAATGATATTTGTAATAAAACTAAAAAGAATTTTTTCTTTTTTTGTCATTGCATTAGATGTTTTACAGCCTCTTTCTCTGAAAGAAGTTCATCTATTGATATTTTAAATTTTGACTTTGCAAAATCTGATAGTGATATGTCCCTTTTAATTTCAATTGTCCCGTCTTCTAGTGTTATCAATGGATAACCACAAATAAGACCTTCTGGCACATCGTATGAACCGTCACTAGCAATTGCGGCACTGAAGCAGTTTCCCGACAGAGTAGGGCTCTCACACGCCATTACAGTATCAATAGCTGCTTTTGCTGCAGAAGTAGCAGAAGAGGCCCCTCTAGCATCGATTACAGCTTTTCCTCTCTGTTGAACTTTTGGTATGAAGCTTGATTCAGTCCATTCCATATCATTAATAACCGAACTACCTAATTCGTTAGATATTAGAACGTTTTCAGCGTCAGGATACATAGTAGGACTATGATTACCCCAAATAATCATGTTATTTATATCAGCGATATTTGTATTTGTTTTTTTTGAAATTATTGACTTTGCTCTATTTGAATCAAGCATCGTCATGGCCATCCATAGTTGATTATCGTTGTTAGCTGCATTTTTACCAATAAAAGCATTTGTATTCGCAGGATTTCCAACCACTAGAATTTTTGCATCATCTTTTCCATAAGAACCTATAGCTTTACCTTGATCAACAAAAATACCACCGTTAATACTTAATAAATCAGATCTTTCCTCAATTTTTTTTCCGTTATATACAATTCCTCTAGGAATACTCCCTACTAATAAAAACCAATCAGCATCTTTAGATGCTTCCGCGAAATTATCTGTATATGTTACTTGGCCCATATTTGGAAAATATGAATCTTCCAACTCCATAACCAACCCCTCAAGCTTATCAACAACTTGTGGAATTTCGACCAGTGCGAGGTCAACCTTTTTATCTCCAAATGTTCTTCCATCAACCAATCTTGGTATCAATGAATATGCTATTTGACCAGCTGCTCCTGTTACAACAACTTTTACTGATGAGCTCATTTATATCCTCTTAAAAAACTAATTAATAATTGCTAATTATATTCCTAAATTAAAATCTAATCCTTAATTTTGTTTCATAGTAAATAAGTTTTTTTTTGATTAAAATACTTTTAACTCTATAGATATTTACAATTCATTTGGAGAAATAATATGACTATTAGATTTGATGATAAAGTTGCAATTGTTACAGGTGCTGGTGGCGGCATAGGAAAAGAACATGCACTAGAGCTTGCAAGAAGAGGGGCCAAAGTAGTTGTTAACGATCTTGGAGGGAGCGTTGATGGGAGTGGCGCAAGCGATGCTGCTAATGAAGTTGTAGATATTATTAAATCAGAAGGCGGAGAAGCTATTTCTAATGGTGCCAGTGTCACTGACCTTCAAGCTGTAAAAGCTATGGTTAATCAAACTATGGATGAATGGGGAAGAATTGATATTCTAGTTAATAATGCTGGAATCTTAAGGGATAAAAGCTTTCATAAAGTAACCCTTGATGACTTTGACTTAGTAATGGATGTTCACTTTCAAGGAAGCCTGAACTGCACACATACAATTTATCCAATAATGAGAGAACAAGAATATGGCAGAATTATTTTTACAAGTTCTGCTAGTGGTGTTTTTGGTAATTTTGGACAAACAAATTATGGTTCTGCAAAAATGGCAATGATTGGGCTTATGAATACACTAAAAATAGAAGGCCAAAATAAAAATGTTTTTACCAACTCAATAACCCCTGTTGCATATACTAGAATGACTGAGAGTCTTATCCCTGAAGATTTCGGAAAAAATCTTCAATCTGAATACATCACTCCTGCTGTAATTTATTTAGCTGGTGAGGACGCACCCAATGGAACAATTATGGCAGCAGGCGCAGGAGTTTTCTCAAGAATTTTTATTCATGAAACAATGGGTGTATCCCTTGGAATGGGCGAGGATATGACTCCTGAAAATATTCAAGCAAATTGGGATAAAATTTCTGATATGACAGATGCCAGGGCTTTGCAAAACGGTGGAGAACAAACTATGAAGTTTTTTGAGCTTATTAGTAAGTAAGTTTAAATAGAAAAACTTGGCCTAGCCGCCACACCATTTATATATTCTGAAAGATTATTATATTCATCTATATCAATCTTATTTAGCCTAACTAAAAACTGAAGAGATGTTACTGCTTGTATATCAGCATAAGAAAACTTATTAGCTGCAATAAATTCTTTACCCGCTAATTCATTCTCGTAATATTTTAATGATTGAACAGCAAGCTCTCTTTGTGCAAGCCCAAATTCATTATTTTGATTTTCTAACTCACTCATGTGTGGATGAGTATGTCTAAAGCCATGCATAAGAGGAAGCATTAGTTCAAAAGATATCCTTGAATACCACATTTCAATTTGCGCTATTTCCTCTGGAGTTTCACCAAATAAGTTAGGATTAGGATGCAAGCACTCAAGATATCTGCATATCGCTGTTGTTTCTAGTATTACATCTCCATTGTCTAATACTAGAGCGGGTATGCGAGAGTTTGGTGCAATTTTTTTATATTCTGGAGTTTTATGCTCCATTTTTGCAATATCGAGATTTATGACCTCTATATTTTCAATACCTTTCTCAGCAATAAATATTAATACCTTTCTTGGACTTGGAGCAGAGGCACTTGAATATATTTTCAAGTGCTATTCCCAGTTTAAAGCGCCGCCTACTTGATACTCAGTAACTCTTGTTTCAAAGAAATTTTTCTCTTTTCTTAAATCAATAATTTCTGACATCCAAGGGAACGGATTGCTCACCCCAGTAAACTCTTCATCAAGACCTATCTGAGTTAATCTTCTATTAGCAATAAACTTCAAATACTCTTCCATCATTGCCGCATTCATTCCCAACACACCTCGTGGCATAGTGTCTCTTGCATACTGAATTTCAAGCTCAGTTCCTTCTAAGATCATCTGTGCAGCTTCAGCCTTCATTTGCTCATCCCAGAGATGAGGATTCTCAATTTTAATCTGGTTAATAACATCAATACCAAAGTTAACATGCATAGATTCGTCTCTAAGGATATATTGGAACTGTTCAGCTGTCCCCGTCATCTTGTTTCTTCTACCCATTGAAAGAATTTGTGTGAATCCGCAATAAAAGAAGATACCTTCTAACACACAATAAAATGCAATTAGATTTTTTAATAACTGCTTATCCGTTTCTTCAGTTCCTGTTTTAAAGTCAGGATCAGAAATTTCTTGAGTATATTTAAGGCCCCATGAAGCTTTTCTAGCAACACATGGTATTTCTCTATACATATTAAAGATTTCACCTTCATCCATACCTAAAGATTCGATGCAGTATTGATAGGCATGAGTATGTATAGCCTCTTCTAGGCTTTGTCTTAAGATATATTGTCTACATTCTGGATTTGTGATTAATCTATATAATGCAAGCACTAAATTATTTGCAACGAGAGAATCAGCAGTTGAAAAGAATCCTAGATTTCTTTTCACAATAACTCTTTCATCTTCAGTTAAGCCATCTTCGGATTTCCATAAAACAATATCATTTGTCATATTTATTTCTTGTGGCATCCAGTGATTTGCACTACCATCCAAATATTTTTGCCATGCCCAGTCATATTTAAACGGAACAAGTTGATTTAAATCAGCCTTACAGTTAATCATCATTTTTTGATCAACCTGAACTCTTCCATTTGCCATCATTTCATCAAGTTCCTCAATACCAGCTGCTTCATCTAAATCATTAACAGCTTTTCTTGCTGCTTCAGCTCTAGATCCTTCGCCAATATTACTTGGCTCAGAAGGTACTGCAGGCTCAGCTGGTTGAGGAGGTTCTGGTTGTTGCACTTCAGCTGCAGGCGCTGTTGTTTCTTCTTTTATTTCTGATGTAATAGGAGGGCTGGTTACCTCTTCTTTACTATATTCATCCCAATTTAACATATTCTTTCTCCTTTAAAATTATTGACATGCTTCGCAATCTGGATCATCCAAAGAGCATGCTTCAGGAATAGGTGCTGGTGCACCAAGCTCCTGTGTTGAACTCTGATTTGCATCGGAGCTCACTGCGTTTAGTTTTCCTTGTTGTACTGTTGATTTCTCAGTAGAAGTTGCAGCAATAGATCTCAAGTAATATGTAGTTTTTAAACCTGAGTACCATGCCATTCTGTAAGTAATATCTAATTTTTTACCATCTGCATTACCAATATATAAATTTAACGATTGAGCTTGATCAATCCATTTCTGCCTTCTGCTTGCTGATTCAACAATATATCTTGGCTCAACTTCAAATGCTGTAGAAAATAGTTTCTTAATATCATCTGGTATCCTAGATATCTCTGAAAGGCTGCCCTCAAAATACTTTAGGTCATTTATCATCACATCATCCCATAAACCAAGTTCTTTTAATTTTCTTACAAGATGTGGATTAACAATCGTAAACTCTCCTGAAAGATTAGATTTCACATAAAGGTTTTGATAGGTTGGTTCAATTGATTGAGTAACACCAGTAATATTTGAAATCGTTGCAGTTGGTGCAATTGCCATTACATTAGAATTTCTCATTCCATCTTTAATTACTTTCTTTCTTAATGAGTCCCAATCTAAAGTTTCTGATTTATCAACTTTTAAGTAATCACTGCCTCTGTTTTCTTCAAGAATTTCTAATGAGTCTTTAGGTAAAATTCCCTTACTCCACAAAGAGCCATCAAACGATTCATAAGCGCCTCTTTCTTTTGCTAGTTCAGTTGATGCATGAATTGCGTTGTAGCTTATTAATTCCATACTTTTGTCGGCAAATTCTATAGCTTCATCACTACAATATGGAATATCTTGCAAGTACAAAGCATCTTGGAAGCCCATTAGACCTAAGCCTATAGGTCTATGTTTAAAATTAGAGTTTTTAGCAGTGTCAACGGAGTAGTAGTTAATATTAATAACGTTATCCAGCATTCTTATTGCTGTTGAAACTGTTTGTTTTATCTTCCCTTCATCTAGTTTTCCATCATTCATATGATTTGCAAGATTGACAGACCCTAAATTACATACAGCTATTTCGCTATCCGCACTTGTATTAAGGGTGATCTCCGTGCACAGGTTTGATGAGTGAATTACACCGGCGTGCTGCTGTGGAGATCTTAAATTACATGAGTCCTTAAATGTTATCCAGGGATGGCCTGTTTCGAATAACATTGTTAACATTTTTCTCCATAATTCTTTTGCTGGTATGGATTTAAATTGATCCATTTCTCCATTTTTTGCCTTCTCTTCATATTCTTCATATTTGTTTTCAAAATCCTTTCCTATTAAATCATGAAGTTCTGGTGCTTCTCCTGGAGAGAATAGTGTCCAATTTTTGTCTTCTTCAACTCTTTTCATAAAAAGATCAGGCACCCAATTTGCAGTATTCATATCATGTGTTCTTCTTCTCTCATCACCAGTATTTTTTCTTAGATCAAGGAATTCTTCTATATCTAAATGCCAAGTTTCAAGATAACCGCACATGGCTCCTTTTCTTTTTCCTCCTTGATTTACCGCTACAGCTGTATCATTTGCAACCTTCAAAAAAGGTACAACACCTTGGCTTTTGCCGTTTGTTCCTTTGATATATGAATTCATTGCTCTTACTGGCGTCCAGTCGTTACCAAGTCCACCCGCCCATTTTGATAAAAGTGCGTTATCTTTCATTGCCGAAAAGATTCCATCAAGATCATCTGGTATTGTTGTTAAGTAACATGATGATAGCTGTGGTCTCTTTGTTCCTGAATTGAAAAGAGTTGGTGTCGAACTCATGTAATCGAAACTAGAGAGAAGTTTATAAAACTCAATCGCTCTTTCTTCTCTATTTTCTTCTTCCAATGCCAAACCCATTGAAACTCTCATAAAGAATACTTGTGGCAGTTCGTATCTTACATCGTCACAATGGATGAAATATCTGTCATATAAAGTTTGCAGACCTAAATAGGTAAACTGATTATCACGTTTATAATCAATGGCTTTACCAAGTTTCTCTAAATCATAGTTTTTTAGTTCAGGGTTTAAAATATCTAATTCTATACCTTTATCTATATATGCTTCAAAAGCTTTTGGGTAATACTTCTCCATCTCTGGATAGGTTGATTCTTCAGCAACACCAAGAAAATTTAATGCTTCGCTTCTAATTTGATCCATTAATATTCTTGCAGTAACAAAAGAGTAGTTTGGTTCTTTTTCAACTTTTGTTCGTGCAGACATGACCAAGCTTGTTCTCATATCCGCTATTGAAACCCCGTCATATAAATTCTTTAATGCTTCCTCAAGAACTTCATTGACAGATACTTCTTCTAGATCTTTACATGCATCATTTATTAGGCCGGCAACTTTTTCAATATCAAGCGGAACAAGACTTCCATCATTCTTTGTGATATTAATGCTTGGCGCATTTGGTATATTTATTTCTACGCTCTCGTTCTTTCTTTCTTGTGACCTTTCTGCTCTATAAAGTATGTAACTCTTAGCGACATCTAGTTCTTCTGATCTCATCAGCTGAAGTTCAACCTGATCTTGTATCTCTTCAATATGGAGCGTTCCACCAGAAGGCATTCTTCTTTTAAAAACTTCTACAACACTTTCAGTGAGAAGGTTAACTTTTTTGTGTATTCTTTCGCTTGCTGCGGCATTCCCTGATTCTATTGCTAGAAATGCCTTTGTGATAGCAACTTTGATTTTATCATCTTCAAAAGCTACAACTTTTCCATTTCTTTTTATTACTCTTAATTTTCCTGGCGCTGTTGTTTCTATTTCTGAAACTGGTTGACTAACATTTTTCTTCTGGTTTTGTTCTTGAATTTCCATTTTTAACCCGATATATACTAAACTTCTACAAGCTTTTTTGTTTTTCTTCTTTGGAAAAATTTTATGTGATTCTGCAGTAACGTAATTTCTTTCCTAAACACTAATATACTTATTGTGGACAAAGAATCAAGCAAAAAAACACAATATATTGTGACAATTTCATTTTTTTACACAATATGATGTATATATACTGTTTTTTAGCTGTTGGAAATAAGTTAATAAATTGTGGATAATTATGGCTGGAGTAACAATATGAAACATTTTTTATCAATAGATCAGGGAACCACAAGCTCAAGAGCAATAATTTTTAATTCAAATCTTGAGCCAGTTCTAGATGCGCAACGAGAGTATGATTTAGATTACCCGAATGACGGCTGGGTTGAACTAAATCCCGAAGATGTTCTAGAGACAGTGCTTGCTTCGCTTGAACAAGTATTAGCTGAAGATATTGATATCGAGGCATGCGGGATAACAAATCAAAGGGAAACAACCATAGTATGGTCGAAATCATCTGGTAAGCCAATTTACCCTGGAATTGTTTGGCAGGATAGAAGGACTCATGAGTTTTGTAATGAATTAAAATTAAAAGGAATAGAAGATAGTATTAAAAACAAAACAGGCTTAGTTCTAGATCCTTATTTTTCTGCAACTAAAATAAAATGGATTTTAGATAATGTTGAGGGCGCAAGGGAAGAAGCGGAGAATGGTGATCTACTTTTTGGCACTGTAGATTCATATTTGATTTATATGCTTTCAAAAGAAAAGAATCACTTTACTGATGTAACAAATGCTTCTAGAACATTGCTTTTCAATATAAACACTATGGAATGGGACAATGAATTACTAGATTTGTTTGAAATACCCAGATCAATGATGCCGACAGTATTGAGCTGTGACGGTGATTTCGGTTTAATCAACATTAATAACTATAAGATTCCAATAAAGGGTGTTATTGGTGATCAGCAAGCAGCCTTAGTGGGACAAAGTTGCTTTAAAAGAGGTGATATGAAGTCCACTTATGGAACAGGCTGTTTTTTGATGGTAAATACAGAAGAAGACATTATGCATATTAAAGAAGGACTATTAACAACAATTGCATACAAACTTGACGATAAGGTGCACTATGCTGTTGAGGGGAGCATCTATTCCAGCGGAAACATCATCAAATGGTTAAGAGATAAATTACAATTTTTTGAAACAGCCAAAGAAAGTGAAAAACTTATCAACAAAAATGGCGATAGTAATAATGTTATTTTTTTACCAGCATTTAATGGTCTAGGAGCACCATTTTGGAACTCTGATATAAGAGGTGGGTTCTATGGTTTAACCCAAGACTCAACAATCGAAGATATGGTTACTGCATCTTTTAACTCGATTTCATTTCAAACAAAAGAAATAACAACAATTCTTGAAAATTATGATATTCATACTAATAAATTATTAGTTGATGGCGGAATGGTTCAAAATAATAAGTTCTGTCAAATGCTTGCAGATACCTTAAATAAAGAGATTAATCAGCCTGATAATGTGGAATCTACAGCACTAGGAGCCTGCAAGGTTGCAATGATTGGTTCTAAAATTGATATATTTAGTCTGAAAAATACCGAAGGGAAGTCATTCAGACCAATTGAAGAAAACTTCGAGAGATTATCAAAGAGATATGAGGATTGGAAATCTTTTGTCTTAAATATTTTGAAATTTAATTAAGATTAATCTCATGATCTATTATAAAACCATCTGAAGGGCTTATCTCATGAGATACGAGCAGACAAGGTACTTCTAATTTATTAATTACGGTCATAATTAATTCCTGGGCGCGTATTTTATTATCTTGATCAAGGTTTGAAAAAGGCTCGTCAAGCAATAGTAATGAAGGCTTCCTTAATAAGGATCTTGCAATAGCAACTCTTTGTTGTTGTCCGCCAGATAGTTCATGAGGCATCTTTTGTAAATGATCTTTTAAGTTTAGGTTATTTATGGCCTCATCAAAAAAATTTATATCATTCGCATTCATTGCATATTTAATATTTAATTCAGCGTTGATATGAGGAAAGAGTGCAAAATCTTGAAAAACATATCCTAAGTTTCTTTTTTCTGGCTCAAGAAATATGTCTTCATCATTAAAAACAACATTATTGCAAGTTATGGTTCCACTATCTGGTTTTTTTAGTCCTGAAACAACGTTTAATAAAGATGATTTGCCTTGACCGCTTCTGCCTTTAATCAAAATAATCTCCTTTTTTTTAGCTTCAAAACTAAAATTTTCAATGATTGATAGTTTTTTATAAGAAAAACTTAAATCTTTTACAACAATTCCCATAGTGATGATTAATATATGCCAATTTTATATATAATGCTTCTGTTTTTTTCTATAAGAGTAACCTAAGGTATAAGAATGTATTCTTACAAATTATTCAACAATATTGCGCAGGAGGGTCAAGATGTCCTCGCTAACAGCAATTATATAGCTGACGACTTGAATCCTGATGCGATTATTTTGAGAAGTTTTCAGCTTAATAAAAAAGAATTAAATGAAAATTTAAAGTGCATTGCCAGGGCTGGTGCTGGTACTAACAATATACCAGTAGAGGAGGCCACTGAAAAAGGGATTGTGGTATTTAATACTCCAGGAGCAAACTCTAACGCAGTCAAAGAATTAGTTTTGTGTGGAATGTTGCTTGCTTCAAGAGGAATAATCCAAGGAAATGCTTTTGCAAAATCGTTAAAAGGTAAAGATTCACAAGACTTGAATGCTTTAATGGAGAAACATAAAAAAGAATTTAAAGGCAATGAACTTAGAGGTAAAGTTTTAGGAATTATTGGGCTGGGCTCTGTTGGATCATTGCTTGCCCAAACCGCAAGTGTTTTGGGTATGAAGATAATAGGTTACGATCCATATATATCTGTTGATGCTGCGTGGATGCTTCCAAAAGAAGTAGAGAAAGCTGAAGAATTAAATCATTTGTTATCAAATTCAGATTATATTTCTCTTCATATACCTCTAACAGATAAAACAAAAAATTATATATCTAAGAAAAATCTAAATGCATTCAAGCCTGGTTCTAAATTAATAAATTTATCTAGAGGCGGAATAGTTAATAATGAGGATATTTTAGAAGCTCTTCAGCAGAGAAAAGTTTCGAATTTTGTTACTGATTTTCCAACCAAAGAATTGATAGAAAGATCAGTTACAGAGAAAGATGTAATTTTACTACCACATCTTGGAGCAAGCACAAAAGAAGCTGAAATAAATTGTGCTGTAATGGCATCCGAACAAGTTAAAAAATTTCTTAATGACGGAGTAATTATTAACTCTATTAACTTTCCAAAAGTTGCTCTTGGAAGAACAACAAAATATAGAATGGTTATTATTCATAAAGATGAGCCAGGAGTCATTGGAATGCTTGCAGGCGAGGTCGCAGCTGAAGGCATTAATATCCCTGATATGATTAACAAAAGTAGAAATGAAATTGCGATAACTCTTATAGATTTAGAAAAGGAACCCTCAAAAAACATTATCTCAAATATCAAAAATATGGAAACTGTTTTGAGTATACGTGTTTGCTAAATTTACTAAAAATACACAAAATTAAAACAAACATAAGTCGAAAATAAAATTAATGAACTTTAATTTATAAAAATACTTGTCAACAGATGAATTAAGTGTTATTGAAGGTAAGTATTTCGTAGCTGTTTTCTTAGAAGAAATTTGCTAAATTTGTCTTAAATTACTGATATGCGGTAATTTTTTGTATTTTTGTATAATTTTTATACAACTAAAGGGAAAGCCTTATTTTAAGCCAATTAATATGCTATAAATAAAGTTATCCATAACTTTATCCACAGTTTCTGTGGATAAAAATTGGCGTAATAATAATGACAATTGACAATGATCTAAAGCTACCAATCGATTGGGTAAATCAATTAATTAAGGTCTCCGGCCTTGAGTCATTGGAACGTCCAATAGCCCATATCAAAAAAGAAATTCTCAATAAAAAAAATATATCTCCAAACCAAAAGGATATTTTTAAAGCATTTGAATTTTGTTCCTTTTCTTCTACAAAAGTAGTTATATTTGGACAAGATCCATACTTTCAAAATGGTGTAGCTAATGGACTTGCGTTTTCGGTTAATGAGGGTAAAAAAATTCCTGCATCTTTAAAGAATATCTACAAAGAAATTAATAATGACATAGGCAAGGTTAAAAATAACAATGGTTCTTTGAATGATTGGTCTAGGCAGGGAGTATTATTGCTCAATTCTTCGTTGACAGTAGAAGTTGGTAATCCAGGATCTCATTCGAATATAGGTTGGGATATTTTTATATGTGAAATTGTAAAAATCTTAAGCAATAAAAAAAATGTTGTTTTTATTTTATGGGGTAATCATGCAAAAAAATACTTAAAATTTATAGACGCCAACAACAACCTAATTCTTACTTCTTCTCATCCTTCACCATTATCAGCTCATAGAGGTTTTATTGGTTGTAAACACTTTTCCCAATGCAACAAGTATCTAATAAATAAAAATATAAAAAAAATAGACTGGTAAATTTAAATCACTTCTTCTAAGTCATGCAACTTTAGTATTTGATTAATAAGATCTTTTTTTACAATTGCATTAAATACTTTTTTATTACCAATTTTAACAATTTTTCCTAAAATCTTTATATCTGATGACCCCTTAAAAACATCTTTTGCTATGAACGTGCAAAATTTTCTTCTATCTATTCCAAGATACTTCATTCTTGCAACAATTTCTTGACCTCTATAGCAACCCTTATCAAATGAAACTCTTAACTTATCAAAATTTATCTCTAGTGGTCTGTATTTTTCAATATCTTCCTTATCAAGAAAAAGAATCCCTTGAAATTTATTGGCAACAGCCCATTCTTCAGATGTTATTTCATTTTTTAAAACGAAAGTATCAGGCTTTAACTCAATTTTAAGTTGATATTCATCATTGAAATTATATACACCACTAGAATCTTTTTGATCTGAGATGTTGCCTATGATTTTTTCAGTCCCTGCTTTAAATTCAATCGATGAAAACTGTGCAAATGGCTTTAATTCATTGATAAAAGTATCTTTTAAGTTTTTATTAATAATAATTTTAAATTCTTCATTTATTTTATAAACAAAAAAATCAGCTAACACTTGTCCCTTGTGATTGCATATTGAGGATAGCTGACAATTATTATTTGATAATAAACTTATGTCTGAAGTTGCTTGGCCTTGAAGAAATTCCTCAACTTTTTTTATTTCGCCAATAACGCTTAAAACCATTAGTTCACTAATTTCAAGTGAACCAAATCTTATTAAGTTATTATGTCTATCTTTTTTCAAGTAAAATCACGCTATAAAATTACATTTTAACCAATGAATAGAGAAATAAACAGAATACATTGGAAGTGCAGAAGGGGTATGAGAGAAATCGATTTACTTCTAAGAGAGTTCTCTAACACTTCAATGAAAGACTTAAATTCAAATGACATTTCAATTTTTGATGAAGTACTGGACTATGATGATCAAAAACTATATGACTACATTTTCAAAAATGTGTCTCTTGGAAAAGAAGAACATGAAATATTTATCAACAAATATTTAAAAACATTTTCAAAACAAGGAAACTTTTAGGTTATTTTTTTGTCAGACAGCATAGGAAGCATAATTATATGAAAAAAAATTCAGATGATATTGATTCCGTTTTAATTGAAAAGGCAAAAAATGGCAACGAAGGAGCATTCAGTATTTTAGTAAATAAATACCATCCAAGAGTCTATGCCTCGTTATTTTCTTTTACAAAATCAAAAGAAGATTCTGAGGATTTATCTCAACAAACATTTATTAAGGTTTGGCAACAGCTAAGCTCATTTAGAGGCGAAAGCGCTTTTTTTACATGGGTGTATAGAATTGCAATCAATCTTGCTAAAAACTATGTATCAAGTGCTGCATATAAAAAACAAAAAATTAGTAGCTCTATTGAATTTCTAGAACTAGATGTATCATCCTTTGAAGATTTGGAATCAATTATTATTCATGATCAATCACTTATAGAAATCAATGATTTTATTATTACAATGCCCGAATCGCTTAAAACTGCTTTTACGATGAGAGAGGTTGAAGGTAAAAGTTATGATGAAATAAGTGAAATTACTAAAACTCCAATAGGAACAGTGCGTTCAAGAATTTTTAGAGCAAGAGAATCAATAATTGAGTATATGAAAAAGGAGTTAATAGATAATGAATGAAATAGAGATTAGTGAAAAACTATCTGCATTGCATGATGGAGAACTTGAAAGTTCTGAGATAGATGAACTGATAGATTTAGTCAGCAAGGATACACAACTACAAAAAAAATTATCTTTTTATAGTGTTATGGGTATGGCAGCCAACTATGAATCTAATAATGTAGTCAAAATTAAGTCCAAGAAAACAAAAAATATCTTCTCCAATTTATGGTTATCTAATGCAATGACTGCAGCAGCATCTATTTTATTAACCTTAATTTTCTTAAATGATAATGATTTTTCTAGAATGAATGTTGATTCTAAATCTTTTGATCAAATTACATCTGCTATCAATAGCAAAGAGGCAAAAAATATTGCGAAACAATCGGAAGAATATCTAACGGATCATATTATGAGGATCATCAACGATCCAAGCTTTATGATTTCAAATTCTAACAATATAGATCTTAGAAACGTTGGTTATAAGACTAATGCCATTCAAGGCTTAGGTTACTCAAAAGGCGATGAAAATTTTCAATTAAGATTAGAAAAAAAGGATTTTACTCTCAACAGTATTAAATATTGGAAGCATGGAAACAAAATGATTTATTTAGTTCCAATGAAAGATGGAAGAACCCTAACCCTATATGGTAATATCTCTCTTTCTACAGCTATGGCTGTCGCTAAATCTTTAAATTTATAACAAACAATGACTAATATTCTCAACAAAAGTTTAATAATATTCTTATCAGCTATAACCGCCTTTAATGTTTATGCAAATTTACCAGAAAATATTTCTGAGTTAGTTGATGATTCTGCTCCTGCGGTAGTAAATATAACGGCTAAAAAAGAAGTATCTCAGAGATCGTCTTTTGGTTATGGAGGAATACCTGATGAAATGCTAGAAAGGTTTGGTATTCCAAGAGAGTTTCGTGAGCGTGAAATGCCACAGCAAAAAAGAGAAGCAACATCATACGGATCTGGCTTTATACTTAAAGAAAATTACATTATGACTAATTTCCATGTTGTTGAAGATGCAACTGAAGTAGTCATATCTTTATCTGACAGAAGAGAGTATGTAGCTGAGGTTGTGGGTGTTGATCCATTGTCTGACCTTGCAGTTTTAAAGGTGCAGGGTAAGGATTTACCCACCGTTAATGTTGGCAACAGTGACGATCTTAAAGTTGGGGATTGGGTGGTAGCAATAGGCTCACCATTTAGTTTTGATTTTTCAGTAACAGCTGGAATTGTTAGCGCAAAGGGAAGGAGCATACAAAATAATAATATTGGAAATTATGTCCCCTTTCTTCAAACAGATGTAGCGATAAATCCTGGTAACTCAGGTGGACCATTATTTAATCTAGATGGAGAAGTCGTTGGAATCAACTCTCAAATATATTCTAGAAGCGGAGGCTATCAAGGATTAGCATTTGCAATACCAATTAATGTTGCGACTGATGTAGCGGAACAAATTATTAACAATGGAGAAGTTTTACGAGGCTACCTTGGTGTAAGAATGAGTGAAGTTGATAGTGATTTAGCAGACGCATTAGGAATGAAAAAGCCTTACGGAGCTCTGATAAATGATGTTGAGGAAGGAGAATCAGCAGATTTAGCCGGTTTAGTTCCAGGGGATGTAATTATTGAGTTTGACAATAAGGAAATAAAATTTAGTTCAGATTTACCTCATGTTGTTGGGCAAATAAAACCAAACACAAAAGCATCTGCAAGAGTTGTCAGAGACGGAGATGAAATTAATCTTGATTTCATTTTAGGTGAACTACCTGTAAACAGTGAGTCATTTGTACCTGCAAAAACTCAATCATCTTCAGACCCGCTTGGTTTGAAGGTTGCAGATATTGATAGAGATAACCCATCTATGGCAAATGTGCCAGACGGAGTTATTGTTTCTAGAGTTAATCCAAATTCAGCTGCATCAGGAAAGATAAATAGAGGCGATCTTATAACTATGATTCAATATAAAGGAAAAAAATATGAAGTTTCTGATGTTGAATCATTTACCGAGGCTTTAGAAAATTTTTCATCTGGAAATAAGATTGCTATCCATCTAATAAGAGGTGGAAATAGACTTATCACATCTATCACTCTCACTTAGCGCCAACTATTATTTACTTATTTTATAAGTTTGCTTGTAAAATACTTGCAAATTATGAAGAACATTAGAAACTTTTCTGTTATCGCTCACATTGATCATGGGAAATCAACTCTGTCTGATAGATTAATAGAGTTCTGTGGCGGTCTTTCTTCGAGAGAGATGGCCGATCAGATTTTAGATTCTATGGATATAGAAAGAGAAAGAGGTATAACGATAAAAGCTCAAGCAGTATCTTTGATATATAAAAAAGATAATACAGAGTATCTCTTGAATTTTATTGATACACCTGGTCATGTAGATTTTTCTTATGAAGTATCAAGATCATTATCTGCATGTGAAGGTGCTTTGTTGGTAGTTGATGGATCACAAGGCGTTGAAGCTCAAACATTGGCAAATTGTTATACAGCTGTAGAAGAAGGCCTTGAGGTTGTTCCTGTAATTAATAAGATTGATTTACCTCAAGCTGAGCCGGATAGAGTTAAATCAGAAATTGAAGAAATGGTCGGTATCAATGCCTCTGAAGCACCCCATGTAAGTGCTAAAACAGGAGAAGGTATAGAAATTTTATTAGACAAGTTAGTTTCTGATATACCTAGTCCAGAAGGAGATCCGGATGCTAGCCTTCAAGCTTTAATAATTGATTCTTGGTTCGACTCTTATCTTGGTGTTGTTTCTTTGATAAGGATTAAAAACGGCTCTATTGAAAAAGGACAAAAGTTTAAAATTCATTCTAATAGACAGTCTCATATTGTTGATGATATTGGAGTTTTTTCGCCTAAGAAAGTATCTAAAAATAAATTAAACGCAGGCGAGGTTGGATATCTTGTAGCAGGTATAAAGGATATAAAAGGTGCTCCAGTTGGAGATACATTAATAGAATCAACTGATGAGACTACAGAAGCTCTTCCTGGGTTTAAAAAAGTTAATCCTAAGGTATTCGCTTCAATATTTACACTGAACTCAGATGATTATGAAAAATTTAGAGACGCTCTTTCCAAATTAGTTTTAAATGACTCCTCGCTAATTTATGAACCTGAGGTTTCAGATGCTTTAGGATTTGGATTTAGATGTGGATTTTTGGGAACTTTGCATATGGAAGTAGTGCGAGAGAGACTAGAACGAGAATATGATCTAGATCTTATATCTACTGCACCTTCAGTTGAATACGAAGTACTAAAGACAGATGGTGAAATACTTAAATGCGACAACCCATCCCAATTACCAACACCTAATGAGATTGAAGAAATCAGAGAGCCAATTGTAAATACTACAATCATCTCACCAAATGAATATATTGGTAATATTATTACATTATGTACTTCAAAAAGAGGAATTCAAAAGGACATGAAATACTTTGGAAATCAAGTATCTATTGTCTTTGAGATGCCACTATCTTCAGTAATCATTGATTTTTTTGATCAAATAAAATCTTCTACTAAGGGTTTTGCTTCAATAGAATACTCATTAATTGGATTTCAAAAATCAGATCTTACTAAGATAGATGTGCTTATCAATAATAAAAAAATTGATGCCTTATCAATGATAGTTCACAAATCTTTTTCAACAGTAAAAGCTAGAGAAATTGCAAAAAACCTTCAAAAATTGATACCAAGACAAATGTTTGATGTCCCTATTCAGGTTGCATTGGGTGCTAAAATTATATCTAGAGAAACTGTAAAAGCTTTTAGAAAAAATGTTACCGCAAAGCTTTACGGTGGTGATGTTACAAGAAAGATGAAATTATTAGAAAAACAAAAGAAAGGTAAGAAAAAAATGAAACAACTTGGAAGAGTCTCAATTCCTCAAGATGCTTTCTTGAACTATTTTAATTCAGAGCAATAGTATGATAACCGATCCATTATTTATAATAGGTAGCATTGGCATGGCCTTATGCCTTTTTGGCTGGATTAAATTCAATTTAAGTAATACTGATGTTGAACCATTTATCATGAGGTATATATCCTCAATTAGTTTTATTTCTGGTCTAGCTCTTTTGCTAAGCATATTCTACAACTCTGGTGATCTTGGAATAGTTTTGCTTGTTGGGTCTATTATTGCCTTTATTGTTATGGTTTTTGGTTATTACGTGAATAATAACGAGATAAAAATAACAGCTAGAGGTTATTTTATCCCAATAATAATAATATTTATTCTAAGAACTTTTCTTTACGAGCCATATCAAATTCCCTCAGGCTCAATGGAACCTCAATTAAAGAAAGGAGACTTTCTATTAGTAAATAAATTTGCATATGGTTTAAAAGTGAACAGAATAGGTATGCCAAATTTCTTAAAGAATGAGCCTCAATATGGTGATGCTGTTGTTATTATTCCTCCACATAATCCTGTGCCATACATCAAACGATTAATTGGTAAGCCTGGCGATACCATCAGAATAATTAATAAGCGGCTATATATTAATGGGGTCGCATTAGAAAGAAATTTTATTAATACTGAAGAATACTCTTACGAAAGAAGAGTAAGGTATCAATCTACTGGCGAAATTAAAATAAATACAATTGATGCAGTAGCAGATTTATATTCAGAAAAAAATGGTGATGCTGAATACATAATTAGAAATACCAGAGGTTTAAATACTCAATATCCGCAAGAATGGAAAGTTCCTACAGGCCATTATTTTGTTATGGGTGATAATAGAGATAACTCGAACGACAGCACAAAAGATGTTGGATTTGTTCCAAGAGAAAACTTTTTTGGAAGAGCGGATTATTTATGGATGTCTTGGGAGTGCTGGGGTTGTCTGCCTTC
>ERZ802822.492-NODE-492-length-27482-cov-8.176683_pt1 | contig 27482 bp, 29 predicted proteins | sample MGYA00345649_ERZ802822 | MGnify/ENA primary metagenome ERZ802822 (study PRJEB30503, sample SAMEA104212359) | marine metagenome | biome: Westerlies Biome; feature: [SRF] surface water layer (ENVO:00010504) within the epipelagic zone...; material: water...
GAGCCGCCGCCACAGCCCGGGGACGCGAGTACCGGCTGTCGCTTCGCCCAAGGCCCGCCGGCCACCGCGGCGCACTGGTCGCGCACAACGATCGCGTCGCCAAAGAGGCGCGTCGTGCCGCCGCCGCCGCCGCGCGCGCCGCCGCCGAGGGCAAGTAAGTAACACTCAGCTAGTTAAGCAGGACGGGGCCGCGCTGCCAGCTCCGCGCCCGGGAGGTAGCCGTAGCCGCGCTCGCGGCCCGAGGTGTCGTCCCGCCCGCCCCAGCCCGTGAGCGAGCCGTGCAGCTTTGCGCGGATCGCTATGTTGGGTTTTGATCTCTATCAGGCCGTTTGATTTCACATCGACCGTCACAGTTTTACGGAATGTACCAACGAGACTGGCGGTGATTTGATCTGAGGTCAGCGGTGTCTTTTCTGAGTTGGAAATTCCCAAGAGGCTGCGCAGCCTATCCCGCTTGCCTGGGCCACTTAAAGCTGGGTTGAAAAAGGGATCGTTTGACAATTCCGAATGTTCTGCCAATTCGACTATGAAACCCCGCGACAAGATACGGTCCATCAAGGTCGCTGCCTTACCTTGGCCACCGCCTGTGAGACCCGCCAGTGACGCCAAACTCCCTAGGTCACCCAAATTTGGCAGGTTGGATTTTTCGTTTAGGACAAAACTGGATTGTGATTCATAAAGAGGTTTGACCACAAAGAAGGCGTAGACAGCTGCTAAACTGAGGGTGATACTGGCAAGTGCCACGATAAAAAATTTGCGTGCCCACAGCGTGGCAAACAACTCACCAAGATCGATTTCATCGTCTTGATATGCGGTATTATCTGTACTTGGTGCATGTATTTTTACAAGATCTGCAGTCATAATATGAAAATATTTGAAAGGTAAAGTGAGACTATAAAATACTCATGCGCCAAATTTGACAGATATACAATGTATAAGGGTGAACTTTGTGGGTCTATCCCTTTAAGTTTGTGCCAGACGCAGCTTGTCGTGTTCTGAACGTTGATGACTTTATAATCTCTGTATTCGTCAAAGCGGCCGCGACTCTTTACCGGTAAAGAGTTTGCTATAAATATGCGGTTTGAGGGCGCGCAAATGAGACTGTTCTGTTAAATTTTTCCTATTTGAAAAGAGCAAAAATAAAATTTTTGGTTGAAAGGCTGGCCGTGGTCTAGCTTAAGGTCAAAATGTGACATACGATTATTATATGTGACAGATTATTTTTTTATCGTTTAAAATTTATTGTTTAAAATTAGGTCTTTAAATGAAATTTCTACGATTGGCACGGCGGTCCAGCCAGGGCTTGGTTCTGATTTTAATGCTTGATACAGGTGGTGCGGTCGCAGGTGTCGCCAACGGCCCGACCCATGGCCTGTATGGCACTCCGGGTCTTATTGACATGCCAACCAGTGAGAACGCGCCTGATGCAAGCGTTGCGTTTAGCCTGTCCGGTTTTAACGGCCAAATCCGGTCGACGCTGACGTTTCAGATACTTCCCGGCTTGTCGGGGAGTTTCCGGTACTCAACTCTTTACAAAGAGTGGACAGGCGATGCGCGCCAGCACTGGGATCGGAGTTTTGACCTACGCTATCAAGTGAGGCCAGAAACGCGCTTGATGCCGGCAATTTCCTTGGGGGTGCAGGATTTTATCGGCACGGGGGTGTTCAGTGGGGAATATGTGGTTGGCACCAAGACCATTGGCCCGCTTAAAGCCTCTGTTGGTTTGGGGTGGGGCCGTTACGGATCGCACAACGGTTTTAAGAACCCATTGAGCGGGCTTTCATCCAAGTTCGATACCCGCCCGGCCCGCGACGCTGGCGTGGGTGGTGAAGTGGAAGCCAATGGTTGGTTCCGTGGCGATGCTGCAGTTTTTGGGGGTCTTTCCTGGCCGGTGAATGATCAATTGACCGCAAAACTTGAGTACAGTTCCGACGCGTATACACATGAGACACACACATACGGTCATGTGGTGAAGACGCCATGGAATTACGGCGCGACATATGTGGCCAAAAGCGGGACAAGATCATATGGATTGTACTGGCTTGGCGGCAGTAAGCTGGCATTTTCGGTTTTTGTTATTGCCGATCCCAAAAAAACTTCAAACGGATCAGGCTGGGATTTGGCGCCGCTTCCGGTTCGCCTTGATCTCAGTCGCCCGCTCGGGTTGCCTCCTGCACAAACCGATGTGCGCACTTTATATAAAGTGTTGAAGGCAGACGGATTTAATCCGGTCGGTCATGAGATAACCGGCACCACAGCGCGGTTGCAAATCGAAAACCTCCGCTATCGGTCGTCATCGCAGGCCGTGGGGCGCGCGGCCCGGATTGCCAGTCGGTATTTTGGGGATGAGATCACCATATTTGTCATTGATCTGGTTGAGAAAAACCTGCCGCTTACCTCTGTTGAAATTTCGCGTGAGTCTCTGGTTGCGTATGAATTCAACCTCGCACCAGCCAAAGAATTTATGGATCAAGTGGCTTTCAGGGATGTCAAATCGCTGGTATCCGCTCCAGAGGAGAAATCATCATTTTATTGGCGCATTCGGCCCTATTTTGATTATGGTCTTTTTGATCCTGACCAGCCAGTTCGCTTTGAATTTGGCGTGGCTTTGGAATCGGAATACGTCTTTTCGGCCTCCAGTTTTGTTGAGTTTGGGATCCATAAACAGGTGATCGGTAACCTGGATAGCATAGAACGCGATTCAGACTCTGTGCTGCCACATGTCAGAAGTGATCATAAGCATTATCACAAACAGGGTGATCCGGGTCTGGAATATCTGACCCTAAATTATCTGACAAAACCTCATGCAACCGGCTATGTCAGGCTGACCGGCGGCTATCTAGAAGAGATGTATGCCGGGGTTTCAGCCGAATATTTGTGGCAGCCGACCAACCAAAACTGGGGCCTTGGCATCGAGTTGAACAAAGTGCGTCAGCGTGATTTTGATATGCGATTTGGTCTCAGGCCCTATGATGTGTTTACCGGACATGTCAGCGCCTATTATGATTTTGGCGGCCGTTTCGAAGGTCAGCTTGATATCGGGCAATATCTGGCAGGTGACAAAGGGGTAACGCTGTCGGTCAATCGCGTGACCAGTAATGGATGGCGGTTTGGAGCGTGGGCCACATTGACCGATGTGCCGTTTGAAACCTTTGGTGAGGGATCTTTTGACAAAGGGCTTAGGGTGGATATTCCCTTGGACTGGATCCTTGGAAAACCCAGCCCTTTGGTGATGCAAACGCCAATTCAAATAATCGGTCGGGATGGTGGCGCCCGGTTGCATGTAAACCACCGTTTGTACCCGTTGATCCAACATGCGCAGCGGGTTGATATGGGGCGGGAATGGGCGAGGTTCTGGCGATGATACGACGATTGATAGGTGTCGGGTTGATTATGATCAGTGTCGGCTGCAGTTCGGCCAAAGACCGAGACACCGCACTTTCAGAAACGGTCAAAGCTTTTGTCTCTCAATTTAAAACGCCCGCCCCGGTCGATCCGAGACAGGTTCTTACACGGGCGGCCATTGATGCGGCAAATATACCTTTGCTGCTCGCTGAAATTCCAAAAATTCAGTCTGCGGGCACTCTGGCGCTGCTTCCCGGGCAACGCCAGCAACCAGACACTTGGTTTGGGGCCGATGGCGCATCATTTACCTTGCACAAAGGTGTGGTTGTCGCAACACGTGGGCTGCCATTTGATCTTATGTTTGCCGATTCTGTTCCAACGATAGAAGGGTTGGAAAAAGGTGGGGGGCGCTATGATCGAACTTACAAATACCTAACCGGCGATAATCGGGACCAAATCGTGACATATCAGTGCCGTTTGCAATTCCAATCTGTTGAAACCGTGAAGATTTTTGAGATCCGTATTGAAACAAAAGGGTTTTCTGAAACATGCTTCAATCCAGACCAAAGTTTTACAAATATATATTGGGTGGATCACGCCAAGGTTGTGCATAAATCGCAGCAATTTTTGAATTTTAGGTTGGGATATGCCTTGACCGAAAAACTTCTTTAGTGTAGCCGTTTTACTTAAGGTTGTGTGGTAGCGTAGTGCGTTTTAATCTAATTTAGTACGAATAATCACCTTTGGAGGTTCATATGTTTAAGAAAATAATGACGGCTGGCATTATGTGTTTGGCGCTTGCCAACAGTGCAGCAGCACAGGGTGCAGCTGGTGCAGCTGGTACTGGAGCAGGGGGTGTCGTGATTGGTGGTGTGGCAATTGGTGCAGTTCCATTGGCAATTGGTGCTGTTGTTGTGGTGGCGGCTGTGGCCGGTGGGGGCAGTTCCGCGCCTACAACAACCAACTAAGACCAGGACTTTCGAACTTCAACACCGTTGAAAGTGTAGAAATTTGGCCTCACATTGGCTTGTTCGGTTTTACAAAAGTCTATCTTGTAAATAGGCGGTAAGCCAAGTCGTTGGGTCGCAGGTTTTTGGGTGGCCTTGTTATTTACTGGTCAACGCCCACAGCTCTTTTATTGGCGCCGTGGGCTAATTTTTTGGGTGTCTTGACCGCCACTCCGTTTTTCAGCCGCCGGCAAATGTCCAGATTGCGCTGTCAAATTCGAGGACAATCTGCTGACATTGCAAATCACGTCCGTTCATCACCATTCCAGACAGATTGAGGCTGATTTTATCCGCCTGCTGCATGAGACTTTCGTCAACTGGAAATAGGATTGTGGCCTCACTCGCAGGCAAGATCTTGACTTTGGTTAATTGCCCTTCAGCAAAATCTGAGGCCTGCCAATCATAGTTGTTGCCGAGGTTGTCCACGACATCAATACCGGACCGGGTATTGGCAAACAGGCTTTGGCGCGCTTGGCTGGCTTTCATCGGGTCAAAAACCATAAACCTTGTGGTTTCGTTGTTTACTAGGACAAACACCAAATCAAATGTGTTGTTGCGATCAATCAATTGGACCGCCCGCGCCGTGGCGTTTATGCAATTAGGCAGCTCAATTTTCACCCCGGATGTGCCGCCGGATTTTGCCGCCGATGGTGGCTCTTGGTTCGTGGCGGGCGGCAGGGTAAAATATCTTTTATTATCCATTGGAACGGGTTCACTTGCCTCAACCCAAGTGCCATCGTCGTTGATCAGCAATGTTCGTCCGTCCGCTGTGACCGCCGCCACAGGTTCACCGGCGAGCGGTGCCGCAAACGCACAAAGCGCCAGTGTCAGTATCACATATACCCGTCTCATTACGTTGACCCATGCCTGTATATTGCTATGTAGTTCACCCTAATCTATCACGGCTGTGCGGTCTATATGCGGGCAGATTGACGGGTTTGGAAGATGTATTTTCGGCGGGTGCTGCATGGATACGGAGGCGTATCACTCCAATAAGGGAGACCTGCATCCCGGTCACCGACTTGGGGGTTGATCCATTGTGACATCACCTACGATGTGGTCCCGGTCTGGAAGGGCGGTAAGTTTCGCTTGTCCGTTTATCTTGACCGGTTTGAGGCTTCTATGGTGGCGTTGCATCTTGATCCTGACATGACCCGTGCTGCGATCCAGTCCGCGTTGACCCAGATAGTGGCGGCCCCTGGATTGCACAATATCTAAGTCGCTATGGTCTGCAGCCGGGGCGCCCCAACAATTGCCAGAAGCTGCGATCCAAGGCACTGCCGAAATTTTTCCATGCCCAGTGTGTACCCTATGTGCAGGTCATTTCACCCGAATTGGTTGCAAAGGGGACCAGCGATTGCCTTGCGCAATCTGTCTGGCGTATCCCAGATGGTAGCGTCGACCCCATCGTGAAAAACTATCATTGGGGTGATTTTTCCAATGGTTTTTCCGAGGCCAAAGACGCCGGTTTTGAAGCTCTTATTTTAACTGATACAGGCCGAAATATCACCGAAGGTCCCGGATTCAGTGTCTTTGCGTTTAAACATGGCAAGCTTTTTACCTCGTCGCATGGGGTTTTATCCGGTATTACCCACCGAACCGTTTTGGAGGTTGCCACAGAACTGGGCCTGCAGGTTGATATTCGACCTGTGCCACACACCGTATTTTTGGATGCGGATGACGTGTTTATTTCCTCTTTTGCGGGTGGGCATATTCCTATCGTAAAAGTCGATGAGACGGTTTTTGTATGAGGAGTTTTTGGCTCGGCGACGAAGAGTATCCATCAGAGCTATTGGGACTGGATGACCACACCTGCGTGCCGGACAGACCTCATCTATAAAAATTGAGCCTAGCCGCCTATATTTCAGATATGACGCCGCAGTTTGAACAGCGTGCTGAGCTTCACCTGAGCGTTGGTTTTGCTTAACTTTTGATCGCCAGACTGGGCACCCAAGCATAGCCATCGGGACATAGGATATAACATTCGCGCAAACCGTGCGGTTTGTCCGTGGGTGGCTGCAGAACCATGCCGCCGGCGTGCTCGGCCTTGTCTGCCGCCTGATCGGGATCACAGTGATATAGCCGTATCTCACAGCCTGCGCCGCGTGGAGGATTCTCAGGCAGCAGATCCAGCAGCGGGTGGCTAAAGTAAGTGCCATCGCTGTGCAGTTGCAAAAGCTGACTCTGATGCTGCATTATCGCAAAATCTGCTGAGATGCGGTGCCCTTGCATCTGAAAAACCTGCGTGAGAAACCGTGTTTCGGCCTGCACATCCCGCACCAGAAGGTTTATACCGATACCGGTTAATGAGGTTCTGAAATCTGCGGGATCTACGGTTTCAAAATCCATACCGGGTTCCAATTCACATGTTAAAATACAACGCAGCTTGCTCCTAAAGGCCTTGCATGTCAACTTTGGGGGTACTTGCTGCCCAACTCAGGCCGGCATAGCCTTTAATATAAAACAGTGACTTTGGCACGATGACTTTTGATCGCAAAGGAAGATAACGATGACATTAAACGCACCGGACACAACTCTCTTAAGTCCACAGGTGCCTGAAGCGGAAGAATTTCAATCTGCCGAAGCGGCCGTGGACAGATTGCAATTACTCTACGATTTGGCGACTGACTATTTGGCCGCGCGGTTTGCCGAGACGATGCGCGATGGCCCCACGCAGCAGCATTATCGCGCCTATTATCCTGAAATCAGGATGACCACGACCAGCTTTCTGCAAGCCGACAGTCGATTGAGTTTTGGTCATGTTGCAGGGCCGGGGCCATATAGCACCACTGTGACCCGCCCCGACTTGTTTCGCAGTTATCTCATTCAGCAAATTGGACTGCTGTTGAAAAATCATGGTGTACCCGTTTGGATTGGTGCCTCGCAAACGCCGATCCCAATTCATTTTGCGATACAGGGCGATCAAGACACTGTGGTGCCGTCGCATGGCGCTGCCGGGTTTTCTTTGCGCGACATGTTTGATGTGCCGGATCTCAACACCACCAATGATGATATTGTAAACGGGCCTGCGGTCGCGGCACCGGATGGGACGATACCGCTGGCGCCTTTCACTGCACAACGGGTCGATTATTCGTTGGCGAGATTGGCGCATTACACCGCCACAGCGCCCGAACACTTCCAAAGCTATGTGTTGCTGACCAACTATCAGTTTTATGTCGCCGAGTTTGAAGCTTATGCGCGCCAACAACTGGCTGATCCTACCAGTGGTTATACAAGTTTTGTCAGTTCGGGAAATTGTGAATTGACGGATCCGGTCGGGGTGATCGCGCCTGTGCCGCGGTTACCGCAGATGCCAAGCTATCATTTGAAACGGGCTGATGGGACGGGGATTACCCTGGTAAATATTGGCGTAGGCCCATCAAATGCGAAGACTGCTACCGATCACATCGCTGTGCTGCGACCCCATTCATGGCTGATGGTTGGCCATTGTGCAGGGTTGCGCAACAGCCAGCGTCTGGGCGATTTCGTCTTGGCACATGCCTATCTACGCGAGGATAAGGTTCTGGATGATGACCTGCCGGTCTGGGTGCCAATTCCGGCACTGGCTGAAATCCAGATTGCGCTTGAAACAGCGGTTGCGGATGTCACGAAACTGCAAGGATATGACCTGAAACGGATTATGCGCACTGGGACCGTCGCCACAGTGGACAATCGCAACTGGGAATTGCGCGATCAATCTGGACCGGTCCAACGTTTGAGCCAGTCGCGTGCGGTGGCATTGGATATGGAAAGTGCAACAATCGCGGCAAACGGATATCGGTTTCGGGTGCCTTACGGGACGTTGCTCTGCGTCTCAGACAAGCCGCTGCATGGTGAATTAAAACTTCCGGGCATGGCGTCGGATTTTTACAAAGCTCAGGTCGCGCAACATTTGATGATTGGGATTAAGGCGACTGAATTGTTGCGCAATATGCCGTTTGATCGGATCCATAGCCGGAAATTGCGCAGTTTTGATGAAACAGCCTTCCTGTAGTGAAAAAAATACCATTGTGGGCAACAATTATTGAGGATTAGGACACAAGTTGTTGTGTTTTCCAATAAAATTCAGTTAAACCATCTGCAGTCAGCACAGATCGCGGGCAGAACAAGGAGACAACAATGTCCAAACCAATGACAAAAACACAATTAGTTGCGGCTTTGGCCGAAGAGATGGAAGTCGATAAAAAAGCTGCGGCAACTGCGTTGGACGCAGTCTGTGGTTTGATCACTCGCGAAGTTGCGGGTGGAGGAGCCGTGACCCTGCCGGGTGTTGGCAAGATTTATTGCCGGGAACGTCCTGAGCGTATGGTCCGCAATCCTGCGACCGGTGAGCAATTCAAAAAAGATGCAGATAAAGTGGTCAAGATGACGATCGCCAAAGCGCTTAAAGACAGCGTAAACGGCTGATTTTTCCAGATCATGATACTAAGTTAAAAGGACTGCTTTACGCAGTCCTTTTTTAATGCCTATCAGGCGGTAATTTACACAGGGTTCTCTGTGCCGTTATCAAACATCTTCACCATGCGAGTCCCGCGCAGTGCGGGTTCATTGGTATGATAGCAAAACCGCCTCCACGCGGCGGTTGGTTTTGCGGCCCTCCGCAGTCAGATTGCTGGAAATAGGCGATAAAAAGCCGGTGCCTTCCGCGCTGATTTGTTTGGCACTGATTTTATAATATTTCACAAGATGTTTGGCCACGGCTTGTGCGCGCTGTTTGGACAGCGCCATATTTCGATCTAACTCACCGATATTGTCGGTGTGACCGACCAGAACAATTTTACGTTCTGGGTGTTTCTTCATATATTTTGCTAGGTTTTCTAATGATACGAATGTGGATTCTGTCAAAGATGAAGAGCCACTTTTAAACACCAGATCTGATAAAATGACAGAGCCATTCTGATTCAATAGACCATCAAAAGTATTCGCACTTGCTTTGTCTGGCGCTGCTTTTTCGATTGGTTTGACATAGTCCTCTTGGTCTTCGGCAAGATAAATATTTTGTACAAAATCATGCTGTGCCGATTGGCTTACCAAAACAGTGAGATAGCGGTCATTGCCTTTGGCGGTTTTTCGCGTGGCAGATAAAAAGTGATAGTTGTTGAGATCAACATACATGTCCGGCCCCGGTAAAACTTCAATACCAAAGCGAAAATCAAACCCTCCACAAATCCGATCATGACATTCGAAAAGCACAGTGTACCCCTGGTTCAAAATTTGTTCGCGCAAGTCAGTGAGAACTTGAAGAGTATTTTTTCCTGATTTCTGTGACTGCCAGGCCTCACGAACCATACGGCCTTGGACTGACAAACTTGGCACTGTCCCATTATACCAAGGCCCTGTCGGTACGTTATATGGCGCCAGTGTAGTAACGTCTTTCACCGTGATGCGTGCAGCAGCCGGCAGATCCAGATCTGCTGCCGTCACAAGTCCCGGCAGCCCGATTAACAGGCTGAACAGACATTTAGCGATATTGGGCGTGGTATGCATCATTGGGCCGCATATTTGTTGCGCTGGCAACGCGATTGGTCATGTTGAAAAATCCTGCCACATTGGCGATGTCCCAGATGTCGCGATCGCTGAAGCCTGCCTGCCGCAGTGCTGCACGGTCTGTCTCATGTATCTCGTAACTGGTTTTGGTAACTTTTTCGGCAAATTCCAACATCGCGCGGTGGCGGTCGCTCAGATCGGCAACGCGGTAGTTCATAACCAGCATTTCGCCAAGTTCGGGGTCCCCTGACAGTGCACGCACTGCTGCACCATGGGCGGTCAGACAGTAAAAACACTTATTGATCGACGAAACCACGACTGCGATCATTTCGCGTTCAAGTTTACTTAGTCCGCTCGCGGCCAGCATCAGATTGTTATAGAGCCCGGTGAAGGCGTTTAATTTATCAATATCAAAAGCGTAAGCTTGCAGGACATTGGGTATCATTCCCAGCTTGTTCTGACAGACGTCAAAATATTTCTGCGTGTCGTCAGGTAAAGGATCGACCATTGGAAGGTCCAGTGATGTGACGCCATGTTTAGTGCTCATCTAAGACTCCTTTTGTATACGGTAATGATATTGCCCAGAAAACGTCATGCCCAGCGAAGAGTAAAGACCGTTTGCGGCAGTATTGGCCTCTGTACACAGCACCGCAAGCCGGGTTGCACCGTGTTCTTTGGCCCAGAAAGCGGCTGCGCGCATCAACCATGAGGCCACTTTCTGACCGCGTTGTTGTGCCAAAACCTCGACGGCGTGTACCATGGCGATACCGGCATGGATGGCCACAAATCCGGTGGCGGCAGGCCGGTTGTTCCACCGTGCGAACAGACTGGTTTTTGTGGCGTTTGTGCGCTGCATGATGGCCAATCGTGGCGCGGTGATGCCGCCGGCAGCCCAAATATCATACTGAATTTGCAAAGGTTCCCAAATGCAGAACATGGATGTTCTTGGCGGCTGCTGAGTTGCAATGTCTGCAATCGGCGCTTGATAAAGATTTGTACGATCGATCGTCATGTACCCGACGTCAGCCAAAAGCGCATCAACGTCTGCTTCCCCGTCACGCAGCATGAACAAAGGCCTCTGTCCAAGGTCCAGCATCGCGCGTTGGGCCTGTTGTATGTCTGCCGGCTGAACGGGGCCCTCTGCCGTTGCTGCCGAAACCCGTTTGCCACCACCTTGGCCGTCGCGGATTATCCAAGGGCCTGCCCGGTGCAATTGTGCGGCGGGCCAGGTTGCGGCAATCACATCATATAGCGTGTTTGGGTTACCACTCATTCCGAAAAGATACTCCGAAGGTGGGACAACGCGGCAGAAACGCGGGCGTTTTTGGTGCCGCGCACGACGATATTTGCACCATAGCGGCCGTCTTTTTGAAAGGGATAGGACCCAAATGACAGATCAGAGTATTCCTGAGCCAGCGATGCCAGTGGTCCGGCAATATCGCCCTCGCCACGGTGGATGCGCAGGGTTTGGCTCAGCAGTGGAGCGCCGCCGGTAAGCCCGGGTAAAACGCTGGCAACCATGGCTTGAAATACCGCTGGAACGCCGGCCATGACATGTACGTTTTCCAGGTTAAAACCCGGTGCGACCGACACTGGGTTGTCGATTAGTGTGGCCCCATCAGGAATCCGGGCCATGCGCAGACGTGCGGCATTTAATTCAACGCCTTGACGGTCGTAATGGGCGGCAAGAAGCGCCCGCGCATCGCTGCGGATATCGATTGGGCGGTCAAAGGCCGCGGCGATGCAATCGGCGGTGATGTCATCATGCGTCGGGCCAATCCCGCCGCTTGTAATGACCGTATCATGGGCCTGTGACAACGCTGTCACTGCCGCGATGATCGCGGCCTTGTCATCACTGACAACGCGCACTTCTTTCAGATCAATACCGATTTCGGTCAATGCGCCAGCAAGATAATACATATTGGCATCTCGCGTGCGCCCCGAGAGAATTTCATCGCCAATTACCAGCATCGCAGCGGTTGGGTTTGTCATATGTCGAATTGCCTTTTGTCCGCGTTATGGCCAGTTTAGGCGGAGCGGTGTCGGTTTCCAATGCTGTTTTGTTTCCATAGCGGCTTTATGCGAACAGCAAGCGGGTTTATCTGTTTTTACAGACGAACTGGCGCTTCGGTCAGTGTCTGGATATCATTCAGCACTTGGATTATGACTCAACGCATGCAATTTGCCGCCCCCTTGATCCCCGCGCTGCTGATTCGTCGCTATAAACGTTTTTTGGCCGATGTGCGGCTTGAAGGCGGACGCGAGGTCACTGTGCATTGTGCAAATCCGGGCTCGATGTTGGGGTTGGCGACGCCGGGCACGCGGGTTTGGGTTGAGCCCAACGATGATCCCAAGCGCAAATTACGCTATGGGTGGCGTCTGGTAGAGATGCCTGACGGTCATTTTGTCGGTGTAGACACTGGATTGCCCAACCGACTGGTTAAAGCGGCTTTGCTTGCAGGTGGGGTTCCCGGTTTGCCGGATTATGATACTGTGCGCGCCGAGGTGAAATACGGGCATAACAGTCGAGTTGACTTTCTGCTGGGAACTTCTGGTCAACCAGATAATTACCTAGAAGTCAAAAGCGTAACATTGTGCCGACGGGCGGGGTTGGCTGAGTTTCCCGACAGTGTGACCAAGCGCGGTGCAAAACATTTGGCCGAACTGTCGCATATGGTGGCTCAGGGCCAGCGAGCAACGCTGCTGTATCTGGTGCAACGCAGTGATTGTTCGGCGGTGGCGGTGGCGTCCGATATTGATCCCGGATACGCCGCTGCTTTTGCTGAGGCCCGTGCAAAAGGTGTTGCGGTTCTCTGTATTGATTGCGATATTTCGCCCCAAGAGATCACGCTGGGCAGAACAATTTTGCTGCATTAAACGAAGCCTCTGGTCCTTTGCTATAATTGGCTATAAAAAGGTCGTTTAAACAGTCACCAGCACTTTAGAGACCTTTGGAGAAACCACCTTGCAAAAAGAAGCACGTGGACAACAGACGCGCGATGGTATCCGGCTCTTTCAAGAGGTGGATTTTGTCGGCATGCGTGCGGCTGGAAAATTGGCTGCACAAATCTTGGATGAAATCGCCGATGAGATTGTGGTCGGCCAGACCACAGGCAAAATCGACAAGTTGATTGAACAAAAAGTCACAGCCGCTGGCGCACAGTCGGCGACGATTGGCTATAAGGGCTATCGTCATGCCAGCTGTATCAGTCTTAATCACGTCGTTTGTCACGGGATCCCCGGCGACAAAAAGCTTAAAGATGGCGACATCTTGAACATTGATGTCACCGTGATTGTAGACGGCTGGTATGGAGATACCTCGCGGATGTTCGTTGCGGGCAAGCTTGACCGTAAATCTGAACGATTGATTCAGGTGACGCATGATTCGTTGTTCATGGGCATTGAGGCGGTGAAGCCCGGCAATACGTTTGGTGATATCGGGCATGCGATCCAAAGTTTTGTCGAAGGGCACCGTATGTCGGTGGTGCGTGATTTCTGCGGCCATGGGCTGGGACGGGTGTTTCACGCGCCGCCCAACGTGCTGCATTATGGCCGTGCTGGAACCGGTCCTGTCCTTCAAGAGGGCATGTTTTTCACGATTGAGCCAATGGTCAATCTGGGACGGCCTGAAACCAAAGTGTTGGCGGATGACTGGACAGCGGTGACCCGTGATAGATCCCTGTCGGCGCAATTTGAGCATTCGGTTGGGGTCACGGCGACTGGCTGCGAGATTTTCACTCTCTCGCCGGGTAACCGGTTTCATCCGACCTATACTGCGACCTAGCATCACAGCTTTATCGTATTGATGAGCTGTGAAAAACTGTTGGGCCTGTTGAGGGCTTCGTCCTAGCAGCAGTACCGTAAAATTGAAATTATTGTGTCGCCATACCGGCGGGTATCCAGAAGCTGACACGTCTGCGGGACCGTGATGGCGGTATTTTCCTCCCAGACCACAAGCGCGTTTGGCGCGATCCATCCTCCAGCTTGCGCCGCAGCAAATGCCGCTTCACCCCTTCCCATGCCGTAGGGCGGATCCAGAAAAACCAACCCAAAAGGGTCGGCCTGCCTTGGCCCAAGCCTGCGTGCATCGCGACGCATAATATTGGTGGTATCTTCCGCGTTACACAAGGCCACGTTCCGCCGGATCAGCTTGAGTGCTGCGGTGCCATCATCGACAAAAGTGACATCTGCTGCGCCACGTGACAGGGCCTCCAGACCCAGTGCGCCGGTGCCGGCAAACAGGTCAAGCACGGATATACCCCGGATGGCATCGCCGAAACGGCCACCTGCCAGTACGTTGAACAGGCTCTCCCGCACCCGGTCGGTGGTTGGGCGCAGATGGGCGCTTGGATCGCCTTTCCCGACAGGCGTCAAAGCGCGGCCGCGATAGTCTCCGGCAATGATCCTCACGGCTTTAGCAGGGCTTTGAGGTCGGTTTTAGGGTCTTCAATCACGTCGATTGCGGGTGATTTCCCGGCCTCGATCAACCGCTTGCCGATCATATAAGCGCGGGGATCATTGGCGGCGTCCACCGCTAGCAAGCTGGCCTTATTGTAATACCAAAAAGACACGGCCCCGCCTTTTTCGCCGGGGCGGGTGACGACGTGGTCATAGCCGTTGTTCAATCCGGCAATTTGAAGTTTTACATCGTATTGATCTGACCAAAACCAAGGCATCGGTTGATAGGGTCGATCGGCGCCAAGCATGTTTTCTGCGACAGTTTCAGCCTGATCTATGGCATTTTGAACGCTTTCCAGACGAATGCGGCCGCCGCGATAGGGCAGTGAAGCGCAATCTCCTGCAGCCCAGATATGCGGGTCAGAGCTTTGCCCCAGCGCGTTGGTTTTGATGCCGTTGTCAATTTCTAGACCGGCTTGCTCTGCAAGGTCGGTGGCCGGGGTGACGCCGATGCCGGCAATGACAAAATCCAGATCCAGCACGGACCCGTCTGTCAGGGCCGCTCCTGTCACCGTTCCATCGCCAAAAATCCGCTCAAGACCAACGCCCTCGCGAATGTCGACACCATGCGACTGGTGAAGATTGCGAAAGAAATCCGAGGTTTGCGGCGCGGCCACTCGCTGGAGTATGCGACCGGCCATCTCCACCAGAGTGACCTCAAGCCCTTTGGTGGCGGCCACCGCTGCGGCCTCAAGTCCGATATAGCCGCCACCAACGATCAGCACGCGGGCCTTTGCGTCAAACCGTGGGGCCATCGCATCGACATCGCGCAAGTCGCGGACCACATGCACCCCGTCCAAGGCCCCGCCAATGGCGGTCGGCAGTGACCGCGGTACCGACCCGGTGGTCAGCGCCAGATGGTCATAGGAAACAACCTCATTATCCAGAAGAATACTGCGTCCGTTTGGATCAATTTTTGTAATCGGCAGGCCCAACCGCAGGGTGATGTTTTGCTCGCGATAAAACGTCTCTGGGCGTAAATAAAGGCGGTCTAACGGCATGTCGCCTAACAGATACTTTTTTGACAGTGGCGGGCGCTGATAGGGGGGATGGGGTTCCGCCCCGATTAGGGTCACCTTGCCTTCAAATCCACTGTTGCGCAGCTTTGAAACCAAAGACGATCCCGCCTGTCCGGCTCCGACCACAACAATATGCGCCATAATACGCCTCTCTCAAATTATCGATCTGTTTTACAGCGTCAGCCTATATGCTAATAGGGCGCAAATACAATCTATCAGAGAGATTTTCATGGCTATTTCCACAGGTGAACGTTTGCCCGATGCGACCCTTTTTGAAGTCGGACCCGATGGGCATCAACGGGTGTCTTTGCAAGATAAATTGCGGGGGCGCAAAGTTGTGATCTTTGCTGTTGCAGGAGCATTTGCAGATATCTGCAACCTGTCCCATATGCCCGGTTATATGCGCAATATGGAGGCGTTTGCCGCCAAGGGTGTCGACGAGGTGATCTGTCTGAGCGTTAATGACCCTCTGGTGATGAAGGCCTGGGGCAAGGCCACGGGCGCATTCAGTGCTGGCGTGACACTGCTGGCCGATACCGACAGTGGCTTTACCTCTGGTACCGGAATGAATTTTGACTTTCCCGGTGACGGTATGATTGCGCGCTCAAAGCGCTATGCGATGGTGGTTGAAGACGGGCTGGTGTTAAACCTGCAAGAAGAAATTCACGCAGGCATGTGCGAGGTGTCAACCGCGACCGCGATTTTGGCCATTTTGTAAGGCGCGCTTATTCTAGCGGTAGGTGATCCATGCGGTTGGCTAAGGCAATATCTAGATCAGTCAAACCGTCGACGTCATGGGTCGTCAAAGTCACAGTGACCCGATTATAGACATTGCGCCATTCGGGATGATGATTGAGCGTTTCCGCCCACATTGCCGCCTGTGTCATCCAGCCAAAGGCTTCGATGAAATTCTTGAATTTAAAAGTTTTGGTGATTGCGTCACGCTCGGCTTCGAGAGACCAGCCATTGCCCAGCAGCGGTGCCAGATGAGCATCGCGTTCTGCGGTGGATAGTTTTTCAGTCATTGTTGTTCCTCTATCTGGGTTTTTTTGAAGGGACCATAAGACGTCAATATTTCAATATCTTGCTCCACGGCGGCCTTTTCGGCAACCAGATATTGGCCGACCGCTTTGGCAAAACCGGGGTCGCGAAACCAGTGTAATGAGTGATTGGTAATGGGCAGATAGCCCCGTGCCAATTTGTGTTCGCCTTGGGCACCGGCTTCTACCCGGGTCAATCCCTGGGCAATTGCATAGTCGATGGCTTGATAATAACAGGCTTCAAAATGCAGGCAGGGATGGTCTTCGCTGCAGCCCCAATACCGGCCAAAGATTGCGTCGCGTCCAATAAAGTTTAACGCGCCGGCAATATCTTGGCCGTTGCGGTTTGCAACCACCAGAGCAATATCCTGCCGCATGGTTTGTTGTGCAATATCGAAAAACTCGCGGGTCAAATAGGGTGATCCCCATTTTCGCGCCCCGGTGTCCTGATAGAACCGCCAAAAACTGTCCCAGTGATGTGGCTTTATATCTTCACCTGTGAGCATTTCGATGCTGCCGCCAAAGCTTTGCGCTTGCGCGCGTTCCTTGCGGATATTTTTGCGTTTGCGCGAGGACAGACTGGCCAAAAACCCATCAAAATCGGCATAATTTTTATTATACCAGTGAAACTGCTGGCTGCTGCGGGTCATGAAACCAAGTTCGGTTCCGGCCTCGGCTTCGTCTGCGGTGCAAAAGGTTATATGCAGCGATGATAACTCATGATCAGCTGCCAGTTGCATGGCACCTTTTACCAACGCCGCGCGGCCGACCTGTTCAAACCCGTCGCGGGTTAACAGCCGTCGCCCCGTGACCGGGGTGAACGGTACCGCGATTTGCATTTTGGGATAATAATGCCCCCCTGCGCGCTCATAGGCATGGGCCCAGTTGTGGTCAAAGATAAATTCGCCCTGCGAGTGGGATTTGCCGTACAGCGGCGCGCAGGCGATCACCTGTTCTTGGGACTTTGCCACCAGATAATGCGGCTGCCAACCGCTGCCCGGCGAGACCGAGCCGCTGTCTTCTAAGGCTTTGAGAAAGGTATAGGTGGTGAAAGGGTCATAGGGCCGCCCGCCGTCTTTGACCTCGGGACAGGCACAGGCATCCCAGTCATGGGGCGCAATATCCGCCAGCGAGGTCAGGGCCAGAATTTCTATTGTATGTTCCAACAGTCTGCTTTCTCGTCTCGGTGTGCAGCACGATCCCAATTTAAGATGGCGCAACTGCGTCCGGGATCAAGGGTGTCTGGCGGGATGATACCCCTCAAACGTGATGTTATCTGCGATGGAGCGGGCTATCGCCTCGGTCGCGGTCGCGCGAATTGTCCAGCTCAAGACCGATGCACCTTGCGCCTTCAACTCGGCAACTCTGGCGCAGTTTAGATCGTCTACATCATGGCTGATAAAGCAGGATTTAGTCGGGCGGTAATCAGGGATGTCTCGCAACCGGTCGCGGGTTTCTTCCGGCAACATGGGCCATTCTTCTGCGGTAAAGGCTTCGGTGACAAGGCCGCGAGGAAGATCTGGTGCGAGGCTGGCCATTTGTAAAACGGAATGAGGATTGAATGACATGACTGCAACGAGGCCTTGATAGGCTTTTAGGGCTTTTGCGGTGGCCCGTTCAAGCCGCCCTACGCGGGCACCCATCTGGCCATCTTGGTCTTTTAATTCGATCAGCAGAGGTGCTTTTCCATCAATAAGATCCAGAATTTCGATAAGGCTGGGCAGGGTTTCGCCGCCGCTGTTATTCAGCGTTATCGCAGAGAGATCTGTCGCGGAGAGCCGGTTTACAAACCCTGTTTGTCCTGTCATCCGGTCGAGTGTATAGTCATGGAACACTATAGCGTGCCCGTCGCTTGACAGCTGTAGGTCGATTTCAACACTATAGCCGCGCTCCACGGCTGCCAGAATGGCCGCCCGGCTATTTTCAGCGCGCTGGGCGTTTTCATCATGCAGGCCGCGGTGCGCGATTGGGGCCTGTAGAAAAGCGTCTGGCAAATGCATCATTTGATCTGAAATATACCCTCGATCTCAACCGCGACGCCGAGCGGTAGCGCTGCAGCCGACACGGCCGCGCGCGCATGGCATCCGGTCTCGCCCAAGGCTTCCACCATAAAGTCCGAGGCGCCGTTGATGACTTGAGGCTGCTCGGTATAGCTGTCGGTCGAATTGACAAAACCGGTAAGCTTTATCACTTTGACCAAGCGATCCAGATCACCGCCACAGGCTGCTTTTACTTGCGCAAGAAGGCTGATCGCGCAAAGCTTTGCCGCCTCGGCACCTTCTTGTGTGGTCATTGAGTGACCGACTTTCCCGGTTACCAAGCCATTGACCCCATTGGAAATCTGACCTGAAACATAAACGATATCACCGACCGTCACATAGGGTACATAATTGGCTGCTGGCGCTGGAGCGTCGGGAAGGGTGACACCAAGCTGTGCGAGATTTGCTTCGAATTGTCCGCTCATGATAACGTCTCCAATATAAAAGGGTGTCTTTCATTAACTTGGATATCGGAGATCGGAAAGTAAAATTCACCGCTCCCGAAAGGCTTTCACAAAGTAATTGCTCAATGGTTTTATCAAGTATGCAAGCGGGGAGCGGTCGCCGATTTTGATATAAGTTTCGACAGGCATTCCTGGGCGAAGGGTTGCCCCTTCGGGCAAGCGTGCGGTTTCGCCCTGTGCCAGTGTAATCTCAACGCGGTAATACGCGCCTCCTGCCGAGTCGTTTTGAAAGGTGTCGGCTGAAATCTGGGCAACCAGACCTAGGAGTTCGGGTGTATTATTTTGGTCCAGTGCAGAGAACCGCAAAAAGACGGTTTGGCCAATGAACAGTTGATCAATGTACATTGGCGCAACCTGTGCTGCAATCACCAGAGGCCGGTCTTGCGGCACCAGATAAAGCAAGGGTTCTGCGGCGCGAATTACCGCGCGCAGGGCAAAGACCTGCAGGCCATAAACAATGCCTGAAACCGGGGCTTTTATGTCTAGTCGGGCAGGTTGTTGCTTCAGGGCCCGGCGTTGCTCTTTCAGCTCCATTTCGCGATAGTGTTGATCCCTGAGCTGAGAGATGGCGGTCTCATGGCGGGTGCTGCTGATTTTGACAGTTTCAATCTCAATTTCGGTGATCAACCCTTCGGCTTGCGCTTTTCGGGCAATCAATTCACCCAGGATACCCTGCAAACGCGCCTGCTCGCGTTTCAGATCTCGAATGCGGGTCGCTTGCGTCAATCCGCGTTCAAATAAAATTATCTGGTCTTCGAGATCTTGTTCGATCAACTCGACCTGTCGCGCTGCAGCGGTTTTCTGAGCGGTGATGCCGATGATCTGATCTGCAATCTGGTTGCGCCGTTTTTCCAACTGCGCCTTTTGTTGCCCCAAAGAGGTTTTGCGCGCCGCAAACAAACGTCTCTGGCCTTGCATTAGACCTTGTAGTCTTATGTCGCGTCTAGAGGCGTTGCGCAGCACTGGGTCGAAAGCAATCGCAACGCGGTCTTCACGTTCGGCCTCAAGCCGCCCGCGCCGCGCGATCAATTCAAATAACAAACCTTCGAGGATTACAAGTTCAGACAAGTGCTGGCTGGGATCAAGCGTCATCAGGGTGTCGCCAGCGTTGACCCGTGCCCCTTCTTTGACGGCAATTTTTGCGACCACGCCACCATCGGGGTGTTGAACAACCTGTCGGTTTTGCGCAACTTCAATGCGCCCGCTGGCGATGATGGCCCCTGAAATACGGGTCAAAGTGGCCCAGGTGCCACCGGCCCCAAGCAGAACAATCAGCGTGAGAACCCCCAAGGCAACCGTGCCGTTCGCGCTGAGCGGATCAGTTTTGGATCTCATCGCAGGCCTGCGCTGTTTGTTCTGATCGCCGAGGCGATATTGCCATGATTTTGAACCATTGATGTGCGTATTTTATCACGGGGTCCAAAGGCGGTTTGCCTGCCGTCATCGAGAACCGGTAAAACGCCACATTCCGCAATTGCAGCGGGCCATTTGCCTATAATGAGACCAGTTTTTTGTATGGCCTTAATTTGCCGGATTGTTGTGTTTAGTGTTGTGTTTCCAGCGCTGTCGAGATTCGAGTTTGGCTTGTCTAAAATCAGATTAACTGGGTCGCTGTAAAGCGCTTGGGCCAGACCAATCCGTCGCATTTGACCGCCGGATAATTGCATACCGCCACCGCCGAGCATCGTATCATAGCTCTCTGGCAGGTGCAGGATCATCTCATGCACACAGGCTTTCTGGGCGGCGTTGGCAACGCTTTGGGAGTCTGGTGACGATAACATACGCACAATATTTTCGGTAAGACTGCCGTCAAAGAAATCTGTGTTTTTAAGTAGTAAGCGGATATAAACATCCGGTAGACTGGGGTCATAGTGATTAAGAGATGCGCTATCCAGCCGTTCTATGCCACTGGCGGGCGCCCGGACAGGGGTGGGCGCCCTTGCCAGCGCCCGCCCCATCAATACAGAGCTGGCGATCCTGGCGCCCGGGGACACGGCAGTCTGCAAAACAAGATAGGCACTCGGCCCCAAGATGGCAGATTGCAATAACATGTGGGTGGTTTTTATGACCGCCCCAAAAGTGCCAGCCAGATTGGCGGCCACCAGTTGTATCAATGCAGCACCGCGTTGCTGCGCCTGCCAGCGCGTATAGGTTGCTTGATGCATGCCCATGCTCTGGCTCATGTCGGTCTCGGTTCGGATTTTATCAGACAATCCGTTGACGTGGTAAAGTCCCCGATGCGCCTCGGCCAGCACCTTACGGCTGCTCCATTGGTTCACCAGTGCAAGCGCAATCGATATAGCCACAGCCACAGCCACAAGGGCAAAAGACCCTAACAGCGGATGCAACATGCGGATACCAGCCAGAAATGGCGGTGTCCGTGGCGGGTCAAACAAAGCTATTAAGGCGGGTGAGGACACCCATCGCTGCATGGCATCGCGGTTCCGCAACCCGGTGCTGCCTTTTTCGTCATCTGGGGAGAGGGATGCACCCATCGCGGCGTCCAAGAAGGGTTTTTCAAGAGCTTGCGGGAAACCTGCGCCAGATCCGGCCATCCGCTGGGTGCGGCAACAATCACGAATTCCAGTTATTATACATAAAAGTGCGATCCATGCGGCGAGGACAAGCGCTATGGCAAGGGATCGGCTGCTGAGCACACTGTCATAGACCTGCAGTTTATAGAGTGGCCCTGTCAACATCAGTAAATTGCAAAAATGCTAAACCCAGCGGTCGCGCCATACAGCGAGCGGCACCGACGTTGCGCCCCCTGCAATTCAGTGTGGCCTGGCGTAGTGACCGAGGGGTTAATTGAGCTGAGTATTTGCGCCATTTTATGTCTTTTTGATTGTTCTGATCGCCAGCATCCAGCAATCAGGTTAAAAAATTTGTCACGTTTTTAAAAAGAGAGCTAAAAAAATGCTGGAAGTGTTGGTTTAGTGGGGTAAATCCGCTAAAGAATCCTGACCCCAGCCTAGAATCGACAGAATGTGCATGTTTAAAGATTTATCTCCTGTTCTACTTGCTGCTTTGCTGTCTTTCGGCACAGCCTTTGGACTGTCTGGATGTGCTGCGCCGTCCAACCCCACGATTGCATCCTCAGATGATCCCTATGAGGCTCAAAACCGTAAGGTGCACGCGCTCAACCGGCAGCTTGATAAAAAAATCATTCGCCCAGTAAGTAAAGCCTATGTGGCAGTTGTCCCGCCTGAGGGGCAAATTGTGGTGAGCAATTTTGCCGATAACCTCGCATTGCCCAGTTCGATTGTGAATAACCTTTTGCAGGGTAATATACCGGGTGCCGGCCAAAATACACTGCGGTTGGTGGTCAACAGCACTTTGGGATTGGCGGGTATGTTTGACCCGTCCAGCGATTTTGGACTGACCGAAGTTAGATCTGATTTTGGCGAGACTTTACATGTTTGGAATACGCCGCAAGGTGCCTACCTTGAACTGCCGGTTCTCGGTCCATCAAGTGAGCGCGCTGCGGTTGGCATTGTGGTCGATTTCATCACCAATCCATTAGGAAATCTTTCAAACGGTGACTATCGCAAATACAGTCGCGCCGCACAGGTTGCCGCTGGGCTTGGGAAACGGAGTCAATACGGGTCAACGGTTGATGCTATTTTATACGACAGCGCCGACAGTTATGCCCAATCACGGTTATTTTACCTGCAAAACAGGAATTTTACACTGGGCGGCACCGACGAGACCGAGTATGATGATGCATACTTCGATCCATACGAGGATATCTATGCTGAATAAACTTTCACGTCGTAAAACTTTGATGGCTGGCTGTGCCTTCATTTTGGCGCCGACAATGGTAAGTCCGCTTTGGGCAATGTCCAAAGCCGAGGCGACGAATTTGGTTGATAAGTTGGTGGCGGATATCAACAAGGTGGTGGCCTCTGGAAAAAGCGACGCCAAGATGTTTGCCGATTTTGAGCGAATTTTCGGCACCTATGCGGATGTGCCGACTATCGCCCGTTACGGTTTGGGTGTTGAGGGGCGTCGCGCCAGCAAATCCCAGATGCGCGCCTTCACAAAAGGGTTTCAAGGCTATATTGCGCGGAAATACGGCAAACAGTTTCAAGGCTTCATCGGCGGCGAGATTAAGGTCAAAAGCACCCGTAAAGTCAAAAGCTTCTTTGAGGTGAAGGCCACCGCGCATCTTAAAGGGAAGGCGCCGGTTGAAATCGCCTTTCTAGTTTCAGATAAATCTGGAAAAGACCTGTTTTTCAATTTGTTTGTTGAGGGGGTCAACATGTTGCTGGCAGAGCGTGCTGAAATCGGTGCAATGTTGGACCGGCGTCGCGGTAATCTTGACAAGATGATCGCAGATCTGCGCAAAGCTGGTTAATTCTGTCCGAATAAACCGTTGAGAAACCGGGTCAAAGCCGTTTCGCGCGGTTTTGGATCCTGTTTTGGATTAAGGGTTTGTGGCCGGGTGACGGGTGTTCCGCCGATCATCCGTATCTGATCTTGGCTCTTTGTGGGGCGCAACATTGGCAAGGGTCTGGCGGGAACACCATCGTACACCCGTCGCATGGTCTCGCGCCATATCTCTGCGGGTAATCCGCTCCCCGTGACCCCGGATAGGGGGGTATTGTCATCGTATCCCATCCAGACGCCAGCAACGTAATCTGCAGTAAAGCCGATAAACCAAGCGTCGCGGGCTGCCTGAGTCGTTCCGGTTTTGCCGGCCACTTCAACACCTTCAAGCGCGGCCTGGCGGCCTGTACCATCCTGAACCACCTTGTGCATCATAAAGATCAGCTCTTGTGCGACACTTTCGCGGATTACTCTCTCTCCGATACCGCCATCTGCCCCGATTACCGGCTCTTTTGCATTCAGAAGTCGTAATTCTTTCAATCCAAAGGGGGTGACAGAAGACCCGCCGTTGAGAATGCCGGCATAAGCTCCGACCATTTCAAGCAGGGTTGCCTCTGAGACACCCAGCGCCAGTGCCGGCCCGACGGCCAGGGAGCTGGTGATGCCAAAATCATTGGCAACGCGTCGAACGTTTTTGCGTCCAACGGCCTCACTGACCCGCACAGCGGGGATGTTCAATGACCCTGCCAACGCTTGGGTCAATGTGACTGGGCCGCGAAATTTTTTCGTATAGTTTTTCGGTGTCCATGGCCCTGAGCCGGAAATGTTCAATGTGAGAGGTGTATCTTGCACTGTGTCGTTATGGCTATAGCCAAGTTCCAATGCGGCAGCATAGACAAAAGGTTTGAAGGCAGACCCGGTTTGCCGTTTGGCTTGTGTGGCGCGATTGAAAACGCCCGAGACGATATTTTCACGTCCGCCAACCATTGCACGCACTGCGCCGTCGGGGGACATGACCACAATAGCCGCCTGTGCCCTTGAGTTTTTGGTGACGCTTTTGGTAAATACCGCTTGCAGCGCAGTTTCTGCGGCTGTTTGGATTCTCTGGTCGAGGGTGGTTTTGACGATCACATCCTCGGTTGTCTTTCGGGTGAAAAACTCTGGACCGCTCGACATCACCCAATCGGCAAAATAGCCGCCGGCGCGGGCTTTGGCGGCAGGTGACAACCGTGCCGGTTCGTTCAGGGCCTTTTGAGCTTGGGTCTGCGTGAGGTAATTTTGGTCGCGCATCAGCCCAATAATCACGCTGGCTCTGTTCTGGGACCTAATGAGGTTATTGGTGGGTGCATAGCGCGTCGGGGCCACCAGCAAACCGGCCAACATTGCGCTTTCGGCGGGGGTCACTTGAGCGGCGGGTTTGCCAAAATAGCGTTGACTTGCCGCTTCAAAACCCCGCGCCCCCGCGCCAAGAAAGGCGCGGTTGAGATAAATCGTCAGAATTTCGTCCTTGGTGTATTTGATCTCCAATGACAGTGCAAATATCGCTTCGCGTATTTTGCGCCAAATCGTTCCTTTGCGGCAGTCGGCCTCATAGAGGGCTTCACTGTCCCATTTGGTTGCATCGTAGGGGTGCCCAAGACAGAGCAACTTTGCGACTTGCTGGGTGATGGTTGATCCACCGTGGCCCGATAGTGGCCCGCGGCCTTCCCGCAGATTGATGCGTACCGCGCTGGCAATGCCACGGGGGCTGATGCCAAAATGGCTATAAAAGCGCCGGTCTTCGGTTGCGATCACGGCGTTTCGCAAATGATGAGAGACGGTTTGCGCCGTGACGCGCCCGCCATATTGATCACCACGCCAAGCAAATACTTTGCTGTATCGGTCTTGCAGGGTCACAGATCCCCGTGCCCGTCCGTCGAGTAACTGGTGGGCTTCGGGAAGGGTACGATAATTCAGTAAGACTGCAACGCCAACCAAAAGTGATATCAGGACAGTGATCCGCCAACTGAAAGCCCAGAGCAGGCTTAAAACAAGCTTTGGCAACCATAGTACAATCCGTATCCCTCGCCAAATCCATGTGTCATTCTTAGGCGCGCTTGGTTTGGTTTTTTTATCAACTCTGGTTTTGACAGAATTTTTTGCGCCGGTTTTTAAAGAGGGTTGAGCATAGCGCCGCTCGGCGACGAGCTTTGGTTTTTTGCGCTTTGCGTCACTCATTCTTTTGCCTGTTACGTGCTTTGGAAAGATTCACCATATCGCAGTTTATTGGTGTTGTAGAGAGGTGCAGCTATCTTAATGAATTTCAATTTCGCCTAATAAATAGACATAATATTATTTACGATTAAATTTTAATCATTATCGGCAGAATTGCGCGAAATTGCCCCTCCGCAAGCTTCACTCTCTCCGCCACCTGCCAGTCTATTAGGGCGAGGTGTCGACGACGAATCTACCAAAAGAAAGGAACAGATGTGAAACTGATCATAGCAACGATCAAACCGTTCAAGCTTGATGAAGTGCGAGAGGCACTCACCGATATGGGTGTACGCGGTATGATGGTTACAGAAATCAAAGGGTTTGGGGCCCAATCAGGCCATACAGAAACCTATCGTGGCGCGGAATATGTCGTGAATTTCGTTCCCAAAATTAAATTGGAACTGGTCGTTGATGCAGCGATGGCAGATCAGGTTGTTGAAAAAATTACCACTGCTGCCCGCACTGGCAAGATTGGTGATGGAAAAATATTCGTCCTAGACGCGGAACAGGTTGTTCGAGTGCGTACCGGTGAAACCGGCGCCGACGCAATTTGATCATGTGCAGTAGCAAAGGAAATATGAGATGAAACTACAAAAAATGCTGTCTTTGGCCGCCACGATGATTGCTCTGCCGGCGATTGGATTTGCCGAAGAGGCCCCCAAAGCGGTGCCAACTGATATGATTTGGATCATGAACACATTGTTGTTCTTGATTGGGGGTTTTTTGGTGTTCTTTATGGCAGCCGGTTTTGCAATGCTGGAAGCAGGTCTGGTGCGCTCTAAAAATGTGACGATGCAATTGACCAAAAATATGGGTTTGTTCAGCATTGCGTGTATCGCTTACTATTTGGTCGGTTATAATTTGATGTATCCGCTGGGCACTTGGGGCATTGAAAAAGTACTGTCGGGCGTCTGGGGTGTGGCAGTGATGGAAGGCGTTGGCGTCTCTGCTGATGGGGTTGACGACTATGCCTATGCCGCGACAGCGTCGGATTATTTCTTTCAACTGATGTTCTGCGCCGCCACGGCGTCTATTGTGTCGGGTGCTTTGGCGGAACGGATTAAGTTGTGGCCGTTCTTGATCTTTACCGCGCTGTTGACCGGCGCGATTTATCCATTGCAAGCCTCCTGGAAATGGGGTGGCGGTTTTCTGGATGCAGCTGGTTTCCTCGATTTCGCCGGCTCGACTGTTGTGCATTCGGTTGGTGGCTGGGCGGCCCTTGCCGGTGCGTTGATCCTTGGTCCACGCCTGGGCAAATACAAAGATGGCGGCGTTGTGCCAATGCTGGGTTCTAACTTGCCATTGGCCACTTTGGGCACATTTATCCTGTGGCTTGGTTGGTTTGGCTTTAACGGTGGGTCGCAACTGGCCATGGGATCGATTGGTGATATCGCTGATGTGTCGCGGATTTTTGTCAACACCAATATGGCTGCTGCTGCTGGCGCTTTTGTCGCGATGCTTGCCACTCAACTCGCCTATGGCAAGGTTGACCTGACCATGGTGCTGAACGGTGCTTTGGCCGGATTGGTGTCGATCACTGCCGAGCCGTTGACCCCGACAATGGGCTGGACCTGTTTTATCGGTGGTGTCGGCGGTGTGATCGTCGTCTACGGTGTGCCGCTGCTTGATAAGTTCAAAATTGATGACGTGGTTGGCGCTATTCCAGTGCACCTGTTCGCTGGTATCTGGGGCACTTTGGCGGTCGTATTAACCAACCCCGAAGCGGCGCTTGGCACGCAGATTTACGGCATTGTTGTTGTTGGCGTGTTTACCTTCGTGATCTCTGGCGCAGCCTGGGTCATTTTGAATGCGATTCTTGGCATCCGTGTCAGTGAAGAAGATGAAATCACCGGCCTTGATACTGCGGAACTTGGCATGGAAGCCTATCCAGATTTCGTAAGATAAAACGGACCATTTTTAATATATAAGCCTCCCGGGCATAGGAGCGGGAGGCTTATGCGTTAATAGTTTTGTAGAACAAGGGATCGACCCGAGCTATTGACCGATTTACCCACGTATAATAAAGCGCAATGTTATATTT
>ERZ802822.493-NODE-493-length-27472-cov-13.061033_pt1 | contig 27472 bp, 22 predicted proteins | sample MGYA00345649_ERZ802822 | MGnify/ENA primary metagenome ERZ802822 (study PRJEB30503, sample SAMEA104212359) | marine metagenome | biome: Westerlies Biome; feature: [SRF] surface water layer (ENVO:00010504) within the epipelagic zone...; material: water...
TGGCTCCCGAAGTTGGGATCGAACCAACGACCAATTGATTAACAGTCAACTGCTCTACCGCTGAGCTATTCGGGAACACGGATGTGCATTATAAGTAATTTTTATTAAAGAAGTAAATGACAAAAGCATTAAAGGTAGTTTCTAATTTTGAGCCGGCTGGATCACAGCCAGATGCTATAAAAAGTTTAGTTGGTGGGCTTAAAGATGGATTGCTTCATCAAACGCTTTTAGGTGTTACTGGTTCAGGTAAAACCTACACTATGGCAAAAGTTATTGAGGAAACTCAAAGACCAGCAATTGTCATGGCGCACAATAAAACTCTTGCAGCACAACTCTACGGTGAGTTCAGAGATTTTTTTCCTGAAAACTCAGTTGAGTATTTTGTTTCCTATTACGACTACTATCAGCCTGAAGCATATGTACCAACCTCAGATACATACATTGCTAAAGATGCATCTATTAATGAGCATATTGAACAGATGCGACTTTCTGCAACAAAAGCTCTTTTAGAAAGAAAAGATACCATCGTAATTGCAACGGTATCTTCGATTTATGGTTTGGGTGCCCCTGAATCTTATTTAAAAATGGTAGTCCATTTAGATAGAGGAGATATTATTAATCAGAGAGATCTATTAAGAAGGTTTTCATCTCTGCAATACACAAGAAACGATCTAGATTTTAGAAGAGCCACTTTTAGGGTGAGGGGAGATACTATTGATGTATATCCGGCTGATTCAGATAATGAAGCACTGAGGATAGAATTATTTGGCGATGAAATTGAAAAGCTCTCATGGTTTGATCCTCTGACTGGAGCAATTATTAATGAAGTGCCAAGAGCAACTATATTTCCAAAAACACATTATGTAACTCCGAAAGAAACGGTACTAAATTGTATTGATAGCATTAAAGAGGAGTTAAAAGAACGATTGGAGTATCTTCGATCAGTCAACAAATTAGTTGAAGCTCAAAGACTAGAAGAGCGAACAAACTATGACATTGAAATGATGCGTGAACTTGGTTACTGTCAGGGAGTTGAGAACTATTCAAGATACTTGTCTGGAAGGAATCCAGGAGAGTCGCCACCTTGCTTATTTGATTATATTCCTAAAAATGCAATAGTTTTTATCGATGAATCTCACGTTTCTGTGCCTCAAATAGGCGCCATGTACAAAGGTGACCGTTCCAGGAAGGAAACCCTTGTAGAATATGGCTTTAGGCTACCTTCGGCCATGGATAATAGACCTCTAAAATTTGATGAATGGGAGCTTTTAGCGCCCCAGAGGGTCTATGTTTCAGCTACTCCAAGCAGATATGAAGAAGAGCATCAAGATAATCTTGTCGAATTGCTTGTACGACCGACCGGTTTAACCGATCCTGATGTTGAAGTTCGACCAGCATCTACTCAAATTGATGATGTTATTGGTGAATGCAATGAAAGAGTCGCATTAAAAGAAAGAGTACTTATAACAACTCTTACAAAAAGAATGGCAGAAGACTTAACTGATTATTTAGATGAAAATGGAATTTCGGCAAGATACATGCATTCGGACACCGATACAGTTGAGCGAGTAGAAATTATTCGTGATTTAAGACTTGGAAAATTTGATGTCTTAGTTGGTATTAATTTATTAAGAGAAGGATTAGATATTCCAGAGGTAAGTTTGGTTGCAATTTTGGATGCAGACAAGGAGGGATTTTTAAGATCTGAAACAACTATGATTCAAACCATAGGAAGGGCAGCAAGAAATTTAAGAGGAAAAGCAATTTTATATGCCGACAAAATGACCGGCTCGATGGAAAGAGCAATTGCAGAAACTAATAGAAGAAGATCTATTCAAGAAAAATATAACGATGAAAATAATATTACTCCTAAGTCAATTAACACAAAAGTTAAAGACATCATGGAGGGCGCAAGAGTTATAAAAGGCAAAGCAAAAATTAAGAAAGAAGACATAGAAAAATCTTTACCTTTTAAAATTAAAGAAGACTCTGTTGAGGAGTTAAGTAAGTCAATTGAACAGATAGAAAATCAGATGTATGTCTATGCTAAAGAGATGGAATTTGAGAAGGCAGCACAGTGCAGAGATAAGATGAAATATCTTAAAAGAAAGTTAATTGATCTTTAGGCTGAGTGCATGAATGAGCGGCTAATAATTTGTAATAGTTTTTTATTCGATTAACATAATCAATAGCTTGTTGGCCTCTTGAATAACCGTTTACATCAATTAAGTTTACGTCTTCACCACTAATATTTTTTAGCTCATTTTCAAGATCTGGCCATGTAATTTCATCAGGCTCTTTACCAATTTCCTTGGCTATGTTGATGATATTTGTAGGGCCTAGGTTATATTTAGCTAGTGATATAGATAATTGATCTGCGGTTGTTTTTCCGTATATATTTCTTTCTTGTAGCATTGCTAAATACTTGGCACCCCCCATGATATTTTGTTCAGGATTGAGCCGTTTTTCAACTCCAACTAATGCAGCAGTCTCAAGGGTTACCATCATCATTCCTCTTACACCCATATTAGATTTTGCCTTTGGATCCCATTGAGATTCTTGAAAAGAAATAGCTGCCAAAAGATCGGTATCAATAGAAGTTTCCTCTGATGCTTTTTCAAACATTGCTTTGTATTTTGGAAATCTATTTTCTAGTAAGTCTTTAAATTTTGTTTGCTCGAAATTATTTAAGGGAGTATTTTCATAGACCTCTTCGATGTGAGATTCGCATTCGTAAATCTCTTTTTTTTGAACCAGAAAGACGTCACACGAGCTAACGATTATCAAACATGAAATGCTAAAAAAAACTTTAAAGATATTCCCCATTTTCAATTATTTTTTATAAAAGACTTTATAATTGTTATATACAATATTTCAGACTGAGAGAAGTGTCAAAGACTAATACTTTTATATTGCAAGGCAAGAAAAGTTTTTCTGACTCTAAACTAGAGCAATTGAACTTCGAATTTAATAATTCAAATAACACAAAATCTAAAATTAGTTCAAATGAAATTTATATTGTTGCATCCGAAAATAAAAATTTAGATTTAGAAAGTTTAAAAAATATATTAAATGCCGATAATAATTTGGATTCATTTTCTTTTTTAGTTGGTCCAAGATCCGGAACTATTTCACCTTGGTCATCTAAGACTGAAGATATTGTTAAAAATGTTGGCATCAAAGATGTCGATAGAGTTGAAAGATTTAATGGATTTAGTATTGCAGATGAAATAAATATTGATGATATAGATTTGTCGATGTTTTTTGATCGAATGACGCAGTCGATATATCTAAATTCTGATGAATGCATAAATTTTTTAAATGTTGATCCTCAAAGATCAATAAGTGTTATAGATATTTTAAAAGGTGGCATAAAAACACTAGAAGATGCCAATAAAACCTTTGGTTTTGCTATGAGCAGCGAAGAAATTGAATATTTATATGATTTTTACTCAAAAGCAGCTCGAAATCCAACAGATGCAGAGTTAATGATGTTTGCTCAAGCCAATTCAGAGCACTGTAGACATAAGATTTTTAATGCTAAATGGACTGTTAATGGCGCTGCCAAGAATAATAGCCTGTTTGACTTGATAAAAGAGACAAGCAAGCAGTCCCCAAACGGTATTATTTCAGCATACAAGGATAATGCAGCTATTACAGAGGGTGAAAGCGTTCAAAGACTAAATCTAGATGCTGATAATAATTATGCTTTTGTTGAAGACAAGCTTAATTCAACAATTAAAGTAGAAACACACAACCACCCAACTGCTATTTCCCCATATCCTGGCGCAGCAACTGGTTCAGGTGGCGAGATTAGGGATGAAGGTGCTACTGGTAGAGGAGCAAAACCCAAGATAGGATTAGTTGGCTTTAATGTATCTAATTTAAGAATCCCAAATCTTAAAAGAAGCTGGGAAGGTAAGGAGCACAAGCCAGGAAGAATAGCCTCTCCTTTAGATATTATGATCAAGGCTCCTATAGGAGCCGCTGCTTTTAATAATGAATTTGGAAGGCCTTCAACACTTGGTTACTTTAGATGTTATGAAACTCATTTTGATCAAAGCAATAAAGCTTATGGATATCACAAGCCAATAATGCTGGCAGGTGGAATAGGAGAAATAAGAGATAAGAATAATTTTAAACTACAAATAACTGAAGGCTATCATGTTGTAGTTCTTGGTGGTCCTGCGATGTTAATTGGTCTTGGTGGTGGTGCAGCATCATCTGTTTCCTCAGGAGATAGTGACGAAGATTTAGATTTTGCATCAGTTCAAAGAGATAACGCTGAGATGGAAAGAAGATGCCAAGAGGTAATAAATGTATGTTCGTCTCAAGATAATAGCTATATAGAATTTATTCATGATGTTGGCGCTGGAGGGCTTTCTAATGCTATTCCAGAATTGGCTAAGGATTCAAATTTAGGTGTATATATTGAGCTAGATAAAATTCCAAATTCGGATAAGTCTATGTCACCAATGGAGATTTGGTCTAATGAATCGCAAGAGAGATATGTCTTGGCTGTTCATCCAGATAATAAAGATGCCTTTGAAACAATCTGTCAAAGAGAGAGATGTGTTTATGCTTTTGTTGGTGTTACAAGCGAAGAAAAGTCTGTAAAACTATATGATTCAAAAACTGAATCTTATCCAGTAAATGTACCTTTATCTATGTTATTTGGTGATTTACCGATTACGGAAATGTCAGTAACTACCAATGAGATGGTTGAGACAAAAGAAGATGCTTCATCAAGTTATGAATTTGCTGATGCTCTTGTCAAAACTCTTCAGCATCCAACTGTCGCATCAAAATCATTCTTAATAACAATTGGAGATAGAACTGTTGGAGGAATGGTTGCAAGAGATCAGTTTGTTGGCCCTTATCAGGTTCCGGTTTCAGATTATTCAATGAGTTTAAGATCGTTTACATCAAATAGTGGTGAAGTCTTAACTGTTGGCGAAAAGCCAACCCTTGCTGTTAAGAACCCTGGTGCATCGATGCGCATGGCTGTTGCAGAGGCCTTGACTAATATGATTGGAGTAAACATTAAAGGTCTTGATCAAGTTCAAGTCTCTGCTAACTGGATGGCAGCCTCCGGAGAAGAAGTTGAAGACTTAGCACTAAGAGAGGGTGTTGAATCACTTTCAAAGTGCTGCGTTGATTTAAATATCTCAGTTCCAGTAGGAAAAGATTCATTATCTATGAGAACTAAATGGGACGATGGTTCTGCAGAAAGGGTGGTAAAGAGTCCTCTATCAGGAGTTATAACAGCTATGGCACCTGTAGCTGATGTAAGAAATTCGATAACACCTGAGTTGGATATTAGTGCATCATCAAAATTGGTGCATGTGACATTAAATGATAAAAAGCGATTAGCCCAATCCGTTTTCTCAGAAGTTACTCAATCTAATTTCAATACAACACCTGATTTGGATCATGTTGGTTTATTTAAATCTATGTTTGAAACTATTCAAGAGATGATTTTGAATAAAAGAATATTGGCACTTCATGATGTATCTGATGGAGGGCTAATAGTATCTCTTTTAGAAATGGCGTTCACAAAAAAGACCGGTTTAAATATTCAAATTGAAAATCTAAATCAAGAAGATTTGAATGATTTTTTCTTTGCTGAAGAAGTAGGTTTGGTTTTACAAGTTGATGATTCTAATCTTAGCTCAGTTATTGAAGAGCTTCAGTCTCTAGGATTATTAGCAAATATAGTTGCTTCAGTTAAAAATGATGCAAGAATTACTATTAGCAATCAATCTGAAAGCTTTTATGATGAGTCTGTTATTACACTTGAGAAGCATTGGAGAGAGACAAGTCATGCAATTCAAGCATTAAGAGACAATCAATCAATTGCAGATTCAGAATTAGCTGTATTAAGTGATATAGATCATAAGGGATTATTTGCTAACGAATCTTTTGATGAAAAAGAATTAGACAGCTTTAATATTTCTTCTACCAAACCAAAGGTTGCCATTCTTAGAGAGCAAGGTGTAAATGGTCAGATGGAAATGGCGGCTGCTTTCACTTTAGCTGGATTTGATGCAGTTGATGTTCATATGCAAGACTTGCTTGATAGCAGGGTCGATTTAAAAGATTTTAATGGTATGGCAGCTTGTGGCGGTTTTTCATACGGTGATGTCTTGGGTGCTGGCGGCGGCTGGTCAAAAACAATACTTTATAACAATGAAGTAAAAGATCAGTTTGAAACATTTTTTAATAATCCCTCAACTTTTACATTGGGAGTATGCAATGGTTGCCAAATGGTCTCTAATTTAAAAGAGATAATCCCTGGGGCTGAGTATTGGCCAACATTTGAAAAAAACCTTTCAGATCAGTTTGAAGCCAGGCTCGCTCAGGTAAAAATTAAAAAGTCTGATTCAATTCTTCTATCAGGCATGGAAGATTGGAGTATGCCTATTGCCTCTGCTCATGGAGAGGGGCACGCAAAATTTGATGAAGAAAGTTACAAGCTTTTTTTGAATTCAAATCAAATTGCAATGAATTTTGTTGATTCAAATGGATCTAATACTGAGACTTATCCGCTTAATCCAAATGGCTCTATAGATGGTATTACAGGTATTACAGGCGCAAACGGAAGAGTGACAATTATGATGCCGCATCCTGAGAGAGTGTTCAGAAAATTACAGATGAGCTGGAGACCAAATCATTGGAAAGAGTTCTCTCCATGGATGCAAATATTTATTAATGCTAAAAAATTTGTAGAGTAATTCTATTTCCAAAGAGTTATATCTTCTTCTCTAAAAATAAAATCATTATTTTTACTATCTTCAATATAGTATTTTAGGGTTCTTTCTACAGTTGGAAACGCCAACTCATCCCAAAGAATTTCGTCTTTTGAAAAAAGTTTTACCTCAATACTTTCAGAGGTTGGGCCAAAATTTTTATCAAGTAAATCTGCAAGATAAAAAAGGTGTACTTGGTTTATATGTGGCAAGCTAAACATAGTGTATGGCATTATTACTTTTGCCTCAGAGCCTGTCTCTTCCATTGTTTCTCTAAGAGCACCAGCTTGCAAGGTCTCAGCATTTTCCATAAAACCTGCAGGTAATGTCCATAATCCTTTTCTTGGATGAATATTTCTTTTAGCCATTAAGATTTTTTCATCTCTAATACACAAGGCTCCGACAATCATATTAGGGTTGGTATAAAAAATTGTTCCACAGTCTTTACAGCAATATCTTTTGAGTTGATCGTCTTCTGGAATTTTAAATTCTAGATTTGAACTTCCGCAATTTGAACAATATTTCAATTTTTATATTCCTAAATAGTATAAGGTCGTTTAAGAAGTTAAACTGTACCTGATGTTAGACAGCATAAAGCAAAAGCTTGAAAAACTAAATCCTATTGAATCAACTTCTCTTAAAAAGGCTGGGGTTTTCATAGGTATTTTGTACCATGATGACTATATTCTTAATCCCGAAGTTATCTTTACTCAGAGATCAACAAAGTTATCCACTCACTCAGGAGAGGTAAGTTTTCCGGGGGGAAAATGGGAAGAACAAGATAAAAATTTATATGAAACAGCATTAAGAGAGTCAAATGAAGAAATAAATTTAAATAAAGAGGATGTGGTTTTAGCTGGCTCATTAAACTATTTAGTTTCAAAACATAAAATTGAAGTAAATCCTTATGTAGGCCTGATTACAAAAAAACAGAACTTAGTAGATAACGATGAAATAGAAAAGATTTTCACCGTTCCGCTAGAATTCCTTACTGATAAAAAAAATGCCAAGCTTCACAAGATAGAAAGAAAGAATAGAAATGTAATAGTTCCAAGTTGGGTTTATAATGACCAAATAATTTGGGGCTTAACTGCAATGATTACTGCAGATTTCGTCAATACATGCTTTGACGCAGGCATAGAAGAGGATTTAGATATTATTAGAGAACAATATGATTATTGAACTTGGTGAAAAAAAGCTTAAAACAGATGGTGAAGATTTTTTTATTGCACCCAGTGCAACAGTTATTGGCGATGTTCAGCTTGCTAAAGATGCAAGCGTCTGGTTTAACGCAACAATAAGAGGCGATAATGAGCCAATCATTGTTGGAGAAGGTTCAAATGTACAAGATGGTTCAATTATTCATACCGATCCAGGTTATAAATGTATTATTGGAAAACATGTTACTGTAGGACACATGGTAATGCTTCACGGTTGTGAAATTGGAGACGGAAGTTTGATTGGTATTGGGTCTGTTGTTCTAAATGGAGCAAAAATAGGTAAAAACTGTATTATTGGAGCTAAAGCATTAGTAACTGAAGGCATGGAAATTCCAGACGGGTCAATGGTTCTAGGTATGCCTGGTAAAATCAAGAAAACCCTTAATGATGAGGAACAAAAAATGGTGTCACTTGGAGCACATCATTACATAGAAAATTATAAGAAATATAAGGACTTAGCTTCTTACTAAAATGAAAACGAGTGATATAAGACAAGCTTTTCTAGACTTTTTTAATTCAAAAGATCATCAGGTTGTAGATTCTAGTCCGTTAATACCAGCTAATGATGAAACCCTTCTATTTACCAATGCTGGAATGGTTCAATTTAAAGATGTTTTTTTAGGAACTGATAAAAGAAAGTACTCAAGAGCAACAACATCACAAAGGTGTATTAGGGCTGGTGGAAAACATAATGATCTTGAAAATGTTGGCTATACATTAAGGCACCACACATTTTTTGAGATGTTGGGTAATTTTAGTTTTGGTGATTATTTTAAAGAAGACGCAATTAAATATGCTTGGGAATTCCTTACCGATGTTCTTAAGCTTGAAAAAGACAAACTATGGATTTCTGTATACAAAGATGATGATGAAGCAGAAAAAATTTGGATAGATGTCATAGGTGTAGACCCTTCAAGAATAGTCAGGCTTGGTGATGAAGATAATTTTTGGTCTATGGGTGATACAGGACCATGCGGACCATGCTCTGAAATTTATTATGATCATGGCGATCACATTGAGGGAACTCCCCCAGGTTCAGAAGGTGATGAGGGAGATAGATTCGTAGAAATATGGAATCTTGTATTTATGCAATTTAATAGAGATGATTCAGGCAATATGACGCCACTTCCCAAACCGTCTGTTGATACAGGTATGGGTCTTGAAAGAATTGCTGCCGTAATGCAGGGAGTGAATTCAAATTATGAAACTGATTTATTTAAAGATTTAATTAGCGCATCAAACAGAGTTTTAGGTAATCAAGAAAGCGAATCTCATAAGGTTATATCTGATCATATTAGATCGGTGAGCTTTCTTATTGCTGACGGAATACTTCCTGAAAATGAAGGAAGAGGATATGTACTTAGAAGAATATTAAGAAGGGCCATTAGACACGGCTATAAGATGGGGGCAACTAAACCATTTTTATATGAATTAGTTGATGATTTAGAAAAATTAATGAGCGAAGCATACCCATTAATTAAAGAGAAAAAAGAACACATTGCGCAAATAATTAAAGATGAAGAAGTTAAGTTTTTTGAGACCCTCGAAAAGGGTATTGATATTCTTGAGATAGCTATTTCCAAACTTGATAATGAAGTTATTCCTGGTGATGTAGTATTTAAACTTCATGATACCTTTGGATTCCCATTTGATCTGACTGCTGATATCGCAAGAGAAAAAGGTTTAACAATAGATGAAGATAGTTTTAACAAATCCATGGACCAACAAAAACAAACTTCAAAAGCAGGAAGCAGTTTTGTTTCTTCATTGCCTGCAGCTGCTGGCGTAGAGGAAACAGAATTTCTTGGTTATGAAACACTTGAATCTGAATCTAAAGTATTAGTTCTTTGGAGAGATCAAGATAGGGTTGATGAGGTCAGTGAATCTGATGAAGTATTTATTGCTTGTGAAAAGACTCCTTTTTATGCAGAGTCTGGAGGCCAAGTTGGTGATGCAGGGAGGTTTATATCTGGAAACACAACTGGTACTATTTTAGATTGTAAAAAACAAGGAAAAGTGTTTTTACATAAGGCAATTATTGAGAAAGGATCTCTTAAAAATGGTGATGTTATTAGTATGAGTGTTGAAAAAGATAAAAGAGCAGCAACAGCTATTCATCATTCATCTACTCATTTGTTACATGCCGCTCTTCGAGAAATTCTTGGTGATCATGTTCAGCAAAAAGGTTCATTAGTTGATGAATCAAAACTTAGATTTGATTTCTCACACCCAAAACCATTAACTAAAAATGAAATTTCATCTATAGAAGAGATTGTAAATAGAGAATTATTAAACAATGTTGAAGTTCAAACAAAAGTGATGAACCTTGATGATGCTATTAACTCAGGCGCCCAAGCGTTGTTTGGTGAGAAGTATGAAGATGAAGTAAGAGTTTTAACAATGGGAGAAAAATCCTTTTCTGTTGAGCTCTGTGGTGGAACTCATGTTGAGAGAACTGGAGATATTGGCGTTTTTGTAATTGTTAATCAATCAAGTGTTGCTTCTGGAATTAGAAGAATTGAAGCTATTGGAGGCAAACAGGCTCTCGAATATATTAATGAAGTGCGAGAAGTTACTGATTCATTGCAAACTAAATTAAATGTTCCTGCTGATGCGTTGCTAGAAAAAGTTGAAGCTTTAATTGAAGAAAATAAAAAACTAAAAAAATCAGGAGGCTCTCAACCAAACTCCGTTAAAATAATTTTCTCAGAAACTTATCATATTAATGATTGGCAATTACAGGTTGAGCAAGTTTCTACTGATGATAATAAGATTCTAAGAGGCTTGGTAGATAATAAAAAAGCAAGTCTTTCAAAAGGATGTGTTGTTTTACTAAATGCAATTGGTTCAAAAGTTGCAATAGTCTCAGGGGTTACTGACAATTTAGTTGATCAACTTTCTGCTAAAGATGTTGTTTCATTGCTTTGTGAACAGCTGGGAGGCAAAGGTGGCGGCAGACCAGATTTTGCTCAAGGAGCTGGTGAAAGCAAAAATACTAATGAATTCGTGACTTCTATATTAAATTCAGTAAAATCCCTCGCAAACTAAGAAAATATGTCTAATATCATTGTTCAAAAGTTTGGAGGAACCTCTGTTGGCTCAGAAGAGAGAATTGCTGCTGTTGCAAAAATTATAAAAGAGGCTTCTAAAAATAATCCGATAGTAGTTATTGTCTCTGCTATGAGTGGAGAAACCAATAGATTAATTAATTTAGCAAAGAGTTTTGGAGATAATCCCAATAAAAGAGAATTTGATGCTCTTGTTTCTACGGGTGAAAAAGTAAGTGCTGCACTATTGGCTATGGCATTACAACAAATTGATATTCCAGCAAAATCTTATTCTGCTTCACAAATTTCAATGAGAACAACTGATAGTTTTTCTAAGGCAAGAATTCTTGATATTGATGGAAAAAAAATCAAAGAAACTTTAGATGCAGGCATTGTTCCTATTATTACTGGTTTTCAAGGTATTACAGAGTCTGGCGATGTTACAACTCTTGGAAGAGGTGGCTCTGATACCACGGCTGTAGCTATTGCTGCACAATTAGGTGCCGAAAGATGCGATATTTATACCGATGTTGACGGCATTTATACAACCGATCCAAGGGTAGTACCCGAAGCTAAGAAGATAGATGTAATTACTATGGAAGAAATGCTTGAAATGGCAGGACAGGGTGCTAAAGTAATTCAGATTAGAGCAGTTGAGTTTGCAAATAAATATAATGTACCTGTCAGAGTATTATCAAGTTTTGAGCCTGGAAATGGCACTTTAATATCTCTTGAGGAAAAAAATATGGAAAATGGTTTAGTTTCTGGAATAGCCTTTCAAAAGGACCAGGTTAAGTTTACCCTTCATGGAGTAAGCGATACTCCTGGAATGGCTTATGGTATTTTAGGTCCTTTAAGTGATGCAAACATTGAAGTTGACGTCATTGTTCAAAATGTCAGTGTCAATGGAAAAACAGATTTTACATTTACAGTCTCAAAAGAAGATGAATTATTAGCAACTGAAGTTATTAATGGCTTGAAGTCATCATTGGAATTTGATGATTTGTTAATTGATTCAAGTATTGCTAAAGTTTCTCTTGTTGGTGTTGGTATGAGATCACATGCTGGAATTGCTAGTACAGCATTTAAAGCATTGTCTGAAACAGGAATAAACATTCAAATGATAAGTACTTCAGAAATTAAAATTACAATTGTTATTGATGAAAACGAAACCGACACCGCTGTAACTTCACTCCATAAAGCATTTAATTTGGATAGTTAATATGTATGACTTAGTATTACAAAATTGTAAAATTGTTAATGAAAACAAAATAATTGAATCAGATATTGCAATTAAAAATAATAGAATCGAATTAATTAGTAACTCTATTGACTCTGAAACAAAGAAAACTGTTGATCTTGATGGAAAGTATGTATTACCTGGACTAATTGATGATCAAGTTCACTTCAGAGAGCCTGGGTTAACTCATAAAGGTGATATTGCAACAGAATCAAGAGCAGGTCTTGCTGGTGGTGTGACAAGTTATTTTGAAATGCCTAATGTCAATCCAACAACAACGACTAATGAAAACTTAAGTAAAAAATTTGATATAGCAAGCACAAAATCTTTATCTAACTATTCTTTCCATCTTGGAGCAAGTAATACAAATATTGAAGAAATTAAAAAAGTTGATATTAATCAAGCAGCAGCATTAAAAGTTTTTATGGGTGCCTCTACAGGAGAGATGCTTGTTGATAGTCTTGATGCCCTTGATGATATTTTTAACTACTCACCATTAATTGTTGTTACACATTGTGAAGATCAAACAACTGTTAAAAATAATGAAAAAATATTTCTTGAAAAATATGGAGATGATCTATCAGCTCAACATCATCACTTAATAAGGAATGTTGAGAGTTGTTATTTATCAAGCTCTCTTGCTGTGAGTCTTGCCAAGAAATATGACTCTGATTTACATGTCTTTCATCTAACAACTGAAAAAGAAATGGAGTTATTTACAAAGGGAGAGGTTGATGGAAAAAAAATAACTTCTGAGGTATGTGTTCATCATATGCACTTCAATGAAAAAGACTATGCTGAATTAGGTAATCAAATTAAGTGTAATCCATCTATTAAGGAAGAATCGGACAGACAGGCTCTTATAAAAGCACTTTTAGAAAATAAAATTGATATTGTTGCTACAGATCATGCGCCACACACATGGGATGAAAAAATGAGGAGCTACCCAGATGCACCAGCAGGACTGCCACTGGTTCAACACGGCTTACAGATATTAATGGATTTCTATCACCAAGGTATATTAACTCTCGAAACAATAGTTGAAAAAACTACTCACAATGTTGCAAAAAGGTTTCAAGTAAAAGATAGGGGATATATCAGAGAGGGTTGCTACGCCGATCTTGTAGTAATCGATCTAGATAAAAAATATCAAGTAACTAAAGACAATATTCTTTATAAATGTGGATGGTCACCCTTTGAAGGTAAGACATTCAACTCGTCAATTCATATGACAATCTGTAACGGACATATTGTATTTGAGGATGGGCATGTAAAAGATGATATTCCTCTTGGAATGCAAATAGAATTTGATAGATAAGTAGGTATTTTTTTTTATCAAAGAGTTATAATCTTCCATCAATTTCGGAGAGTTGGCTGAGTGGTCGAAAGCGCCTCCCTGCTAAGGAGGTAACTGGGTAACTGGTTCGAGGGTTCGAATCCCTCACTCTCCGCCAGTTTTTTATGCTTTAATACGTCTATGAATTCTGAATTAGTTAAAAATTTTTTAAAAGATTACTCAATTGAAGTAACGCCGAATGCAGCTGCCAAAATTGAAAATTTTGCGGAAGTACTTCCTGCAAATACAAGAATATATATCGCACATATCGAAGGTACTCCTTTTGAAGACATGCTTAAAACTGCAAAAAAGATAACCGATGAAGGGTTTATTCCAATGCCTCATTTTCCTGCAAGAATAATAGAGAATAAAAGCGTGCTTGAGAGTTGGATATCAAAGTACTCAGATGATGCAAATGTTAAAGAGGCTCTTTTAATTGCTGGAGGTGCTAATAATCCTTATGGTGAATTTGATTCATCAATCCAATTAATTGAAACGGAATTATTTGATAAGTTTAATTTCAAACGTATTCATATAGCCGGTCATCCTGAGGGGAATAAAGACATTGATAAAGATAATACCAATATTAATGTTAATAAAGCTTTGTCTTGGAAGAATGAATATGCAAAAAGAACAGATGCTCAGATGGCAATTGCAACTCAATTTTGTTTTGATGCGCAGACAATTATTAAATGGGCTGAAAGTCTAATTGAAATGAATATTGATCTACCAATTCATATTGGTATTGCAGGACCAGCAAAATTACAAACTTTAATTCGCTATTCAATTGAATGTGGAGTTGGAGCTTCAATGAAGGTTTTACAAAAAAGAGCTAAAGATTTAACAAAATTACTTCTTCCATATGAACCAACATCAGTAATAACTGAATTGGCTGAACATAAATCAAAAAATTCTAATTTTAATATTGATCAAGTTCACTTTTTTCCATTAGGCGGTACAAAAACTACAGCCCAATGGATAAATAATATTTAAAATTAATACATAATTTTCTTATTCTTTTATCTAAATTACTTTAGTATTGAAGAAGTTAATTCTAATAGGGACAAAATTATGAATATTAAAAATAAAACTTTTTTAGCTATTTTCTCTATCTTTTTTATTATAGGTTGTTCAAATTCATCAACTGAAACAGATAAAGATAGTGCCTCAGGACCAATTTATATGGGCCCATTTTATAATGAATTTATAGCATGCACCCCTGGTGATAATTATTCAGATGAAAATGCAAGAGAAATGCTTGGTGCATGGAAAGAGTTAGATCATTCCTCAGACTTATTATGGGCTGGTGTATATGCTCCTAAGGGAGACAACAATTCCTTTGATAATGGTTGGTGGGAGCTAATGTGGTCATCTAAAGAAGCTGCGGATGATGCATGGTCTGAAGGATCACCCGAGTTCATTGCATGGGCTGAAAAATATGAATCAGTTATTTCATGTGATGGAGAAGGGAGGTTCCCTTGGACATTTTATTTACCTAGACCTGCTGATTCCTTTGGAGAGGTTGAAGGGGAAGATGGATATTTTGCATCAGAATATCTTTTATGTAATCTCAATGAAGGTAAAGACAGATTAGATTTAAGAGCAACAGTTGTTGAATTTAATACTTATCTAGATGGTATTGAAAGTGGCCCTTATTTCTTTGGTGTTTATTTTCCTGAGTTTGATGCAGATGCAGACTTTTTATGGGGGAATTGGCATTCAAACTTTGATGTAAAAGCTGCTGGAAATAAACATTGGCAGGAAAATGGCAAAGAAATGCAAGCCAAGTTTGATGAGGTTGCTACATGTAATTCACCAGATATTTATGACAGCTACATGTTGTTGAGTAATACTGACGCCTAATATCATTTAATTTGCGGAAACAATAGGTTTCCGCAAAACTTAAAACAATTCATTAAGCATGCATCTGGCTGAACCACCACCATATTTTTCTATGGTAGTTAAATCAGAATGTATTATATTTTTATAATATTTCGTAAGAGTAATTTTTTGATCTTTGGTGAGAGCATTAAATGCTCGCGATGACATGATAAGAAAGTATTCATCTTTATCATTTTTTGCTTCTAAACTATTTCCACAGAAATCTGTTATTTGCTCTTCATTAATTTCAAATATGTCATGATATTTAGATACTTTATTTCTTACTAGTTCTCTGTATTGAGGCAAAATTACATCAAAACATATTCCAATTACTTTTTGACCCACATACATTAAAACATCTGTGTGGTATATCGATGAGCCTTTGTGACTTAGGGTGTCAAATAAGACTAATTCATAATTATTTTCATGACACCATTTTTTTGTGAGTTCCTCATTTGTTCTAGGTGATATTGCTGCATAAACAATTCTATTTACTCTATCAAAAACCATGCTACTAGTTGCCTCAAGAAACATATCTTTTTTTTCAAATTCTGTTAAATCTCCATTAAGCTTATATTTGCTGGCAAGAAAATCTATCATCTCTTTAGTTTTTTCCAGCCTTCTATTTTCTGCTCTCATACTAAATAGTTGGAAAGTTTTATCTTCAAAAGTAATAAACCAATTTGGAAAAATATGATCTGGACAATCAGATATACCTTTCATGAAAGTAACTTTTATTCCATGTTTTTCTATTTCATTTTTTAGATTATTGAATTCAGTCAAAGCACTATCTGTAATTTGATCAAGATCTAATGAACCATCTTCATTTTTAAATTGATAATGATTTGAATCAATTGTTTGATTATTAGAATAGAAGACTTCTGGCTCTATCATAAAAAGATTTTGCGATGATTGATTTTTCATTTAATCCCCCTATATCAAACTTCTTAATCCGAGTAGAATACTATTATGACAAGTAATTTACAAAAAAAATTAATTGAAAAAGATTTAATTTACGGATCTCAAAATTATTCGCCTTTACCACTAGTACTCAATAAGGGAAGTGGAGTCTATCTATGGGATGTTGATGGTAATAAATATTTAGATATGATGTCAGCATATTCTGCTGTTAGTCATGGTCACTCACATCCAGAGCTCGTAAAAGTTTTAACAGAACAAGCACAAACATTAGCAATAACTTCAAGAGCTTTTTATACTGAAACTTTTTCAAATTATATTGAAAAGTTATCCAAAATAAGTGGGTTTCCAAATATCCTAGCAATGAATACAGGGGCTGAGGCTGTTGAAACAGCTATAAAAGCAGCAAGACGCTGGGGATATTTTTCAAAAGGCATAAAAGAAAATCAAGCAGAGATAATCGTAGCAGATGGTAATTTTCATGGAAGAACAACAACAATAGTTGGTTTTTCATCTGAACCAGAGTATCAAAGAGGTTTTGGACCTTTCTCGAAAGGTTTTGTAACTGCAGATTATTGTCAGTCAAATTGCGAATGTAACAATATTTGTGAAAAATCTATTAACTCAATTAAAAATCTGATTAATAAAAACACTTGTGCAGTTTTGGTAGAACCAATTCAGGGTGAAGGAGGAATCGTTACACCTAAGACAGGATGGTTAAAACAACTCCGTGACTTATGTACTGAGAATAATGTATTACTAATCCTTGATGAAATTCAATCAGGCCTTGCAAGAACCGGAAAATTATTTGCATATCAACATGAAAATATTGAACCTGATGGTCTTATATTAGGGAAGGCACTTGGAGGCGGTTTATTGCCTGTTTCTGCCTTTTTAAGTTCCAAGGAGGTAATGAATCACTTTAATCCTGGATCGCACGGCTCCACTTTTGGTGGCAATCCGCTTGCAGCTAAAGTTGCTACAAAAGCATTAGAATTAATATATGAAGATAATTTAATTGAAAACAGCAAGGAAATGGGAGCATATCTGAAAGATGAAATCGCAAAACTTAATATGCCATTTATTACAGATATAAGAGGCAAGGGTCTGTGGCTTGGAGTGGAAATAGAGAAAAATATTTCAGCAAAGAAGATTTGTTTGGCTTTAATGGAGGAGGGTGTTTTAGCTAAAGAAACGCATGAAACAGTTATAAGATTTGCTCCACCTTTAATTATTACTAAAGATGAAATTGATTGGGCTATGACAAAAATTAAAAAAGTTTTTACAGATTTTAGTTAAAAATGAAATATCCATTTAAAAAAAAAGATGAGACTCTTGATACATATATTTTTAATTTAAAAGAAACATGCATTGTTGAGCATGAGGATAACTGGTTTAAAGAAAAATCTCATACGAAACTTTATCCAAATATAGAGGAAGCAAAACTTAAAATCTCTAAGCCCCATTATTGGATATTAAATTTAATAGATGAATATGAAGATCCAAATTGTGAAGATAAAGAGTTAAAGCTAATAGAGCTAGGCCAATTAGTATTTAAATCTAATTATTATCCAAAGAAACTTACATCAGAAACACCTAATGAAGAGGCCAAGATTGATTTGGCACAATCACTGAATAATCTCGGCATCTCTACTAACAAAATATCTGAACAAATGGTTTCAATGGATACACCAAAATATGCGAGGCTTGATTTGGAGTTAAACGATGCAAAAAGTCTTATAACTTCTTGGCTTAATATATAGTGCCAACAAAATTCCAACAACTTGTATGGAATGAAATTGACAAAATTCCTTATGGAGAAACAAGATCTTATAAAGACATTGCTGTTTCAATTGGAAAACCTAGAGCAGCAAGAGGTGTTGCCAACGCATGTGCAAAAAATCCAACACCAATAAAAAGACCATGCCACAGAGTTATTTGTAATAATGGCCAAATAGGAGGCTATAGCGGTCCCGGAGGCACAAAAACAAAGAAAAAATTGCTAGAACAAGAATCTTCTTAAATTTAGTTTTCTAATGCCTTATTAATTTTCCAATTAAGATATTTAAGATGATCTTTAACAACAGAATCCCCAAAAGGTCTTTTGGTAAACTTTTCTATTTCAATAATTGATCGATAAATAGCTGCTTTAGAAATTTCATCATAATACTCACTCTCAAGAGCAGTTAACAACCCATCAATATATGATGATTGAAGATTTCTTTTAAATGAATTTGGTGATTCATTAGATACAAAAATACCGTTTTGTATATCCTGTAAAACTTCTCCTGGAGAATACTCATTTCCATATTTTGAACTGTCTGAAAGACGAAGCATTACTGATGGGCTTAAAATATGTCTTAAAACATTCTCTTGGATTCCAAGAACCATCTCATGTAGTTTAGGATCATCATTAGGGTCTTCATTAGGGTTATATGCAGCTCTTTTTTCAGGTTGAAGTAATTTAATTATTTCTGAATTAAATACAAAAGCTTCATTTGAAAGTAATTTAGTTGTAATTAAAGACATAGCCTCTTTTTGATCTTCATATGCAACAGCTTCGTAAGGCGTTAATTCACCATTTTGACCATTAACAACTCTATTGGAGTAAACCCCTCCAATTAATCTTGAAACACTTTCAAAAAATCTTCCTTTTTCCCTCATAAACCCATTAAATGTTGCTCTTAGCTCAGTATAGGTAGAGCCTTCTTCATTAAATATTTCAGGTAATTCAAGAATTTTTTCATCGATTATTTCTAGTCTTTGCAGAGTATAGTTAACTGGATCGCTAGACATGTCATATCTTTTTGCTCTTGGATCTATACCATATCCAGGTGAACCCATGGCATCTCCATCCGTTCCATATTTATATTCTGGTTGTGAAGATTTTGATAATAACTCTTCTCTTTCAGCACCGGTTAAATTTGGTGTGTACCCAAATTGAATTGCCCAGACATCATAAAATCCTGCGCCGTGAGGAAAAAAATTACCTTGTTTTAGATTTTTGGGTGCTATGTTTATAGGATCATAGTCCATTACCGATGAAATATGAGCCTTACCAGTAATCGACTTATCATGAATCTCTTCAGAATCATATAACCAACTAGCTTTAAAATTATGTCTTAGTCCAATAGTATGGCCAACCTCATGCATTGTTAATGAAACAATCCATTGTCTTAGTGGATCATTTTCTTCATCATAGCCCCAAATTTTTCGAAGTCTGTATCCATATTTTATGGCATTGAATTCTTGCACTATATCAGCAGCTATTAGCTCACCTGTTCTTGGATTAGCAATGCTTGGACCATAACCAGCAAATTGCGGCTCCGGAGAAGAGGACCATCGAACTACATTATATTGAATATCACCAGCATCCCAATCCGCATCATCAGGTTGTATTTTTGCAACAATAGCATTTTTGAAGCCTGCTTTTTCGAATGCTGGATTCCATGCTTCTATACCTTCAACTACAAAGGGTTTAATTTCATCAGGTGTTGAATTTTCAACCCAGTATACAATTGGCTCAACAGGTTCCGATATTAGATCATTTGGATTTTTCTTTATGAGCCTCCATTTGTTAATGAGATCAACAACAGGAGAGTAGTTGTAGGAGGATAAATCAGTAACTTTCTGAGAGAAGTACCCAACTCTCTGATCTGCCACTCTAGGTTCAAATTGATCATCTGGCATTTCAACAAAAAGATGTCTTACTTTTCCAAATGTAAATCTCTTATCTGCAACTGCATCAACGGTATTATTTTTTGGTTTGGGATTAAAAAATCCATAGACAACATCAACCGTTGTATTCTTGTCATAATTTTTAACTAGATCTACATAGGTTTTAGATTTGTCTATTTTACCTGGATTTAGCTGAACATATTCCATATATTCAGGAGGAATGTTTGGAGAAATTGCTGTAAGCATTTCTGATAAAAATAATTTATTTATTTTTAATAAATGTTGATTTGTTTCTTCATCTGAAATAGCTATTTCAAATCTTCCTAAGAAGGCTTCTTGAATATTTCTGAGTTTAGACATTGATATATTGTTTTCATTGTCATAAATAAATTTTGTATTTTTTTTAAAAAGACCAATATCTTTTTTAAATTCTCTAAATTCTAATATGGAGCCATCTGATAACGATCCTCCAAAATTTCCAGATGCTTGTGGCGCATCTAGGACATATGTAAAGTATATAAACTCTTTATTTAAATCACTTGAATTTAGCAATAAATAATAATCATCTTTTTCAGCATCAACCCATAAATGGAGGAATCCTTCACGCTCAATTAATTCATTTTTTTTGATAAATGATTCTATTGTTTCTTGTTCTTCCTTTTCATCTTTAGCATCATCAGATGAAGTTTCACTTGATATGCTGGAATCATTATTTTCAAATGCATATATATTCAAATTTATAGTTGTAAGTACCACTAATAATAGATATCTAATATTTTTCATATGTCACATACCTCTTTGTTTGGCCATTCATTCTATACTATTTATATATATATTTGATAGTATGATCATATGAATAGTAAATTTGCATTAGTGACCGGAGCCTCATCCGGTATTGGAATGGAAATAGCAACTTATCTTGCTTCAAAAGGCATTAATATTCTTCTAACTGCAAGAAGAGAAGAAAGGCTTCAAAAATTATCAGAAAATTTATCAAAAGAATACAGTGTTTTTATCGATTATATTGCTTGCGATTTAAGCAATGGCAATGCACCTAATGATATATATGATTTTTGCAAGAGCAAGGATTATCAAATTGATATTTTAATTAATAACGCTGGATATGGAATTAAAACATCGTTCCATGAAACACCTATGGAAGATGAAGAAAAATTTATAAGAGTTCTTGGAACTTCTGTTATTGCTCTTACTAAGATTTTTCTTCCAGACATGATTGCAAGAAAGAATGGAAAAATCATGATTGTATCTTCTGTGGCAGCATTTTCGCCTCCATCATCAATACAAGCTCTGTATGGACCAATAAAAACTTTTATGAATAGATTTAGTGATTCTATAAATATTAATTATAGTCAGGATGGCATTACATCAACAGCATTATGTCCTGGTTTTACTGTTACAGAGTTTCATGCTTCAAGTGGCGTTCAAGAGGAAATGGATCGAGTGCCAAGTTTCATGAAGTTTTCTGCTCAAAGAATCGCCAAAGAGGGTGTAGATGCAATGTTTGCAGGTAAAGGTATTTGTGTACCAACAAAAACATATAAGTTCTTAGTATTTTTATTAAAAATACTGCCAAATTCATCCTTATCATTATTTGGAAGAAAGCTTGCTCCAGGAAGATATAACGAAAAATAACTTAATTTAAATTTAAAATACTATCAGCAACAAATGTATTAGTTTTTCTTTCTTGACCAAAAGTTGAATTAGGTCCATGGCCTGGTATAAATTCAATTTCATTGCCTAACGGCCATAGTTTGTTTTTTATAGTATCCAGCAATTCTTGATGATTCCCTCCAGGCAAATCAGTTCTGCCAATTGAACCATTGAACAAAACATCTCCAACTAATGCCAACTTACTGTTCTTATTAAAAAATATTATGTGTCCTGGTGTGTGACCAGGGCAAAAGTAAACTTCCAATTTTTCATTTCCTAATTCTATAGTGTCACCTTCATTTAGCCATTTATCAGGATTACAATTTTTTGAAAGCATGCCAAACATTTCACCTTGTTTCTGAAGCTCATCTAATAAAAACTTATCATTAATATGTGGCCCGTGAATTTCTATATTTAATATCTCAGCAATTTCTGTTGCGCCACCAGCATGATCAATATGACCATGAGTTAGTAAAATCTTTTCAGGAAGCAAATTATTCTTTTTTGCAGTTTCTAAAATAATTTCGATATCACCACCTGGGTCAACAATGGCACATTTTTTTGTTTCATCACAAAATATAATTGATGCATTTTGTTGAAACGGAGTTACAGTCTGGACTAAAGCTTTTAGCATATTTACTTTACAATCATTAAATAAAAAATTATAAGCAATAAATATGAATGATAAAACTAGTAAGTCTCACCTAAGTTTAAGAACACCCTCCAATGAAACTGATGAAAAGTTTATATCAGGAATAAGTTCAGTTTATGAGGCTGCAAAATTAAGACGAGCATCTAACGATCCATCAATTACTGATTATCACTCTCCAGTAAAATTTTCATGGAAAGAGTTTTGGAAAACAATGATATATGAGAATTTACCTCCAGTAATTTTTTCACCTATTGCAACATTATTTTTAGAAAAATCAAGAAGTAGGGCATGGCACGTAAGTCAGAATAGGATGCTTATAGCTGTATCAACTAAGCACCACTCTCTAAAAGAAATTATTCAAATGTGGCTAGTTGTTTATCCTGGTTCATGGTTAATGAATATTGGTCTTTATTTTGCAATTTTTACTGAAAAGGAATTGATCATGAATATTGATCCATTCCATATGATTTTAGCTTATTTGTTACTATTTATGAGAAGGCTTATTATTGCAACAAAATATGGATACTTTAGGCCCGAAGACACTGAAAGACTATGTCTTCCTGCGCCAGATTGGGATAGAAATAAAACCAATAGAAGACTTGTGGGACAAGGATGGATGACACCTTGGCTATTCCCTGGAATTATTGAGGATGAATTAACAGTAGCCATGGATGAGAATGATACTTGTCTACAAGCCATACCATTTGAAGTTGATTCGCTAACAAAAGACAAACTAATCAATCAACAAACTTCAAACCTTTTTCCTCAAAAAACAAGCGCATCTAAAGAAAATGAAATTGCATCAGGTTTTATTTTGTATAGAATCATTAAGTCTGTATATGACAGCCCAACAATAAAAAACTTTTCTTTAATTTATTTTTTTACTGCTTTTACAATTGCCTTAACCCCATTTTTTGTTAAATATCTATACGGCATACCATTATTTGGAATGAATACATATGAAATGACTATATCTATTGCAACTATGATGGGTTTTTTTAATGGGTTTCAACTACTGATGTTTGGTTTAGTATGTTCAGTTGATTATGAAAGAAGGTTTCAATGCTCAAAAAAATTAGGTGATTTAGTTTCATATCCTGGCCTTGCTTTTAATAAGTTATTTCCCGATTCTGATTCAAGTAATATTTTCATTGATCTTCAAAAGAGAATAAATGTTTTTAGCTGGATGAATATGAGAAAAGTTCTTAGATCATTTGGAGAGGCATTTTATCTTCGTATACAGAGCTATACTTCAATATTAATTTTTTACTCCATGTTTTGTGTTGCAATACTAAATTTAATTATTTGGACAGAACTACGACATCATATATCTACAATTTATGTCATAAGTGTCATTATATTTTTTATATCAAGTATTAGTCTTTTTGCTATCTACAAAGCTATCAAATTACAATCATTAAGTGCAGAACATAGAGACTATATTAGAAATGAAATTTTTATAATTGAAGAAGAGATATGGGAGCTACAGCTAAAAGAAAAATCCAAAAATAAACTAGATGATCTAAAAAGCGCTAAAGCACTTCTCGAGCAGGTTGATGAATCAATAAATTATAAAGAGCTAATTTATAAACCAACAACAATATTTGGATATGCTGCTAACAATGGTGTTATGGGCTCAGTCTTAAGTATAGTTTTAACTGGAGTTTTGTTTGCCATTCAGGGATTTGTTTCAACAGGTATAAGCTATGACTCATTTGGTTGGTTTAATTTTTAGAATTTATTTTTTTAATTTTTATTCTTGCTATAGAGTTATCCTCGATTTTTAGTATCTCAAATCTGTATTGTTTTATTTCTATGCAAAGGTTTGCTTGAGGTATTTGATCTAAATATTTTGTTATTAATCCATTTATTGTTTTAGAGTTTTCTTCTGATATTGACCAATCTAAATAGTTATTTAAATCACGAATTTTTGAATTGCCATCGGTTAAAACAGACCCGTCTTTTAATTGAGTAAATTCTTTTTCCAGTTCTATTTTATCACTGCCAAATTTTCCCGCAATTTCTTTAAAAATATCTTCTATAGTTATTAGGCCTTCTATTTCTCCATATTCATCTACAACTAGTGCCATATTCTTATCATTATCTTGAAATTCCCCTAATTGCTTCATTAATGCAGTTGATTGAGATACAAAATATGTTTTTGACAGAGCACAACTTATATCTTGGCCAGATTCAATTTTTTCTAAAAATGTATGTGAGTCTTTAAGGTGAAGTGTTCCAAGCTCTTTATCAATTGATTTTCTATACACAGGCAGTCTTGTATATTCTGATGATTCAATTATTTTTTTATTTTCTTCATAGCCAAGATCTGCATCAATACCAATTATCTCAGAAGTAGGGGTCATAATATCTTCAACAACTAGCTCTTCCATACCAAGAATAGATGACAACATGCCTCTGTATTGCTTCGGAATTAAATCTCCAGACTCATCTAATAATGTTTTAAGCTCTTGTGTATTTAAATTATCATTATCTTTTGCATCTTTAACACTTATATTAAAAATTTTGAGGACTTTTGAGCTTATAAAATTTGTAATAACAATTATTGGCCTCAAAAGATAAAGCAGAGGTTTTAGTAATATTGAAGACCTTCTTGCAAAGCTTTCAGGTTTTACAGCAGCCATAGTTTTTGGAGTTATTTCTGAAAAAATTAAAATAAATGTAGTTAATAGCACTGCTCCAAGTAGTACGTTGCCTCCAAAATAATTCAACATAATTATTGTAACTATTGATGATGCAAGAATGTTTGCAAAATTATTCCCAACTAAGATTGTTGCTAACAGCAAATCTGGTTTTGTTAAAAGTTTAAGAGCTCTTTTTGCACCTCTGTCACGTTTTTTTGAAAGGTTTTTTAGCTTAATTTTATTAGCAGCCATCATTCCTGTTTCTGACCCAGAGAAGAATGCGCTAAGAATTAATAAGCTTAATAAGCTTATAAACAAGAATAACAACGAAGGTTCTGAATCCATCAATTAATTATAAATTAAATAAGAATTTGCAAGATATGCAAAGAGTACTGCCCACATTGATATAAATAAGCCTCTTGTAGCATATTTGATTGGAAAATTAAAAAACTTTGTGCCAATTAATGTAATTAAATATATAAACCATGCAATTATGGTGAATGATGTCTTAATAATCAAATTATTTGTAAAAATAGATTGAATTGCAAAACCCGAGATTAAAGCTAAGGATAAGAATAGTAGTCCTATTCCTAGTATTTTAAAAACAAGTTTATAGCTTCTTTCAATTGGAAAAGACTCAGCATTTTCAAAAAGTCCAAGTTTTATTTTTCTTACATTTCTTTCGAGCAAAACTATTTCATAGTAAGAAATAAACAATATTATTAGACTTAGACCTGTTACTAAAAAATGTAATGTTGGTAATAGCGTTATAGATTGATATAAAACAAGATACATAACTATATATGAAATAGTAGATACAAAACTTGCTATAAATAATGAGTTAGGTTTTTTTACTAGAATTCTAACAAAAAAATATAAAACTATAGATATAGTGACTTGTGTAATAAAATTCATCTTAAATTTAGATTTTTAAAAACTTTATATATTAATACTATCAATATTATCAAGGTTACCCTAAAATACACATCTTTTTTAATATTAAGAATATAAATAGATAAATATGGTAATAATTAGATTAGCAAGAAGCGGGGCAAAGAAGAACCCTTACTACTTTATAACAGTTGCAGATGAAAGACGCCCAAGAGATGGAAAGTTTATTGAAAGACTTGGATTTTTTAATCCAAGTGCAAGCGGCCAAGAAGAAAGACTAAGGCTTGATCTTAATAAGCTCAATGATTGGGTTGCTAAAGGAGCTCAGTTAAGTGAAAGAGTTCAATCCCTTGTTAAAGAAGCAAATTTATCTCCAGAAGAATTACAAGCAAAACTTGATGTAAAAAAAGCTAAAGCTGAAGCAAAAAAAGCAGAAATAGAGGCAAAATTAGCTAAAGAAGCAGAAGAAAAAGCCGCTGAAGAAGCCAAAGCCGCTGAAGAAGCCCTCGGCCTGCGCCTTGGCGTAGGCGTCAAAGGCGGCGCAGGACGCCGCGTGGTAGCGCAGGAAGGTCGACGGGTCGTCGTTGAAGCCAATGTCGCTCTCGCGGCTCTGCCGGGGTTCACGTTGCCGGGAGACACGAGCGCATCGAACAGGTACTACGCCGAGGATGTCACCGAGCCCTTCGTGCTTCGCGATGGCCGACTCGCAGTACCGACCGGGCCGGGTATAGGTGTCGTACCTATTCCGGAGAATCTCCGGTCGATGGCCGTTGCGGTGGAGGAATTGACGAGTTCCTGAGGATTCAGGCGCTGATCTGAATCGCCACGACGCCGGAGATTCGAGAGACGGCGAGGGTGCGCACCTGTTCGGCGTGGTGGTCGTAGGCCGTGAGAGATCCTCCACCGAGGCGAATGGGGTCGACCAGAAGAACGGCGGTGGACCCATCTGACTCGGCGTGCGTCAGATGAACGGTCTCGTTGTGATCGATGGCGTACTTGACGCTGGCAACAACCGTCGAACTATCCATGCGTGGAACCTCGGAGATATCGATAGGTGCCTCGTCTACCCGCTCTCGGAGTTCCTCCGCTCGGAGCACCCGCAGGGTCTTGTCCACGGTTGCTGCCGTTGCCCGCGTGCGGGGCCGTCGCCTCGGTGCGGGTGGGCAAGGAGCAACGAAGTCCGAGCGGACACCGGGCAAGGACCGTGCCGCGTCGGTGATCGCGTAGATGACCGGCTGCGGGACATTCTTGGAACTGATGCTGCGGAGAAACTCGATCCAGGCTTGCGGATCGGCATCGACCGTTAGGGCGCGGCGCAGTGACGCGTTCGATATCCGCAGCACGCATCCGTGCCCGCGGGATTCGACATCCGCGAGGTCGCGCAGAGGTCTGCCCACGGCTGGAGTCAGCGGACCGGCCGCCACGATGGTGTGGTCGGCTTGGATGAGAACGGTGTCGACCTCGGCGGCGAGATGAGCAGTCACAGCCTTGGCAAGTGCTGCAGAGTCCGAGGCGGCGGCCAACCTACGCCCCGCGCTGCTGAG
>ERZ802822.494-NODE-494-length-27453-cov-10.432897_pt1 | contig 27453 bp, 29 predicted proteins | sample MGYA00345649_ERZ802822 | MGnify/ENA primary metagenome ERZ802822 (study PRJEB30503, sample SAMEA104212359) | marine metagenome | biome: Westerlies Biome; feature: [SRF] surface water layer (ENVO:00010504) within the epipelagic zone...; material: water...
CCGATAAGCGCATCGTATCGCCCGTATAGCTGGCATTCAGCCCAACCACCTTTAGCTGTGACAAAGCCGGCCGTATGGTCAGGCCTAGCGCGTTAAACCCATTGATCAGAAACGGCGCATAGGCCGTGATCGATCCGCGATGAATGATTACACTGCTGAGCAGCGCCGCCGCAAGCAGCGCCGCAAAAAACGGTTTCCTCAGGGATTTGAGACGATCCTGCGCCACCGACAGGTCGGTGGCCGGCGTCGAAATTGATGTCGATACTGGCCTGGATACGGGTATCGATATTAATGTCGATATTGGTGTCGCCGTCCAGATATGATGGCACATCGAACAACGCACGCTTTGCCCCTGCATCGAGATCAGTTTGCCATCCACCCGAAAAATCGTTGCACAATGCGGGCATGTCAGAAGCATGCAATCACCTTAGTAAATAAGTATAATCTAATTGAACCTAGCGTGATCAACCCGCAATGCCAAATATCATTGTCAGTTGCGGGTAGAATCTGGATTTCCAGCTTGGTAAGCTGGGGCATAATTGACCAACATCTGCACGGTAATTTGCGGAACAGACAGCAATGCGCACAACACAAAACACCAGACAAATAGGCCGGCCGGCGAAAGCTGTGGTCATTGGCTGTGCGATGCTGACCGCCATATTTATATCCGGTCTGCAATATTTTGTGTTGAATCTACCCGACTATAAATCCGCGCAAACCAAGCCAAGCGATGGCATTGTTGTGATCACCGGCGGTCAGCAACGTCTGGATGCCGGACTGTCACTTCTGGCGAATGGGGCCGCGTCGAAATTATTAATTTCCGGAGTGGGCGCCGGGTTAAGCAAGGCGATTCTGGCAAATGATCTGCAGTTGGATCCGGCGCAACGCGATTTACTGATGTGCTGCGCCGAATTGGAATTTGCCGCAACTGATACGCGGGGCAATGCCCGTGCCGCACGCATATGGGCTGAAACCAACAAGCTTTCATCGCTCTATCTGGTGACGGCGAATTACCATATGCCGCGGGCACGGCTGGCATTTGAACGTGAAATGCCGCATATCAATTTGCAATATTGGTCGGTCAGTCCGGATGATTTACGGCTGGCAAGCTGGTGGAAAGAGCCCGGTTTGGTCAGGCTTCTGGCACGCGAATATGCAAAATTTCTTGCCGAATTTATCCGGCTGTAATCACCTGCCGTGCGTGGTCAATCCTGCCCGGCGTCAATGATTGACCGGCGGATGTCACGTGTGCGCGAAAATAAATCTTCCAGCTTATCGCCTTCCTGCCAGCGAATAGCACGTTGCAGATAGGACAAATCCTCGGAAAACCGTTGCAACATCTCCAGCACGGCCTCGTCATTATTCAGAAATACATCACGCCACATCACCGGGTCTGACGCCGCGATCCGGGTAAAATCGCGAAAACCCGAGGCGGAAAACCGGATGACGTCATTTTTCAACTGTTGTTCCAGATCAACAGCCGTGCCGACAATCGTATAGGCAATCAAATGCGGCAAATGCGACGTCAGCGCCAGCACCTTATCATGATAGTCCGGTGCCATGCGCTCGACCACCGATCCCAGCCCGGTGACAAATGCCTCAAATTGCAAAACCGCCGGTTCGGGTGCATCCAGCGGCAGCACAATCCAGTAACGGCCGTCAAATAAATCCACAATCCCGGCCTGTGGCCCGGAATGTTCGGTACCGGCCAGCGGGTGCGACGGCAGCCAGATAATCGAATCGCTCAGATGCGGCGTCACATCGCGCAACACCGATCGTTTGGTTGACCCGGTATCGGTCAACACCGCCCCCGGCTTCATCGATGGCACAATCATTTCGGCAACGGCGCCAACCACGCCAACCGGCACCGCCATTATCACCAGATCGGCATCAACCACTGCCGCCGCGGCTGTCTCTGCCAATTCATCAACAAGACGCAAATCAGCAACATCAGCCATCGCGGCCGAATCGGCATCATAACCGGCGATCACCGTCGCCAGTTCAGCCCGCCGCGCAGCTTTGGCAATCGAAGCACCGATCAGCCCCATGCCAATAATTGCAATCTTGTTATAAATCACCGCCATTTTGTCCATACCTGTCGTTGTGAGGCTGCGTTAACGCGCATAAATGCCAAGCAGCCGCGCCGCGGTGCCACATGCCTCGGGGATATGGTCGGCAATATAGCCGTCAATGGCCATAATCTGCACGCTGTCATCTGCCTGAGGCACAGCAAACAGGCTTATGTCATCTCCTGATTCATCTGGCAAGTAGTCAGCCAGAATATAGGCGGGTGTAACGGTTTCGATGGGGAATAGCGGGGTACGCGCGATGATATATAGCTGCCGACTTGCCAACAGCGCCTTTGCCAAAGCCGCATCTTCGGTTGCCGGCACAAACCCATACCGACAGGATGACGCGTCAAGCAATGCCACAACAGATGCATAATCATCACACATACGCGCCTGCAGGGCGCTTCCCATATGCCAGATCGCTGCCGGTGCTGCCGCCTGATGCACGGCAAATGATAAATCTTTATTCTGCCGGCTCAGACTGGCCGCCATGATTTGTCGCCAGATGCCTAACAGCATGGCTGGCGCAATATCACTATCCATCGCCGCCAGCCGCCGGATCAGCGCCGCTTCACGGCCCGGCCGGAAAGCGGCTTCACCATTCTTTGCCGCGATGACCTCGTCCGACAACGTCAAACGCTGTGAGATCAGCTTCAAAATATCCGCATCTAATTGATCAATGGCGCCGCGTAATCTGCGCAACTTATCACTCATTCACATACATCCTTTACGAGGGCCATTAACGAATGTCGCCAGCGCTGGTGCTATCTCGGCATGCCGGTGGCGCAGCTTACTGGTGTTTCCCGCCGCAGCATAGAGCATTTTCGTGGCTTCGACCACAAGCACACCGCCCAGCGCAGGCCACCAGCGCTGACCAAGCCGCTCAACACCGACAGCGAACCGCATCAATACCCGGTTACGCAATGGCGGCAGAAATACCGCATGATAAACCCGTTGCGGTTCAAAACCATGATGTTCCAGAAGCTGGCAAAGCTGGCGCTTGGAATACGGCCGGCCATGCCCAAAAGGGGTATGTTCAAGCCGCGCCCATAAACCGCGCCGGTTCGGCACCGCCACCAGCAATTTGCCAGACCCATCCAACACCCGCCAGCATTCATCAAGAAGCCGCCCCGGCCGCGGATCAACTTCCAATGCATGCGCCAGTAATAACCGGTCAACATGCACATCAGGCAATGGCAATGCGTGGCCATCGACAAGGCTGCTGCGTCCGGCAGAGGCTGGCGGCCAGGCAATCACGCCAGCGCGTGCCAGCATCAATGACAGCAGATTTGCCGGGACATCGGTGAGGTTGTTTTCGTCTGGCAACCATCCGATGCCATAGCCAAGCATCACATTACAGCTGTCGTGACCAGACTGCCAAAATTGGGCAATATGCGGTTGCATTTGACCTGCCAGATGCTGGCCAAGCGGGGTTTTGTAGAACTCTCCTAATGCGATCACATCATCATACATATGACGGTTGGCCTTTTGCGCCGGGTCGTGTCTCTGACACTAGATGATAGCGCACCCTTATGCAAAAATGAATTGCGCATCAGCCAGAGGTTACGCCAAAGATTAGCATGTCAGATTGCTCAACTCATAAGCAATCTGTTGACAATCATCATAGGCGTCTAGCTTGGCGGTACGCACCCGTACAGCGGCAACTTCGGGCAATGCCTGCAACGCATCAAAAATGCGGCGCGCCAGCGTTTCCTGAAGATCATAATGCTGCATCCCGACAAGCTGGTGAATGGTGTCGCGGATCACATCATAATCAATCGTCGTATCAACGGTATCATTTTGCGGCTCGGTGCCATCACGCAACAGTAATTCTGCATCAATCAGTACCGTCTGTCTGGCTTGTCGCTCGGCCTCATAAATGCCAATCGACGCCTGACAGCTTAGCCCTTGCAGTATAAAACGACGATTCATGGTCATCAGTCACAATCCTTATTTGCTGTTGTTCGGCCTTATACCCGCGAGTCTTATATCAATCCCGGCACAATCCAGTCAGGCTGAATCCCCGACGCCGCGATATAATGCGTGGCACCACCATCGCGAAACAGCCCGGCGCCGGTGATCAGAACCGTTTGCAGGCCAGCCGCACCCCCACCTAAAATATCGGTATGCAAGCTGTCACCAACCATCGCGACGCGGCGCGTGTCTAGTTTCCGGCCAGCCAGCTGATGCAGACGCTGTAACGCCAGATCAAAGGCCGGGCGATAGGGCTTGCCATACCAATAGACCGGCATATCTGCCGCCTGCATGGCGCGTGCCATCCAATAGCCGGGCTCGGCTGAGAACTGGCCAATCTGCGGGGCCGCGACATCGGGGTTGGCAACAAATACCGGCCGTGGACGCGCGATCAGTGCGGTTTCAAAATCAGCCTGATCGCCCTCTGTCCAATCAATCACCCCCAACAGCGCAAAGGCGTCAGCCTGCTGCCAGAAATCTGCCGTCTGGCCATAAGCCAGCGTCGGCGCATGCGCCAGCGGTGTCACCACCGCGCCAAGACATCCCATCACATCTGTGGCTGGCGCGACACCATCAGGCGACGCTGTATCACCCAGCGCCGCGATCAGCGCATCACGGCTCGACACAACCGCATCAGCCGCGATCGGCAATTGCCATTTCGCATATTTCGCTGCCGCCTGAGAGGATTCAAAACTGCCGCCATTTGTTAATACGACAACCGGTATATTTTGCGCGGCGGCACGCTGCAAAAGCGCCTCGATGCCGGGCACCAGCCCGTCACCAACATTGATCACCCCAAACCCATCAAGGATCAGCCCGTCAAATTCATCAAGAATGTCAATCAGGCTGTGCCGCTGACGGCCCGCCCCGGCGGCGGCATCGGGCATCATCGGACGCTGGCTTTCATAGATATCAATCACTGCCGGCAAATCCAGCGCTGTTGGCGCCGGCAGTTTATGTTGCGTCTTCATATCCACAGCCACACCCTTACTGACCGTTACATAACTTTATCGCGGCCCTGAACTTACTATAGCCTTGCATTTATTGCAGTCTTGCTGCGGTGATAAATTGTCCAAACGCCTCGCACCAGATCAGCACTGCCGGAAAATTGCTGACCTCAACATCTGCGGGGATATCGAGCGCAAAATTTTCAAACGCTTTAATCGGCCCGATTTGGGTTGAGTCGGCCTTGATCTGCAGAAATTCTGCGCCTGTTTCAACATATTTTGGGGTCAGATACAAACGATAATCCGGGCCGGGTGAAATCTCACCATCCAGCCAGATTTGATCGGCATTCGCCATGATCACCCCATCACCCCAATGCAGCCCATCTGACCCGGGCAAATCGCGGACAAATGTGCCCTGCCGCAAGGCGCTCTGCGACAATGCCTCGATTGCCACTGTATCAAGGCCTTTTTCGGCTGTCAGAATCGGCAGGAAATACACCCCTAAACCAAACCCGATCACCAGACCGGCGCAAAATTTTACCACACCAAACAACAGAACATGGCGGCGAATGAAAGCCATAAGAGACGTCATCATCCTTCTCTCCTCTTATTTGCATGCACCTGCCGCTGAAAGCATGCGGCCTGGCACATGAGGATCTTTTGAAAAAATTGAAAAATATAACAGCCAGAACATCTTATCATAGTTTATGCTTGTTTTTTGTTGGTATTTTGCGCAAAGCTTGCGCACCGGCAAGTGACCCGTGACGCAACTATGAAGCGGCGCATTTTGCCCGCCCTTGTTAGGAAAGACATGCCATGAAGCTTGCAACGCTGGACAGCTTTATTGTGAAAAACCCACCACCCGGCTTTGGCGGGCGTTATTTTATTTTTGTGACACTGACAACATCCTGTGGTGTCACCGGCACCGGTGAAATCTATGCGGCGAGCTTTGCGCCGGAAGTCATCACCGCCATGGCAAATGATATATTTCGGCGTTATCTCGAGGGACAGAGCCCGTTCCAGATTGAAAAATTCTGCCGGCGTGCGCATGGCTCCGGCTTTTCGCATCGCCCGGATCCGTCGCTGCATGGCGTGGTGAGTGGGTTGGAAATGGCCTGCTGGGACATTGTTGGCAAAGCGCTCGACCGACCGGTTTATGACTTGCTTGGCGGTCAGGTGCAGGACAGGCTGCGCAGCTATACCTATATCTATCCGGCGGCTGATCAGGATGCCGGGCAATTTTACAATGACCCGCTTGCCAGTGCCGAAGCCGCAGCGGCCTATGTCGAACAAGGCTTTACCGCATTGAAATTCGATCCGGCCGGTCAATATACGGTATTTGACGGGCGCATGCCGGATCTGCCGGCACTGGATCGGTCAGCCGCCTTTTGTGCGGCGATTCGCGACGCCGTCGGCACGAAAGCCGATTTGCTGTTCGGCACGCATGGCCAGTTTACCGCGGCTGGCGCGATCCGCATGGCCGAACGGTTAGCGCCCTATGACCCATTATGGTTTGAAGAGCCAACACCGCCCGATATGCCAGAAGAAATGGCCAAGGTTGCGGCACGCAGCAGCGTTCCCATTGCCACCGGCGAGCGACTATGCACCAAATATGAATTTGCCCGCGTATTGCGCTGTGGTGCGGCGGCGATCCTACAGCCGAATCTGGGACGCGCAGGCGGTATTCTGGAAGGCCGGAAAATCGCCGCCATTGCCGAAACCTATTACGCGCAGATTGCACCGCATCTGTATTGCGGGCCGGTGGTGGCAGCCGCCAACATCCAGCTGGCAACGGCCATCCCGAATTTCCTGATTCTCGAATCAATCCAGAAAATGGATGGGTTTCACGCCAAATTATTGGAAACACCTTTATGCTGGGAGGATGGCTATATCATTCCGCCGACCAGCCCGGGGCTGGGCGTTGCGTTGAATATGGAGGTTGTCGCCGCCCATCCGTGGGACGGCGATACGCTGCATCTACAGATGGGACAAAACCCCTATGATCCGGTGCGCGATGGCGATTTTGCCGGCGGCTAACGCCCGATAACAGGTCACAACAACAAAAACAGCCGGTAAATTGCTGTTTTAACCCGGCCCTGCCCTATGCAAACACTTGACAGTTCAGCCGCAAAGCGTATATTCCGGCGCACTATTGCGTATTATTCATCGAATAGGCGTTTATCGGCATAGACATGATATACCGCTCAACATGATTGGCAATTGTTGCGAAAGACGATTTACACTGACGACAACGGCATCTACACAAAAGCCAATGGCTGGGGTGCGCCGGGGTCAAACTGTTATGATAAGGAAGATCGCCATGTATGCTTTGGTGAAAACAGGTGGCAAGCAATATCGCGTCGCAAAGGATGACACCATCCTGGTTGAGCGGATTGCCGCAGACGAAGGCGCCGAGGTCATTTTGAATGACATTGTCATGCTGGCCGATGGCGACAAGGTGACGATTGGCACGCCAAAAGTTGAAGGTGCCGCCGTCAGCGCAACAGTCATGCGCCAGACACGTGGCCCGAAAATCATTATTTTCCGCCGCAAGCGTCGTAAAAACCATCGCCGGACACAAGGCCATCGGCAGGATCTGACTTTGCTGAAAATCAATGATATCGCCGAGGATGCCAAAAAGCTGACGCCAGCGAAACCGGCAGCGAAAAAAGCCGCGACCACGACCGAAAGCGCCGCGAAAAAGCCAGCAGCGAAAAAAGCTGCGGCGAAAAAGCCACCGCCGAAAGCCACCGCCGCGAAAAAGCCAGCCGCGAAGAAAACGGCAAAGAAAGACTGAATACCACGCCGCACTGCGGCATGAAAAAGATAAAGGGTGTTGAATTATGGCACATAAAAAAGCAGGTGGTAGCTCCAGAAACGGTCGCGATTCGGCTGGTCGTCGTCTTGGTGTGAAAAAATTTGGCGGCGAATCAGTTCTTGCCGGTAACATCATCATGCGCCAGCGTGGCACAAAAGTGCGCCCCGGCGATAATGTGGGTATGGGCAAAGACCATACTCTGTTTGCGCTTATCGAAGGGCAGGTTGCGTTTCGGGAAAAATCGGGCGGCAAAATGTTCGTAAATGTTGTGCCGATGGCAAAGGCCGCCGAATAGGCCTGTTGGGTCTCGCCATCTGGTGAGATGACCAATCAAGGCAAGATTCAACTGGCCTAAAATATGACACAGGGGAATGACAGTTTTGTTGTTCCCCTCTTGTTTTTTTGGAACAAATGTTTTGCCAGACATACGAACCGCGCAGTCTGAATCGGAAGCACCACAATGAAATTTTTAGACCAAGCCAAGATTTACACGCGTTCCGGCAGTGGTGGGCCGGGCTCGGTGAGTTTCCGGCGCGAAGCGCATGTGCCATTTGGCGGCCCGGACGGCGGTGATGGCGGGCGTGGCGGCGATGTTGTCGCGGTGGCGGTCAACGGCTTAAACACATTGATTGATTATCGCTATCAGCAGCATTTTAAAGCTGATTCGGGTCGTCCGGGTGCCGGCCGTGACCGCAGCGGCGCATCTGGCAAAGATGTCACCCTCCGGCTGCCCATTGGCACGCAGATTCTGGCCGATGATCAGCAGACAGTGTTGGCCGATCTCACCTATGAGGGCCAGACAATCATCCTTGCCAAAGGTGGCATTGGCGGCAAAGGCAATGCCTTTTTCAAATCATCGACAAACCGGGCACCGCGCAAATCACAACCCGGTGAAGCCGGACAGGAAATGTGGGTGTGGCTGCGGCTGAAGCTGATCGCCGATGCCGGCCTGCTTGGCATGCCAAATGCCGGAAAATCGACATTTTTGAGCGCGGTATCTGCTGCCCGCCCGAAAATTGCTGATTATCCTTTTACCACATTGCATCCCAATCTTGGCGTTGTCGGGGTTGATGGCAAAGAATTTGTCATGGCCGATATCCCCGGACTGATCGAAGGCGCGCATGAAGGCGCCGGTCTTGGTCACCGGTTTTTAGGGCATGTCGAACGCTGCCGGATTTTACTGCATCTTGTCGATGCGACCGGCACCGACCCGGTCGAAGGCTGGCAAATGTTACGGCGGGAATTACAGGCCTATGGCGGCGGCTTGGCTGATAAACCGGAAATTGTCGGGCTGACCAAACTGGATGCGACACCAGATGATTACGCCGATGAATTGGCCGCGGCACTGCGCCATGCCGGGGCCGAGCATGTCATGGCTTTATCCGCTGTCACCGGCCGTGGCGTGACCGATATGTTGCGGCAATTAATAGCTGTCATTGAGACAAGCCGGGCGAAAGAGGCAGAACCTGAAGAGGCAGAGCCATGGTCGCCATAACCGCACGCAGCGCCCTGCCAGAGGCCCGCCGAATCGTCATCAAGGTTGGATCAGCCCTGCTTGTTGATGAAGCGAAAAACACCATCAACACAGCCTGGCTGGCCGGTATAGCGCGGGATATTTCGCGGTTGAAAGCTGCCGGAAAAGATGTGGTGGTGGTATCAAGTGGGGCCATTGCGTTGGGCAGCCGGCTGTTGAAAATTCATAATAAAACGCTCAGCCTGCAGGAAAAACAGGCAGCGGCGGCGACCGGACAGGTGATTCTGGCGCATGCTTGGATGGATGCGCTCAGCGCCTATAATGTGCAGACAGCGCAAATTCTGCTATCGCCAGATGACACCGAAACCCGCCGCAAACATCTGAATGCACGGGCAACAATTGCGGTGTTGCTGGATCTTGGGGCGGTACCGGTGGTGAATGAAAATGATACCGTTGCCACCGCCGAAATACGCTTTGGCGATAATGACCGGCTGGCAGCACGCGTGGCGGCTATGGTTGGGGCCGAATTGCTGATCCTGTTATCCGATGTTGATGGGCTCTATACAGCCAATCCCACCGATGATGCGGCAGCCACGCATCTGCCGCGAATTGAGCAGATTACTGATGAGATTATGGCAATGGCCGGCACCGCCAATGCGCAATATGCCTCGGGCGGTATGGTGACCAAGCTCGAAGCCGCGCGAATCAGCACGGCGGCTGGCTGTCATATGATTATTTGCGATGGCCGTGATCCTGAACCGCTGGCCAGCCTTGAAGCCGGCGCGCGTTGCAGCTGCTTTATGGCAACAGAATCACCGCATGCGGCGCGCAAACAATGGATTGCCGGCGCGTTGACACCGCGTGGCACAATCTGTGTCGATGCCGGGGCCGCCACCGCCCTGCGCAAGGGAAAATCACTTTTGCCAGCCGGTGTGCTGGCGGTTGACGGGCAATTTGACCGGGGCGATCTGATCGCTGTTACAGACTCGTCCGGCAAAATTATCGGCCATGGATTATCCAGCTATGGCGCCGCAGATGCGGCTAAAATCAAAGGCCATAAAAGCCGTGAAATTGAGGCCATGCTGGGGTATCGTGGACGTGATGAAATCATTCACGCTGATAATCTGGTGGTGACCGAAAGCTAGAATAACCGGCAGCCAGAGTAATCGGCAGCCAGAATAACCGGGGCATGGCGTGCCGGCCTGCCAGACTGGACATAAAATGACACAAACCCATGCAAAAACCGATGCCGCAACAGCCCTGATTGATGGTCTGGTGCGCGCCGCACGCAGCGCCCAGACAGCGCTGGGTAGCAGCAGCTTTGCAACCCGGCAAAAGGCGCTGCACGAGGCTGCCAAAATCATCCGCGCACGAACCAATGATATATTGGCAAGCAATCAAAAAGATCTTGCCGCAGCGGCCCAGTCCGGCCTGACAGAGGCGTTTATTGACAGGCTGACCCTGACCGAATCGCGGATCGAGGAGATGGCTGTTGGGCTCGAAACAATTGCCGCCCAGCCTGATCCCATTGGCGCCGAACTGGCGCGATGGCAACGTCCGAATGGTCTCGACATCACCCGCCAGTCAACGCCTTTGGGGGTGATTGGGGTGATTTATGAATCGCGCCCCAATGTCACTGTTGATGCAGCTGGTTTGTGCGTTCTGGCGGGCAATGCGGTGATTTTACGCGGTGGCAGCGACAGCCAGCATAGCGCCTCTTTACTTGCCGAGGCCATGGTCGAGGGGCTGCAGGCAGCCGGCCTGCCGGGTGCCGCCGTGCAAATTGTCAACACCACAGACCGGGCTGCCGTTGGCGCCATGCTGGCCGCAGTTGGCGGCATTGATGTGATCATCCCGCGCGGTGGCAAATCACTTGTCGAGCGGGTACAGCGCGACGCCCGGGTGCCAGTGTTCGCGCATTTGGAAGGAATCTGTCATCTCTATATCGACAAAGATGCCGATCCTGACAAAGCCAAAGCCATCACATTGAATGCAAAAATGCGCCGTACCGGAATCTGTGGCGCCGCCGAAACCCTGCTTGTGCATCAGCAGGTGGCTGGCGATATGCTGCCGGCGATTGCCGCCGAATTGCAGCAGGCAGGCTGTGTTCTGCGCGGTGACAGTGCCGCCAGACGTCTGGTGCCGGATATGCAGATTGCCGAGGATGATGACTGGCGCACCGAATATCTTGATGCCATTTTGTCGGTACGCGTTGTTGACAGCATCGATATGGCGATCACCCATATCGCCACTTATGGATCCGGCCATACCGAATCTATCATTACCGAAGCAGACGACGCCGCCGAGAATTTTTTGCAGCGTGTCGACAGCGCGATCGTCATGCGCAACGCCTCTACACAATTCGCCGATGGCGGTGAATTTGGTATGGGCGCGGAAATTGGCATTGCCACCGGCAGGTTGCATGCGCGCGGGCCGGTTGGCGCCGCCCAATTGACAAGTTTCAAATATGTTGTGCGCGGTGATGGCCAGATCCGCAGCTAGATATAACCGACATCACCATGCACAGCTTTTTCACAGCCGGACAAAGCTGAAAATCGGTCTTGTTGGCGGCTCATTTAACCCGGCGCATGCCGGTCATATTCATATGAGTCTGCAGGCCTGTTCCAAACTTGGACTGGATCAGGTCTGGTGGCTGGTCAGCCCGCAAAATCCGCTAAAAAGCCCGACCAATATGGCCAGTTTGCCGCATCGCCTTGCCAAAGCCCGCGACATAACCGCACCATACAGCTTTATCCATGTCGTCGCACCGGAAGCCAGCCTGCCAAGCAATTTCACCTATGAAACTGTAAAATATATCAAAAAAACAATGCCATTAGCGCGCCTGACCTGGATTATGGGCGCAGATAATCTGGTGCAGCTACAACAATGGCAACGCTATAAAGGCTTTATATCCCTGCTACCCATTGCCGTAATTGACCGGCCAAGCTATTCTTATCAGGCGATGAGCGCGGGACGGCAACTGTTTAAGCGTCGCTACACGAGTGCGCAGCTACGCCACCGACTGCGCGAATCGCGGGTTGATTTGCCAGGCTGGTGTTTTATCGCGGGGCAACGGCATCATGCGTCGGCAACCGCTATTCGACAAGGCCGCGCTGCAAGCCACGCCTCGACGGATGACATATAAAGGCTGGATATTTGAAGGAGACACCCATTTCTAAAGCTCGCACTGCCTGTGATGCAGACCAGATCCTTGAATTAATCACCACCTCACTAGACGATGATAAAGCCGAAAACGTCCTGACCATTCCGTTAAAGGGAAAATCTGCCATGGCCGATTATATGGTTGTGGCGAGTGGCACATCATCGCGCCAGGTCGCCGCTATGGCCGAACATATCGAATTTAAGCTGAAACAGAATAAAGTTGATGTTCTCGGGTTGGAGGGGTTGCGGCAGGCCGACTGGGTGTTGATTGACGCGAATGATGTGATTGTGCATTTGTTCCGGCCCGAAGTCCGCGAATTTTATGGTCTTGAGCGTATGTGGAGCGATGCCACTGCCGAAGAGGTGGTCACCGTCGGCACCGATGGCTGACCGGTCATAGCATCAGCAAACCAGCGACAGGATGCCCGCCATGCAGCTTTTTATTCTCGCCGTTGGCAAAGGTCGCGGCTCCGCCGAAAGCCGGCTGGCTGAAGACTGGATAGGGCGGCTTCCTGACGGCGGACAGATTGTTGAAATTGAGTCAAAATTTCCAGCTGGTATAAAGCGTACCGAGGATGAAGGCGCGCGGCTTTTGCGGGCGCTGCCATCTGCATCGGTGCTGGCCATTCTTGACCCGCGCGGCAAGGATCATTCTTCCGAAGAACTGGCCGCGCTGATCGGCGATTGGCGTGATAGTGGCTATACATCTGCGGCTTTTGCCATTGGTGGCGCCGATGGTCACGCCACAGATATTCGGCAAAAAGCCCAGCGGATTATATCCTTTGGTCGTGCCACCTGGCCACATATGCTGTGCCGGGCGATGCTCGCCGAACAGCTCTATCGGGCCAGCATGATTCTGGCCGGGCACCCCTATCATCGCGGCAATTAGCCATACTGGTTTGCACTATACTTCGCGCTGGCGCATCACTATATATACGCCATGATCACAACAGTAATTGATCCATCAAAAGGGCCGGTGGTGCTCTGTATTATGGACGGGTGGGGACACAGTCCTGACCCGGAGCATAACGCCGTAGCGCGCGCCAGAACACCGGTGTTTGACCAGCTATGGTCGCGCTGCCCACATAGCTTTTTGGCGGCATCGGGCGCCGATGTTGGGCTGCCGGACGGACAGGTTGGCAATTCCGAAGTCGGCCATATGAATATTGGCGCCGGACGGGTTGTGGTACAGGATTTGCCGCGGCTCAATGAAGCCACCAGAAATGGCGCGTTACAGGCACATGCGGCGCTAAAGGAACTGGCCAGCACGCTGCAACACACCGGCGGGACAGCGCATGTTGTCGGCCTGCTCTCGGCTGGCGGGGTACATGCCCATCAGGATCACATTCTGGCCGTGGTCAATGGTCTGGCGGAAGCCGGCAGCACTGTTGTCATTCACGGCTTTACCGATGGCCGTGATGTGTTGCCGCGTGACGCTGGCATCAGCCTGCAGAATTTCGTTGCAGACTTGCCGAATAATGCCAGCATCGGCAGCCTTACCGGGCGCTATTTCGGCATGGATCGTGATCACCGCTGGGACCGCACGCAAAAAGCCTATGACGCGATTGCCCGTGGCCGGGCTGAGCATCATGCTGATGACGCCATGCAGGCCCTGCAGACTGGCTATGTGCGCGGTGAAAGCGACGAATTTTTATCCGCCACAATCATCGGCGACTATGCCGGCATGCGCGATGGTGATGGGCTGGTGATGATGAATTTTCGGGCAGACCGGGCGCGGCAATTGCTGGATTGTCTGTATCGGCCAGAGGTCACATCCTGTGATACACGGCCAATCGCATTATGCCCGGGTCTTGGCATGACCAGCTATTCAGCCGCGCTTGATGGCTTTGTCACACCGCTCTATCCGCCGGTGGAAATTGCCGACACTCTGGGCGATGTTGTTGCCGCTGCTGGCCTGCGTCAGTTGCGGCTTGCCGAGACCGAAAAATACCCGCATGTCACATTTTTCTTTAATGGCGGCGATGAAACCATGCGCGACGGCGAAGAGCGCGCCATGGTGCCGTCACCAAATGTCGCCACCTATGATCAATTGCCGGAAATGAGTGCCGCCGGGGTGCTGGAAAAAGCCGTCGCCAGCCTGCAGGCGAAAGCGCATGATCTGTTGGTGATCAATTTTGCGAATCCGGATATGGTCGGTCATACCGGTGATCTGGATGCGGCTATCGCGGCGGTGGAAACAGTTGATAGCTGTATTGGTGAGCTGGTTGCGGCGGTGCAGGCGGCAGATGGACAAATGCTGCTGACAGCCGATCATGGCAATTGCGAGGTTATGTGGGACAAAAATGCCGACTCGCCGCATACCGCGCACACCACCAACCCGGTACCGCTGATTCTGGTCAATGGCCCGCCCGGCGTGCAGCTCACCGACGGCCGGCTGGCTGATCTGGCACCTAGTTTGCTGGCGATGCTTGGCATTGACCAACCCGCCAGCATGACCGGCCGTGCGGTTTTTGCCGGGTTGGCAACGGCGGCAAAATAAGCCGGGTTGAAATTATGGCTTGGGGTTGAAACACGGTCTTTTCACTGGCACCATGAAGCCGTCTTAAAAAAATCTTAATGCGGTGTATGAAGACGGTCACGCCACGCTAAAGGCAGTTATTTTGACGCTGTGAAATTTTTAACCCTGTGAAATTGTTGACACTGTGAAATGGCGCCCGGGCAAAATGAAAATGAGATCTTTAGAATTTCTGCAGAGGAGCAGCCAATGGCGCAGTTCATAACCCGTTTAGTACCTCATGCGGCCCGGATAAGGCGGGCAGCGGTTCCGTTTATATGCGGGATATTGATTGCTGGCGCATTTTCCATGCCAACACTCACCTCTGCCAATTCGAGCAAAAACGAAGAGATTTATCGCCAGCTTGGTTTGTTTGGCGATATTTTCCAGCGTGTCCGCGAGAGCTATGTCGATGAGGTTGATGAAAAGGCGCTGATTGAGGCCGCGATAAATGGCATGCTGACCTCGCTTGATCCGCATTCGTCATTTCTGGACACGGAAAATTTTTCCAATATGCAGGTGCAGACAAAAGGCAAATTTGGTGGGTTGGGCATTGAGATCACCATGGAAAATGGGGTGATCAAAATCGTCTCACCCATCGATGACACACCAGCGGCGAAAGCCGGACTACAGCCGGAAGATTATATCGTAGCGGTTGATGGCGAGCCGATTCTTGGCATGGCTTTGTCCGAAGCTGTCGATAAATTACGCGGTAAAGTCGGCTCGGATGTCACCGTTACCATCCAGCGTGAGCAAAATGAACCATTTGATGTAACGGTCACCCGCGACACCATAAAGATCCGCTCTGTCAGGTCAGAGGTGTTTGACGATATTGGCTATTTGCGGATCACCACATTTTCTGAACAGACCAGCCCCGGGCTGAATGACGCAGTAGAAAAAATCTTTACCGAACATGGAGACAAGGTGAAGGGGTTTGTGCTTGATCTGCGCAATAACCCCGGCGGCCTGCTGAATGAGGCCATTGCGGTAACCGATGCATTTTTAGAAGCTGGTGAAATTGTCTCGACACGTGGTCGTGATGCGGAAAATGCCAGCCGGGCCTATGCCAAGCCGGGCGATATTGCCCGCGGCCTGCCACTTGTGGTGCTGATTAATTCTGGTTCTGCCTCGGCATCTGAAATCGTTGCTGGTGCGTTAAAAGATCATCAGCGGGCGGTTTTGCTTGGCACCCGTTCATTTGGTAAAGGATCCGTTCAATCGGTGATTCCGGTGTCTGGAACCGGCGCCATGCGGTTGACGACGGCCCGCTATTACACACCGTCAGGCGTGTCAATTCAGGCCACTGGCATCACCCCCAATATCGAGGTCGCTCTGGCGCGCATTGAAAAGCTGGAAGGCGGCATTACCCGCGAAGAAAATTTAAAGGGCGCACTTGATAGCCCGGATGTTGATAGCGCCAATGTTGATAGCCCCGGCAGTGCCGAATCAGGCGACAGTGACAAAGCCGACGACAAAGCCGACGCCGACGCGGCACCAGCCGATCAGTCCGAAATTGACTATCAATTGGCCCGCGCACTCGATCTTATTCAAGGCGTTGCCATCTTTACCAAGGATCAGGCCAACCCATGAACCAAACACCATCTTTGCCAACCGCGCCTTATGAGCAGCGCCCATATCGGCCATGTGTTGGCATTTTTCTGCTGAATAATGATGGCCTTGTTTTTGCCGGGCGTCGCATCGACAGCCGCGCCGAAGCCTGGCAAATGCCGCAAGGTGGTATTGACGCCGGAGAAAGCCCGCTGCAGGCCTGTATGCGTGAAATGCGCGAGGAAATCGGCACCAACACAGCCGAGCTGGTAAGCCAGCATGATGATTGGCTCTATTATGATATCCCGCTGCCACTTGCCGACAGGCTCTGGCAGGGCCGGTATAAAGGGCAAAAGCAGAAATGGATGGCGCTGCGCTTTACCGGCGATGATTCAGATATCAATATTGCCACCGAAGAACCTGAATTCTGCGAATGGAAATGGTTATCGCCGCATGATCTTGTCGATCTGGCTGTGCCGTTTAAGCGCGATGTTTATCAAAATGTATTGGCAGCTTTCGCGCCCTATTTAAAATAAATTTGGGCACAAAAAAGCCGCCACCAAAAGCATCGGTAGCGGCGTTATTGGTCTTTGATCTTTAATTACAGAGCCGCAATTGCGGCGTTTAAAAACGCCGCCTCATCATCGCTCGCCTCGGCCGCCTGTGTTTTCAACTGTGCCGCATCAGCACTGCCAAGGTGAATGGCACGTTCGGCAAGGATCGTCACGCTTTCGCCCGACACATCAGCCAAGCCACCATCGATCATAAACCGGTCGGTGACTTTGCCGTTTTCATGCACTTCGACAACACCACGTGTCAAATCGGCCAATAACGGGGCATGCCGTGGCAGCACCCCGAACAAGCCTTCCACACCAGGCGCGACAACCATTTCGACAGCCTGCTGCGCCATGATACGGATCGGTGTGACCAGTTCTAATTGTGTTGTTTCAGCCATAATTACTGCCTATGTCTTGCTGTCGAATTGCACCAGCATGTTGCGTTATGCAGCTTCCTGCGCCAGCTTCTTGCCCTTTTCGACGGCTTCTTCAATGGTGCCGACAAGGTAGAAAGCGGCTTCTGGAAGATGGTCATAATCACCTTTCAGGATGCCCTCAAAACCAGAAATGGTATCTTCAAGCCCAACCAGCTTGCCAGGTGAACCGGTGAAGACTTCTGCCACATGGAATGGCTGTGACAAGAAGCGCTGGATTTTGCGCGCACGGGCAACAACCAATTTGTCTTCTTCCGACAATTCATCCATGCCGAGGATGGCGATAATATCCTGCAGCGACTTATATTGCTGCAAAACTTCCTGCACCTGACGCGCCACATTATAGTGATGCTCACCGACAATACGCGGATCCAACATACGTGATGATGAATCAAGCGGATCCACCGCCGGATAAATGCCAAGCTCAGCAATCTGGCGCGACAACACTGTGGTTGCGTCAAGGTGGGCGAATGATGTGGCCGGGGCCGGGTCGGTCAAGTCATCGGCAGGCACATAAATCGCCTGCACCGAGGTAATTGAACCTTTATTGGTTGTGGTGATCCGCTCTTGCAGCGCACCCATATCCGTCGCCAATGTTGGCTGATAACCCACAGCAGACGGGATACGGCCAAGCAGGGCTGACACTTCTGAACCAGCCTGTGTAAAGCGGAAGATGTTATCGACAAAGAAAAGCACGTCCTGGCCTTCTTCATCACGGAAATATTCGGCCAGCGTCAAACCGGTCAAAGCCACCCGTGCACGCGCACCCGGAGGCTCATTCATCTGACCATATACAAGCGCGGCTTTTGATCCCGGGCCATCGGTTTTGATAACACCTGATTCGACCATCTCGTGATACAGATCGTTACCTTCACGTGTGCGCTCGCCAACGCCGGCAAACACGGAATAGCCGCCATGCGCTTTCGCCACGTTATTGATCAATTCCATGATCAACACGGTCTTGCCAACACCAGCACCGCCAAACAGGCCGATTTTACCGCCTTTGGCATAAGGTGCCAAAAGATCAACAACCTTAATCCCTGTTACCAGAATCTCGGCTTCGGTTGACTGGTCAACATAGTCCGGGGCAGCGCGGTGAATGGGGTAATGTTTCTTTGATTTCACCGGCTTGCCCTCATCGACAGGCTCGCCGATGACGTTCATGATACGGCCAAGTGTTTCCGGGCCAACAGGCACAGTGATCGGGGCCCCGGTATCGGCGGCATCGGTACCACGCACCAGACCTTCGGTCGCATCCATCGCGATCGTGCGGACAGCTGACTCGCCGAGATGCTGGGCAACTTCAAGCACCAACCGCTGGCCGTTATTGTCTACCTCTAATGCATTTTGAATCGCTGGCAGTTCACCATCAAATTCGACGTCAACAACCGCGCCGATCACCTGACTGATTTTACCAATTCCGTTTTTTGCCATGGTCTTGTTACTCCGGGCTAGAACCGTTTTACTATGGGCATGATTGCCCGATTACGTTTGTCTACTCTTCAAATCCTGTGGCACCGCAATGCTGGCTAGATGGCCTCGGCACCTGAAATAATCTCAATAAGCTCGCTGGTAATATTCGCCTGCCGCGTCCGGTTATAAACCAGCGTCAGACGGTCGATCAATTCGCCAGCATTGCGCGTCGCATTATCCATCGCTGTCATCCGTGCAGCCAGTTCCGCCGCAGATGATTCCAAAAGCGCGCTGTAGATTTGCGTTGATAGATTGCGCGGCAATAGACTGGCCAGCAATTCATCTTCTTCAGGCTCATATTCGTAGCTGACCGCGGCGGCATCATTATCCGCAGCATCGCTTTCATCAACTTCAGCCGGAATCAGCCGGGTGAGGGTGATTTCCTGTGTGATGGCATTTTTAAACTTGTTAAAAATCAGCGTGCAGACATCAAATTCACCAGCTTCAAATTTGCTGCGAATGGTGTCGGCTATGCTGGCGGCATCGTCATAATTGACCGACGTGCCCTGCAAGCCTTCATGCTGGTCAATATACATATCGCCAAATTCACGACGCAGCGCATCAGCAGATTTACGACCGACCATCAACAGCTTGACTGTTTTATTTTCGGCTTTCAGACGGGCCACTTCAGCGCGTGTCTGGCGGGTAACGGTGCCATTAAAACCACCGCACAAACCACGGTCGGCTGACATAATGACCAGCAGATGTGTCTGGTCTTTGCCATTACCGACAAGCAATTGCGGGGCTGATGAAGGATCAGCCTTGCTGGCAAGGTTGCCAATCACCTGCCGCATCCGGGTCGAATAGGGACGACCCGATTCAGCAGCATCCTGTGCCCGCCGCAATTTTGCCGCCGCCACCATTTTCATGGCAGCGGTGATTTTCTGCGTGGACTTGACGCTGTTGATGCGCGTCTTCAGATCCTTCAAATTTGCCATTTACCGAACTCCAATAGACGATGTGAAAACGTCTTCGCCCTATCCCAGCGGCTTATGAAAAGCTCTTGGCAAATGCCGCAATGGCCTTACCTAGTTTTTCTTCAGTTTTGTCAGACAACGCTTTTTCGTCACGAATGGTGTCAAGCAGCGCTTGCTCGGAACTGCGCAGATGATCCAGAAGACCCATCTCAAACCGACCAATATCGCTGACCGCAATCGCGTCAAGATAGCCTTTCACACCGGCAAAAATCACCGCCACCTGTTCTTCAACAAGCATCGGGCTATATTGTGGCTGCTTCAACAGCTCGGTCAGACGCTCACCACGTGCAAGCAAAGCGCGTGTCGATGCATCCATGTCCGATGCAAACTGGGCAAACGCCGCCATCTCACGATATTGCGCCAGTTCCAGCTTAATGGTACCGGCAACCTGTTTCATCGCTTTGATCTGCGCGGCGGAACCAACACGGCTCACCGACAGACCCACATTCACCGCCGGACGGATGCCTTTATAGAACAATTCTGTTTCAAGGAAGATCTGTCCATCGGTGATTGAAATCACGTTTGTCGGAATAAAGGCCGACACGTCACCGCCCTGGGTTTCAATAACCGGCAACGCAGTCAATGAACCAGAACCGTTATCAGCGTTCAGTTTCGCCGCACGCTCAAGAAGCCGCGAGTGCAGATAGAAAACGTCACCCGGATAGGCTTCGCGTCCCGGCGGGCGACGCAGCAACAAGCTCATCTGGCGATAGGCAACGGCCTGTTTCGACAGATCATCATATACCACCAGCGCATGCATGCCATTATCGCGGAAATATTCGCCCATGGCACAGGCTGTATAAGGTGCCAGAAACTGCATCGGCGCCGGATCAGATGCTGTCGCGGCAACAACGATTGAATATTCCATGGCGCCCTGCTCTTCGAGCGAGCGTACGATTTGTGCCACTGTTGACCGCTTCTGGCCAACCGCAACATAGATACAGAACAGCTTTTTCGCGTCATCCTTGCCAGCCGCTTCATTCACCGGCTTCTGGTTGATAAACGCATCAATCGCAATGGCTGTCTTACCGGTTTGGCGGTCACCAATGATCAACTCACGCTGGCCCCGGCCAACCGGGATCAGGCTGTCGATCGCTTTTAGACCCGTCTGCATTGGCTCATGCACGGACTGGCGTGGCATAATGCCGGGGGCTTTGACCTCAACCCGGCTGCGCTTGACATTTTTCAACGGGCCTTTGCCGTCAATCGGGTTACCAAGGGCGTCGACAACGCGTCCTAGCAGACCCTTGCCGATGGGCGTATCCACAATTGACGCGGTACGGCGTACAACATCGCCTTCACGAATTGACCGGTCATCGCCAAAAATAACGATACCCACATTGTCGGCTTCAAGGTTCAGGGCCATGCCCTTCACACCGCTTTCAAATTCGACCATTTCACCAGCTTGCACTTCGTCAAGCCCGTGGACGCGGGCAATACCGTCACCTACTGACAGCACCCGACCAACTTCGGCGATTTCTGCTTCACTACCGAAATTGGCAATTTGTTCCTTGAGGATCGCTGAAATTTCAGCCGCACGAATATCCATCACGCAACACCCTTCATGGCCGTTTCCAGCCGGCTAAGTTTGGTTTTGATTGAGGTATCAATCATACGAGATCCAATGCGCACAACAAGCCCGCCGATCAAAGACGGGTCTACACGCATTGAAAGTGACAATTTGTCGCTACCAGCAAGCCGGGCGACAGTTTTTTCTACAGATGCCTTGCGGCTGTCATCAAGCGGCACAGCCGAGATGACTTCTGCAGAGATTTGACCGCGCCGCCGGGCATGCTCTTCTAAAAATGCCCGAATGACGCGAAGCAGCGCGCTTAAACGGCCATTTGCCGCAAGCGTACCAACGAATTTAACAGTCAGCGCGTCAGCCCCGGCTTTTTCCAGAATAGCGGTTACCGCAGATTGCTGCTCATGGCGCGATAGAATAGGGGAGTCAACCAGCTTTTTCAGCTCTTGATGTTCGGCAACCAGACCGGCCAATGCGGTCAGATCCGCATGAATAGCATCAATTTTTTTGCTTTCAACCGCCAACGCATAAAGCGCGCCAGCATAACGTCCTGCAAGACCTGTAGCGCCTGAACTCACTGACTTAACCTCGCTCTGAAAAACCCATATTTGTGGCCGCACGGCTCAGCCCGACGCTTGGTGCGCTTCTGCTTGCTGCGACGTTATGGGTGCTATCATAGCCATGGCCGAAAGGCAAGCAGTCAGACACCGAAAATTTGACCTTTTCGTGATGATTCAGGTTCGCGATGATTCGGGCACCGCATCTATCCGGAAAAACCGCATGATCATTGATCAGCTAAAGAAAACTATAAGGATCAACGTCAATATGCAGCCGCACCTGCGCTGGCAGTTTCACCGCACCAATCCAGCCACGTAAAATGCGCTGCAAATCAACGGTTTTGTCAGCGCGAAGCAAAAATCTGGCACGGTGCCGCCCCTTCAGATAGGCCAGTGGCGCCAGCGCCGGGCCAAAACAGTCGACATTGGCAAATTCTGGCCGGCAGGCCGCCAGCAGCCGCATCGCCTCATGCAGCTTGTCTTCGCGTGGCGCGGATAAAATCACCGCTGCCAGCTGGGCAAAGGGTGGCATGCCAGCTTGCGCCCGCGCTGCCGCCTCGCGTGCCAGAAACTGGTCACGATCACCACTCAGCAAACTGGTCAGAACCGGGTTATCAGGCTCAAGCGTCTGCAGCAACGCAGTACCAGGGCGCGATTCGCGACCGGCCCGGCCAGCCACTTGCGACAACATCTGAAAGGTGCGCTCACTCGCCCGCAAATCGCCACCAGCAAGCCCCAGATCGGCATCAACCACACCGACAAGCGTCAAATTCGGAAAATGATGCCCCTTTGCCGCCATTTGTGTGCCGACAATAATATCAACCTCGCCAGCCTGAACCGACTCGATAAAACTCTCTGCGGCTTTTGGCGTGCCAACCGTATCGCTGGACAACACCGCAAATCTGGCGTCGGGAAACCGCCACAACACTTCTTCAGCAAGCCGTTCAACGCCGGGGCCGCAAGCCTGCATGCTGTCGGTCTCACCACATTGCGCACAATCGGCACGCGGCCGCGTCTCATGGCCACAATGATGGCACCGCATGCGGCCAGCCAGCCGATGCGCCACCATCCAGCTATCACAATGCGGGCAGGTCACTTTCGCACCGCAGGCCCCACACAGCGTCAGTGGCGCATAGCCACGACGATTCAAAAACAACAGCGTTTGTTCGCCATCCTGCAAGCGTTTTGCCATCGCATCGACCAACGGCGGCGCCAGCCAGCGACCCCGTTCCGGCGGCGTTTTGCGCAGATCAATGGCGCTCACCTGCGGCAGGCTCGCCCCATGCACACGCTCTGGCAGTGGCAGGTGACGATAGCGCTGCGCTTTGCCAGTGCCACCGGCATTCACCCAGCTTTCAAGTGAGGGCGTGGCGCTGGCCAGAATAATCGGGCAATTTTCGATCCGCGCCCGCAACACCGCCATATCACGCGCCTGATAAATCACCTGATCTTCCTGTTTGAAGGCATGTTCATGTTCTTCATCAACAATGATCAGCCCCAGATTCTGAAACGGCAGAAACAGGGCTGACCGTGCGCCAACAACCACCGACAGCTGGCCGGTCAGGGCAAATCGCCAGGCGCGGCGTTTTTGGGCGGCGGACACATCTGAATGCCATTCAACCGGCGACACCCCAAAACGCGCCGCAAAACGGCTGCGCCAGGCGGCTGACAAGGCGATTTCCGGCAGCAGAATCAGCACCTGCTGGCCAGCTTGCACGGCTGTTTTAACAGCTTCAAAATAGACTTCCGTTTTGCCCGAGCCGGTGACCCCATCAAGCAATGTTGTGGCAAATCCCTGGCCGATCATCGCCGACAGATCAGCTGCCGCAGCGGCCTGTGTCGCGGTCAGCGTCAAGCCGGGCAAGTCACATCGTGGCACGGCTGGCGGCTGATCTTGCGCCACGTGATCGACGCCTAGCAGCCCTTGCGCCGCCATAGCGGCGATCACCGCCGGGCTGGCATCTGCGGCAACGGACAAATCCTTTGCCGTCAGATGCGCGCCATCCGCCAATGCCCCTAAAACACGTTGCCGGGCTGGCGTCATACGCTGCTTGGCCGGCAGGCTTTCCGGCCGGAAAAATCGTTTTTGCAATGCGGCTGGCGCCAGCGCCGCTGGCTGGCTCAGAATCATCTTGGCTACAGCCCCAAGCGGCGACAATGTCCAATCGGCAAAACGCTGCATGAACGGTATCAGCGCGGCTGGCAATGCCGGCACGTCAGACACGTCTTCGAGACAACGTAATTTTTCCACGGCCACATCGCCGGAACCGGGCCCCAGCACAATTCCCGGCAAACGGCGATTGCCAAACGGCACCATCACCACACTGCCGGCAACCACCGAAAGATGCTCAGCAACAATATAGTCAAAACATCCGGCCACCGGCGTCGCAACGACCACTGAAACAATTTCCGGCGAAACAATTTCCGGCCGACGCACAGGCCCGGGCGATGATGCCGATGATGCCGATGATGATGATGGGGGCAAGGACGAGGACATGGCGCTGGGGGCAATCTCTTTCGCAGGTCAGTTGCAGGGCCGCATGACATCCCGGCGGGACATAACACCGGGTATCAAGGTTATGGATTTGCATGACCGGTTGCGATATGGTGAAAACGATCACATCTGCAAAGCACTATTAAAAAAGTGCATGCAGCCATCTGTCCATAGCAGGATTATAAATTATGAAAATTTTTCTGGATAGCGCTGATATTGACGAAATCACCGCGCTCAGCGACACCGGCTTTATCGACGGCATCACCACCAACCCCTCATTGATTGCCAAGTCAGGCCATAAAATTGCGGATCGAATCGCCGAAATCTGTGCTGTGATTGATGGGCCGGTGAGCGCCGAGGTCACCGCCACTGATTATGAAACAATGCTTGCTGAAGGCCGGAAACTGGCGGCGATTGCGCCAAATGTTACGGTGAAAGTGCCATTGACAAGAGCCGGATTGCAGACCTGTCGCACGCTCAGCGACGCCGGCACAAAAGTCAATGTAACGCTGTGTTTCACATCCGGTCAGGCGTTGCTTGCGGCAAAAGCCGGCGCCAGCTTTATTTCGCCTTTTGTTGGCCGGCTTGATGATATCGGCCAGGACGGCATGGGGCTGATCGAGGAGATTTGCAGCATTTATGCAAATTATGATTACGCAACCGAAATATTGGTTGCCTCGGTGCGCAGCACCCAACATGTTGTCGATGCGGCGCTGGTCGGGGCAGATGTCGTCACCCTGCCGCCGAAAATTCTGACAGCTTTATATCAGCACCCGCTCACCGATAGCGGGCTTGATGCGTTTTTACAGGATTGGGCGAAGACCGGACAATCTATTCTATAGACCGGCTATTCTATAGACCGGCTATTGGCATAACGAACCGCATCACACAATAGCGCCCAGAGGTGGAAACCGGGTATGGCAAAAGATAAATCACCATTTTCACAGCAAGATGTGGTGGCTTATATCACCGCACATCCGGACTGTTTGGCACATCATCCGGACCTGCTTGCACAATGTCTAGCGGCGGCTAAATCTGTCGATGCTGACACCCATCCGGGCCAGTTAAGTCCGGGCCAGTTTAAACCTGATATGGTAAATCCGGATATTGCAGACCCGGATATGGCAAATATCGTTGATTTGAGTCCGGCTCTGGCCGCGCGCGCGCGTGATGAGGCCAGACGTCTTGGTCTGGCTCACAAATCGCTGTTGCATGTCGCCGCCGAGAATATGGTGAGCTGGAAACGGCTTCATCATGCGACCTTGGCGCTTTTGGCGAGCACCGATCTGGCCGGGTTATGCCATGTCATCTCTGCCGAATTTCCGACGATTTTCGATCTACAGAAATCGCTGTTGATTATCGAGTCGGAAACCAGCCTGGCCGGCATCGTGGCGGCCGGACTTGACGTCCAGCCAGCCGCGCGAATCACCGCCGCACTACAGGGCCGCACCATATATTTAGGCGCGCCAAATGATGCCGGCACCACTTTGTTGGGCCAGCCTGCCGCCAGCATCGCATTGATCCGTTTGCCAGACCGCTTGCCAGCACCGGTTTCAAACTGTGTGTTACTGCTTGCCGGCAACCACCCGACAAGTTTTCAACCTGATCTGGGCAGTGATTTACTGGTCTTGCTGGCTGAAATGATTGGTGTGACCTTGGCAGCACGGCTTGAATCTCTGGTTGAATTGCGATGATTGATGCGACGCATCGCACGGCGTGGCTGAAATGGCTGTCGACGGAAAAGCGTTATGGTGACAATACGCTGGATGCGTACCGCCGCGACCTTGACGATTTTTCTGCCTATGCCAGCACCGTGCCGACCGCCTCTGCGATGATCGACCGGCAGCTGTTCCGCGGCTGGCTGGCAAGCATGGCGGCGCGACAATTGGCACGCACAACGATTGCGCGGCGGGTCGCGTCTTTGCGCAGCTTTTTCCGCTTTTGTGGCCGTCGGCAACTGCTTGATGTGCCTGATCTGAGCTGGCTTCGGGCGCCGCAACCAGCCCGTTCGGTACCAAAATCACTATCCGCAGATGACGCCAGATCATTACTTGAGGCTATTTTTGAACGGCGTGGCGCTGACTGGGTCAAACAACGTGATTTTGCCGTTTTAATGCTGCTTTATGGTGCCGGGTTGCGTATTTCCGAGGCGCTTGCATTGCGCCGCGCTGACGCCCCGCTTGGCGACTGGCTGAGCGTCTTTGGCAAGGGCGGCAAGACCCGTGAGGTGCCGGTGCTGCGTGCCGCCGCCGAGGCGGTTGATGATTATCTGGCGGTATGTCCGTTCGATGCTGGCACCGCCGGGCCGCTATTTGTCAGCAGCCGCGGCGCCGCGCTTGGGCCGCGCGCGGTGCAACGTCTTGTCGAAGATTTGCGGGCCAGTCTCGATCTGCCGGCGCATGTGACGCCGCATGCACTCAGACACGCCTTTGCCACGCATCTGCTTGGCAATGGTGGCGATCTGCGCGCCATTCAGGAATTGCTTGGGCATGCCAGCCTGTCAACAACCCAGCGTTATACACAGGTTGATGAAGGCCATCTTATCCGGCTGCACCGCGATACCCATCCCCGGGCCCGACGCTAAATACACGGGTCTGGCGCCCGCTACATATGAATAGCACGACCATCGACAGCCAATGCGGCTTCTTTCACCGCCTCATTCAATGTCGGATGACCATGACAGGTGCGGGCAATATCTTCGGCCGACGCGCCAAACGCCATGGCGGTGGCGCATTCGTGAATCACCGTGCCTGCCTCATGCCCGATGATATGCACACCAAGCACTTTGTCGGTCTGGCTGCATGCCAGAATTTTAACAAAGCCATCACTGTGACCCTGGGCACGGGCGCGGCTATTGGCGGCAAATGGAAACACGCCTTTTTTATAGTCGGTCTTTGCCGCTTTCAGCGCCTCTTCACTTTGCCCCAGC
>ERZ802822.495-NODE-495-length-27419-cov-15.039829_pt1 | contig 27419 bp, 25 predicted proteins | sample MGYA00345649_ERZ802822 | MGnify/ENA primary metagenome ERZ802822 (study PRJEB30503, sample SAMEA104212359) | marine metagenome | biome: Westerlies Biome; feature: [SRF] surface water layer (ENVO:00010504) within the epipelagic zone...; material: water...
TGGATACACTTTTGGGAGAAACATGGTGACGCTTTCTTCTCAGACCTTTCCAAACACGGCTGTACAAGGGTCACATTCAACCGTGTTTGGAATAAGGAAGGGCAATTTAAAGGGTCTTCCTTATTTGAATATGAAAATCCGGATGCTTTTAAAGCATGTCAAAAAATAATAGAGGCATGGACTAAAAAACCAGAATGGAATCAATTGAAGAAGGCAGAAGCTGTTATCGAGACCACACGGAACATTATCATGCAGGACTTTAGAGCCGTTTGATTGCAAAAAAATTATAACCCCAGTAGTCGACATGTCCTTGTGTTTGCATTGTGCTTTAAAGATTACAACTTTTACCCAGTGGTTACGGATAGTTCAACTCGCATTCTCCTTTGAGCGTATCGCAATTACTCCTATTAAACAAACACCATCTCTGTGATGCACTGTAAGTGACCACACTTGCTACTCACCTAATTGCCACAACAGACAACTAATCTGGTTACCTACTCACCACACCAATCTGTGTAACAGCACATGTATAATACCTACGTACAGGGGTATGGTTCCTGCCTACCCATGTTGTAGATACATGTATCTGTAGTAGGTCCTTTCCATTACCAGAAGATTTCTGTGTGACGCACAAACTGACGCACAGAATGTGCCTGTTGACGGTGAGTCATTGATACGTAAACTGCCGTAAATGCTTATGTAGCTGTGCATTGAAGTGCCTAACGAGGGAACCAAGACAGCCCCCGGGCACCATTTTCCCATTTCCCCATTTCCGATTTTCCCATTTTTCCATTTGGCCCGCTTGCCTCGATCCTTGCTGTGTCAGGCTTCAGATACCAGCGATCTACGCCCGGCTATCGAGATAGCGGATGTGCTTCAGAAACTGCTGCACCTTTTCAGTCCGGTGCAGGTCGATATGGGTCACCTGCCAGATAGCGACGGACCAATCCTGTGCCGATGGCAGTATTTCCACGAAATCAGGGTCACCGGACACATCGTTTTCAGACAAGAATCCGAGGCCGATGCCGTCCCTGACAGCGCTGATAGTGACCTGCTGGTCTGTGGTTTTCAGAGACAGATTCCGATCACTGACATGGGTTTTCATCCATTGTGCGAAGGGCAAGCGAGATGACGGTTCGATTGATCCGACAAAATTGTGGTTTGCCAGCGCGCCCGCGGCGGGGTGTCCATTCAATTCCACATATCGCCTGCCTGCATACAGGCCGAAACAGATGCGTTTGAACAATTTGACAACATAGTCCGGCATGTTCGGTTTTGGTCCCGCGCGAAACGCAATATGCGCCTCTCCATATTCCAGCTTTGCCAAATTGCTGCTTGCCGCAAATTCGATGTTGATCTGCGGATGTGCAAGGTGAAACTCGCGAAGGGCCGGGGTAAGGAGCGATGCTATGCCGGGCAGGGCAGTCACAATCAGATTGCCGGACAATGTCTCGGAGCGTCCATGGTGCCTTCCGGCCAGATCACTGAACATCTCGTCTGCCCGACCAACAACGTCCAGCATCTCCTGCCCGCTCTCGGTCAATGTGTAGCCGCGTGCGTGCCGCTGGAAAAGCTTCGCGCGAAGCACTGTCTCCAGTGTGTCGATGTGACGATTGACGGTGGCCCTGTGCACACCAAGGGATTCCGCCGCGGCGCTGACTGTGCCCAGGCGGGCAAGCATGAGCGCTGTTCTGAGTTCCAACCAATGCTGCATAGGTTATCACTAGCATGATTGTAATGTCGCATCAACGCGCATGAGGTGTGCATATGGTCATCTGGTGCGCATAGCGAATTGGTGGGATAAATCTTCCCACGCACAACATCCAACAGTGAGACATCCAGCATCGAGAGGCCATGTCATGAAATATATCTCAATCGCCCTTCGCGCCCTTCTGACACTTGTATTCCTGGGGGCTGGCGGCGCCAAGCTTGCCGGCGTTGAAATGATGGTCGAGACCTATAACACAATCGGGCTTGGCCAGTGGTTCAGATACCTTACAGGCATCATCGAAGTGGGCGGTGTTGTTCTGCTGTGGCTACCCAACCGCCAGGTTGCCGGCGCGGTACTTCTTGGTGCCACCATGGTCGGCGCAATACTTGCCCATTGGTTCATTCTTGGCCCTTCTGCAGTTCCTGCGATGGTGCTGGGCCTGATGTCGGCCGCCGTCCTCTATATCCACCGGGCCCAGCTTCTGGCCCAACTTGGTCGCGCCTGAGCAATCTGCTCCGAATCATCAATGCCTCGATAAGGGCAGACAGAAAGGTTCAATCCGATGAAAATTCTTGCCTTTGCGGCCAGCAACAGCCGCCAGTCCATCAATCGCACGCTTGTTGAATATGCAGCTATCAAGATGCAATCCGACATCCTTGCCGATGCAGAGATCGAATATCTCGATATCAATGATTTTGAGATGCCGATCTATTCACCAGAGCGTGAACGTGAACAGGGCATTCCGGCCCGGGCACTGGATCTCTTTGACAGGATCGGTGCGGCTGACGCGCTGCTGGTGGCCTTTGCCGAGCATAACGGTTTTGTGACTGCCGCGTGGAAGAACATCTTCGACTGGATGAGCCGGATCAGAATGGAGCTGTGGCAGGGAAAACCGATGGCGCTTCTGGCCGCGTCACCCGGGCCAAGGGCTGGTGCGGGAGTGCTGGCAAGCCAAGAGCTTCTTGCGCCACATTTTGGTGCCGATCTGCGCGGCACGCTTGGCATCGGACGCTGGCCGGAAGCCTGGGACACAGACACTGATCAGCTAACCCGCCGCGAAGACATTGCTGCGCTGGATAAACTGCTTGTCCGTCTCGCCGCACCAGCGCCCGCAATGGCCGCAGAATGATCGGGCACCGGGCTGACTGACTGACATACGCCCCTTGAAGGATTTCTGAATGACAAAAACACAGATTTCTGCCTTGAAAGTCGCCGCTTGCCTGTGGGTGATCTGGGGCCTTGTTCACATGCTGGCCGGCGTGATGGTGATGGCCCAGACCACCTCGCAGGGTTTTGCTGTCATCGCGGATGCGGTCGATCCGATGCTTCTTGTCGCCGAGCACCACCCGGCCGTTGGCGGCGTGCTGGGCCAGCATGGTTTCAACCTGTTCTGGTTCGGGGCTGTTACCCTGATCGGCGCCATCTTTATCTAACGGATAAATCTGACCGCGATCTGGGTAACAGGTATGGTTGGCGGACTGGCCGATCTGGGTTATCTGGCGTTTGTGGATCTGCCCGGCTATGTGAATTTTGTTCCAGGAACCGTCATGAGCCTGGTCTCCGCGTCGGCGATCGCACTCAGCTTATGGGTCAGGCTTTCAAGTCGTCCCCGGTAACCCCGATCCGCGCCGGTCACGCGCGTGCATCACGCCATGCCAATGCCGCCTTTAGCCCCTGTTCCTTGCGGATGCGGTTGAACTCCACTCTTTCGGGCGATTCATCGGCCTCGATCAGGATGTCTGTTTCCAGCGCCTCCAGCAATGCTGTTCGCATCTGTGCAAGTTCATAGCTGCGGTGAATTGCGGCCTTGGTCATCTGCACCGAACGCGGTGCGGCGCTGGTGATCTGGGTGGCCAATGCCATCGCCGCCTTCATCTCATCACCGTCGGCGACGACACGGTTCAGGATGCCCATCTCATAGCAACGCTGGGCGTTGACCCTGTCATTGCCGGTCAGCAACAATTCCTTGGCCTGCTTCGGGCCAATCACATGGGGCGCAAGCATGGCAACAATGCCGGATCCAAAGCGAACTTCTGGCTCGCCAAACAAGGTGGATTCACTTGCAACGGCCAGATCACACGCCATCAACAATTCCATCGCTCCGCCGATGCAATGGCCGTGCGCCGCCGCAATGGTCGGCTTCGGCGCGTTCCAGAACTGCATGATGAAGTCAAAATCCTTGGTCAGAACGTCCCGCCATTCATCTTCACCACTGATTCCGCGGGCAGCGCTCTCCTTCATGTCAAATCCGGCTGAAAAGCACCGGCCATCGCCATGCACGATGATTGCCAGCACGGCGTCATCATTCATGAAGGCATCCATTGCCTGATTGGTTGCATCAATAAGCGCGCTGTTAAAGGCGTTCATCACCCGCGGCCGATGAAAGGTCAGAATGCCAACACGGCCATCAATTCGGGTGGTGATTGGTCTTTGGTCGCTCCCCGGATTTTCATTGCTCCCCGGATTTTCATTGCTCATGGAACCGTCCTTTATCGTGGCGTGCCCATAAAGGCTAACAAGCTGTTGGGGACAGGGGTAAGGAAAATTTCTGGACACCGGGATCAAATCACCAATTGGACGCTGGACGAATGTTGCTTTTTGGGTGTTCATGTAATGTGGAATTTTTTGGTGTGACGATGGCATGACACAACACCCTCTCGGTCCCCTTCTTTGTCCGCGGTCGATTGCCTTTGTCGGGGCATCAGACCGGCCAGACAGTACAGGCGCGGCGATGCTGGCGATGAGCCAGATCGACGGCTTTACGGGGACTATCTATCCGGTGAACCCGCGCCTTGCCGTGCTTGCTGGCAAGCCCTGCTACCCCGATCTTGGCGCGCTTCCAGAGGTGCCTGACCATGTGGTGATCGGGGTCGCCAGCCGGTTTGTTGAGGCCATCCTTGATCAGGCGATCGGGCTTGGCGTAAAGGCGGCAACAATTTTTGCCGCCTGCTATCTGGATGATGATGACAGCCCCCATTTGTCAGCCCGCATTGCTGCAAAGGCCGCAGAAGCAGGCATGGCGGTCTGCGGCGCGAATTGCATGGGTTTTTACACGCCGTCTGCAGGGCTGCGCGTGGCCAGCGCTGTTTCACCGTCAGGATTGCAAAAGGGCGGGATTGCGTGGATTGCGCAATCGGGATCGGCCTTCAGCGCGCTGCCAAATAACGACAGGCGGCTGGGGTTCACGCTTGCGGTTTCCACCGGCATGGAACTTGTCACCACAGTTGCCGATTATATGGACTGGGCGCTGCATCAGCCAGAGACCAGGGTTATCGGCCTTTTTGTTGAAACAATTCGTGATCCGGCAGGATTTCTGCAGGCACTTGACGCGGCGCGCCAGCGCGCCATCCCGGTGGTGATATTGAAAGTAGGCCGGACAGCGAAGAGTGCACAGATGGCGGTGTCGCATACAGGGGCAATCGCCGGCAATGACGCGGTCTATGAGGCGGTGTTTCGCGCCTATGGCGTGCACCGGGTTGCTGATATGGATGAAATGGCGGCGACGCTGGCGCTGTTTGACACCTCGCGCAAACCAGCCCCCGGCCAGTTGGGATCCATTCATGATTCTGGCGGTGAGCGTGAACTGATCGTCGATATCGCCGAGGATTACGGCATTGAATTTGCCGCCCTGGAGCCGGCCACCTGCAGCGCGCTTGCGGCCCATCTTGAACCCGGTCTGGTGGCTGAAAATCCGCTTGATGCCTTTGGCACGCATAATGATCTTGAAAACCGGTTTGCCGCCCTGATCGCCGCGCTGGTCAATGATCCGAATGTTGGCATCGGCCTGTTCATGTCAAACCCGCGTGACGGCTATGAATATGCGGAAAGCTATAGCCGGGCCGTGATGAAGGCAGCGCAGATGACCGACAAGCCGCTGGCACTGGCCTCCAACTATTCGATGGCCGGTGACAGTGATCTTGCCATCAGGTTGCGCCAGGCCGGCGTACCGTTGTTGCGCGGGACACGCAATGCATTGCTTGCCGTGTGCCATGTGATGAATGATCGGGACTATCGTGACCGTCATGACCGTCATGCAAGGGCACGCGCCACCACACCAGCCGCGCCGTCACCTGATGGCCAGATGGTCACGCGCTGGCGATCCCGGCTTGGCGAAAAAGGACCGGTCACAGAAGCTGACGGCCTTGCCATGCTCGCTGATTTCGGACTTGTCACACCGGGGATGGCGAGGGTCGCCTCCTTGCATGAGCTTGAGGCGGCGTTGTCAGATATGCATTTCCCGGTGGTGATTAAGACCGCCGAGGACTATGCCCATAAAAGTGATGTTGGCGGTGTCAGACTCAACATTGCTGATGCGGTGGCGGCCAGCGCCGCCTATCAGGACATGGCCCTTCGGCTTGGACCCCAAGCGCTGGTCATGGAGATGGTGCCATCCGGCACCGAGCTTTCACTTGGCGCGATTTATGATCCCGGCTTTGGCCCGGTGGTGATTGTTTCTGCCGGTGGTGTGATGATCGAATTTCTGGCGGACAAGGTCGCGGCACGCGCCCCGTTTGATGCGGATGACGCGCGGCACCTGCTTGGTGAATTACGCATTTCAGAACTGCTTGCCGGATACCGGGGTCAACCGCCCGCCAATATGGAGGCAGTGGTCACGCAGCTGGTGCGCTTTTCACAGATGGTCGCCGCGCTTGATGATGCGATCGCTGAAATTGACATCAACCCGGTGATCTGCAGTGCGGACGGGTCCTGTGCCGTCGATTGCCTTGTGGTGCCCGGGCCCCGAAACTAGCCGGACAGGCGTTTCGGCACGCAGTTGTCACAACAAACTTGTCAATTACAGCCTGTTCGCTTCGGCCTATTTGCTCTTGCTGCTGAGCAATTGCGAGATAATCAACAGGCCTGACGAAATGATGATGAGGATTGTCGATATCGCTGCAATCGTCGGATCAATCTGGTCGCGCAACGCCAGAAACATGCTGCGAGTGATGGTTGAATTGTCACCACCCGACACAAAGAGCGAGATGATGATCTCGTCAAACGATGTAAGAAACGAGATCAGCGAGGCGGAAATCAGCGAGAACTTGATTTGCGGCAGGGTAATTTCGACAAAGGCGCGGGGCCGGCTGGCACCAAGCGAGCGGGCTACCTTTTCCTGATTCATGTCATAATTCTTCAGCGCCGACATGACGATGATCAGAACAAGCGGCATGGCTACAAGTGAATGTCCCAGCACCAGGCCGAGTATGCTGTTCACCATTTTGAACTGGACGTAGAAATAGAAAAGCCCGATCGCGACAAGGATGATCGGCACCATCATTGGCGAGATCATGATGGGGAAAAGAGCCGCGCGCAGGCGGGATGTGCTGTTGGTCAGACCGTAGGCTGCCAGCGTGCCAATCGGTGTGGCAACAAAAATGGTTAGGACGGCAACCAGCAAAGATGTGCGTGTCGCCGCCATCCAGTCATTGAAACCATTCTCAACCTTCCATGAGAAGAAGTAATTCTCATACCACCGGAACGACCACTCCTTTGGTGGGAATTCCAGATACTGACTGCTGGAAAAGGACATTGGGATCACGACCAACGACGGTACAATCAGTAGGAACAGAATGATCGCCGAGAGGAAGTAAAGCCAAAGCCGGTTGCGCAGCTTGATCTGGGTGTCAGAGACATTCTTGTCGAGAAATCCCATGACCTAGCTCCGCTGACCAAACTGGTCCAGCGAGACCAGTTTCGATGCGATGAACAATATCAGCATGGTGACAACCAGCAGGACAACGCCAAGCGCGCTTGCCGCGCCCCAGCTGAAATAAAGCTCGATATTGCTGGAGATTTTCATCGCCGCCATGATGACCTTGCCGCCGCCAAGAACCGCAGGGGTGACGTAGAAACCAAGGCACAGAACAAAGACGATCAGCAGGCCGGCAAGCAGGCCCGGGATGCTGAGCGGGAAGAACACCGTCCAAAACGCCCGCGTCGGCGTCGCGCCAAGGCTTGAGGCCGCTTTGACACAATGCGGGTCAATCGCGCGCATGTTGGCATAAAGGGGCAGGATCAGGAACGGCAGCATGATGTGAACCATGCCAATCAGCGTTCCCGACGTGTTGTGCACAAACTTGATCGGTTCGCTGATCAGGCCGAGATCGACAGCGACACTATTCACCAACCCCTTTTTCTGAAGCAAAACAAGCCATGCATAGGTGCGTACGAGAAGGCTTGTCCAGAACGGGATCAACACGCCGATCATGCAGATGTTGGCCCATTTCCGGGAAATCTGCGACATGAAGTAAGCCAGCGGATAGCCAAGCAATGCACAGAAGAATGTAGTCAGGATGCTGATCTTGAAAGTTGTCAGAAAGATGCGGATATAGGCTTTCGAATTGATCATCCGCTCGTAATTCTCGAACGAGAATGACCCGTCTCTGCCGACAAAGGACAGGAAGAACAGCCAGCCAATCGGGATGATGATCATCGCCCCGACCAAGACCAGATAGGGCAGGGTCAGGCCAAAAAAGGTGTAATGCTCACGCCGTGCAAGCTGTGTCAGCGCAGCCTGATTGAGGTTCTGATCAAGCACCGCCATTGGCTGCTTCCACGAAATAGCTGTCGGCAACTTTCAGACCAAGGGTGACTTTCTCGCCAATGCCGGGCAGTTCGTCATCTTGCGCACTTCCATTTGGCAGCCGCAGGCGAAGCGACTGCTCACCATAGTTCTGCGGGTCCAGCTTGATGACCATCAACTGGCTTTCACCCTGAAAAATGGAATCCTCTACCACGCCTTCAAAATGGTTTGCATCACGAGACTTTTTGGTGGCGATGAAGAGTTTTTCCGGGCGGATAACCAGCAGAAAATTCCCATCCTTTTCGAGTTTTTGCGCGCCTTTGAGTTTCGCCGACCCGATGCTGGCAATGCCATTCTTGACGGTTGCCGGCAACGAGCTCGACTCACCAATGAAATCCGCAATAAACGCGTTGTTCGGCCTGCGGTAAATTTCGTTCGGTGTGCCCAGCTGCATCAATTGCCCGTCATTGATGACAGCAATCCTGTCTGACATTGTCAGCGCTTCTTTCTGGTCGTGAGTCACATAGACCGTAGTCATGTTCAGACTGTCGTGAAGCTGGCGCAGCTCGATCTGCATTTCCTCGCGCAATTTCTTGTCGAGAGCTGACAACGGTTCGTCCATCAGCAGAATTTTTGGCTGGAAGACGATGGCGCGTGCCAGCGCAACGCGCTGTCTCTGACCGCCGGATAATTCATCAACGCGGCGATGCCCAAGCCCGTCAAGCTTTACGGTGGCCAGCGCGTTCTCGACACTCTCTCGGGTGTCTTCCTTGCTGATACCGCGCAGCTTTTGTGGATAGCCGACATTCTCTACTACATTCATATGCGGGAACAGAGCGTAATTTTGGAACACCATGCCAATGCCGCGAAGGTGAGGCGGCTTTAGAATAACCTCTTCATCACCGAATTTTACGCTGCCGTAATCAGGGCTCGTAAAGCCGGCAAGCACCATGAGCAATGTCGTCTTGCCTGACCCGGATGGCCCCAGCAAGGTTAGGAATTCACCTGAAGTGACTTCAAGACTCACATCCTTCAGCGCATGAAAGTCGCCGTAGGTTTTTGTCACATCATTGATGGAAATATTGAGTGAGCTGTCTGCCATGGATCACGTCACCGCCATAGATTGAAGGGCACAGGTCGGCTGAAATATGATTTTCAAAACCAAGGAATTTCAGAAACAAAGATGTTGGAGGGCGTTGCCGCCCTCCAACAAAGGATGATCTACTCAGTCATCATTTCAGTGTATTTCTCGGCGGCAATGGTTCTCCACTTGGCGTACCATGCTGTCCTCAATGTCAACTGATGCTTTGCGTTATCCGGATGTGAAGGCATCTCACGCGCGCGAGACTCTTCCATTAGGTTAAGCTCATAAACCTTCTTATTGGTCGGGCCATATGTGATATATTTGGCGAATTCAGCCATATATTCAGGCTTCATCATCTCAGCGATATACTTCATCGCTAGATCTTTGTTTTTGGCGCCTTTGGGAATGCCATAGCCTTCCCAATCCATGATGCCTGTTTTCCAGTCATAGGCAACCTTTGCACCATCAAGCTTAGCGACGTCAAAACGGCCATTCCAGCCTGTTGTCATATCGACCTCACCGTCTTTCATGAGCTGTGCATGCATCGCTCCAGACGTCCACCATACGTCAATATGGGGCTTGATTGACCGGATCTTGTCGAGGGCACGATCGATGCCTTCTTCGCTATCAAGTACCGTGTAGATTTCTTCCATCGGAACACCATCGGCGAGCAATGCTGCTTCAAGTTGGGCATCCACTTTGGCGCGCATAGCGCGGCTACCAGGAAATTTTTCAACATCGAAGAAGTCGGCCCATGAGCGAGGACCATTATCGCCATATGTTTCGGTGTTCCAAGCGGCCACAACCGAAAAGATATCGGCACCAGCACAATAGTCACTGTACATGCCAGGCAGATGGTTGCTGACATCAATTACCGAGTAGTCAAGCTTTTCGAGAATGCCTTCGGCACCACCTGAAGCACATCCACCAGCGCCGCTGGAGAAAATGTCAAACTTGTCTGCGCCAGATTTGACCATAAGTTTGACGTCAGAAATGCCACCATAAGTATCTTCCTTCACGGTGATACCCATTGCCTTGGCAGCAGGCTGGAAAATACCGACCGATTGGCCTTTTTGGTAAGCACCGCCCCAGGACACGATGCGGAGTGTGTCCTCAGCCATGCTTGCGGTTGAAAAACCCGCAAAGCCGACTGCGGCGGCTACAATTGCGGCTGTTTTGAACTTTAACAATGATCTCATCAATTCCTCCCGACTGATCGTTATTGAAATAACCGTAAACACAGAAGTTGCCTGTGGCAAAGGTTTCATTTGACGACAACCGCTATGTCGGGTTTCTAATCTAGCGAGCGTTTGAGACATTGTGAACTGGGGAAAATTATGTCGAGACAAGTTGAAGGAGCACAGAACAGCGCCAATTCCGGTGAGGGCAATGTGTACTGGCATGACGGCATCTCAGCGCTGACACCGACAGCGACAGCGCCGATTAACAAAGCTGATGTAGTGGTCATCGGTGCCGGATATACAGGGCTTCATGCGGGCATTGCCGCCGCGCGTGGCGGTCGCTCAACCCAGATTATCGACATGCATGAATTGGGCTGGGGATGCAGCACGCGAAATGGCGGCCAGATCAGCCCCAGCATAAAACCCTCGCGCACCGCGCTTGCCCAGCGCCACGGTGCCGAGCGGGCGAAAGCGATTCGTGATGAGGGATATCGCTCGCTCGAATGGATTGGCGCGTTCATCGAATCCGAGGGTATAGCGTGTGACTACCAGCGGTGTGGCAGATTTCACGCCGCGCATACGCCTGCGCATTTTGATGCCCTTGTCAGAGACACCCAGACGCTTGGCCGTGAAGAGGGCGTGCCATTCGAGGTAGTGTCCCGCGATGACCAGCATGCAGAGATTGGCACGGATGCATATTTCGGAGGTGTGGTGCTGAAGCAGCACGCGTCAGTGGACCCGGCAAAATACTATAGCGGCGTCCTCGATCTTGCCAAGAAAACCGGTGTTGCGGTTACTGATAACTGCCCGGCTCTGGACATCAGGCGCGAAGGCAAGGCCTTTGTTGTGACCACACCGACGGGTGACATCAGGGCTGAAAAGATCGTCATCGCAACAAACGGCTACACAACCAGTCTGGTGCCGTGGTTGCAGCGGCGGGTCATTCCCATCGGCACGTATATGATTGCGACTGATCCCTTGCCAAAGGCTCTGATGGACAAATTGTTTCCGACGGACCGTGTGGCAAGTGACACCTGCAAGGTGATCTATTATTACCGCCCGTCACCAGACCGCAGCCGGATTCTGTTTGGTGGCCGTGTGTCGGCGGCCGAGACAAACCCCGCGATCAGCGGGCCAAGGCTGCATCATGACATGTGCCGGATTTTTCCTGAGCTTGCGGATTACGGCTATACCCATTCCTGGACAGGCAAGGTTGCTTTTACCTTCGATACGCACGCGCATCTTGGCCAGCATGAGGGGCTTCACTACGCCATGGGGTATTGCGGGTCTGGTATTGGCATGGCGAGCTATCTCGGCATGCGTCTCGGGCAACAGCTGGTCGGCGACCCGCAAGGCGCTACGGCGTTCGACAATCTGCAGTTTCCGACCCGCCCGCTGTATTTTGGCAAGCCGTGGTTCTTGCCATCGGTTGTGCAATGGTATCGTTTGCGTGATCACTGGCAAATCCGGCGTGCGGCTGCCCACAACCGGTTGACGGCCTAGAGAGGCGTGAATGCAGCAGCCTGACAAAGCGACTCCTGTCACGATCCTTGGCGCTGGCATAGTCGGGATTTGTACGGCCCTGTCCTTGTTGGAGCGCGGTGTGCCGGTCATCCTGATTGATCGGGGTGAGCCCGGACAGGCGACATCCTACGGCAATGCGGGGGTCGTCTCGCCATGGTCACTTGTCCCGCAGGCGGTGCCGGGAATTTGGCGGAATATTCCAAAATTGATGCTGGGCCATGGGCGCCCTCTGTCCGTGCACCCAAAATATGCCCTGAAAATTCTGCCCTGGGGCGCGCGCTTCCTGCAACAGAGCAGTGAGGAGCGGGTCCGCGCTACATCCGATGCGATGGCCAATCTCTGCGGCCCCTCAATTGACTTGTTCACAAAGCATCTGACTGGCACGGGTCATGAGGGGTTGCTTGTGGACACCATGTATCTGCAACTGTATCGCGATGGCAGCAAACTGACACTGGACGCACTTGATTGCAGAATTCGCGCCGAGAAAGGCGCGGACATGGAAGTTCTGGGACAGGATGAACTGTCGCGGCTCGAGCCTGCCGTCAGCGCTGATTTCAAGGCCGGATTGCTGGTCAAAGGCACCGCCAGAGTGCGTGCGCCGGGCCGGCTGGCAGCTGTCCTGGCGGAAAAGGCTGCCAGGCTGGGTGCCACATTTGTGAAGGCCAATATCAAGCGGCTTCAGAAGAGCGAAACCGGCTGGACGGTCCAGTGTGAAGACGGGGACCATGAAGCTGAACGCATCATCATGTGTCTGGGTGTCTGGAGCGCGGATCTGCTGCCGGATATAAAGCATAAAGTTCCCCTGATGTCAGAGAGGGGGTATCACGCCGAGTTTTCGAACCCGGGCATCGAACTGAATCATTCGGTCATGGACGCGGATGCAAAATTCATCGCCAGCAGCATGGAAGGCGGTGTGCGCGTCGCTGGCCATGCCGAGTTCGCGCCGCCAGACGCGCCGCCCTCGAAGCGGCGACAGAAGATATTCCTGCGCCTTGCCAAGGCGGCCTTCCCCGATCTGCAGACAGGCAATGTATCCCTGTGGACGGGGTGCAGACCTTCGTTTCCCGACAGCCTGCCAATGATTGACCAGCTTGACGAACAACCGGGACTGTTCCTGAATTTTGGCCACTCGCATTATGGTCTGATGATGTCGCCTGCGTCCGGAGAGTTGACAGCACAGCTGGTCTGCGGTGATCGCCCGAATGTCAGCCTTGACGGCTATTCTGCAAGCCGGTTTGACCAAAACAGGGCATAGATTGGCGGTTCGGGCCCGGCTGGCCGGCTTTGTCGATGATCCAGCCGCCGATATCATCATATTCAGGTCGAAAATGGCTGGCGTCACGGGTTGGACCGGCTAGTCTGTTTGTCTGCATATCCGGCTGTTAACAGGGGGTTCGAAGTGACCATGGCGGGAAACATCTCTTTTGAGGATCTGAAATCGGAAACCGCAGCAGGCACGATCGATACGGTGCTTGTCTGTATTGTCGACATGCAGGGGCGGCTTGCCGGCAAACGCTTTCACGCCGAACATTTTGTCGAAAGCGCCTGGGAAGAGACGCATTGCTGCGACTATCTGCTGGCCACTGACCTTGAAATGGCAACGCCTGAAGGATACGAGGCCACGTCATGGGAATCGGGCTATGGCGATTACATCATGAAGCCCGACCTTTCGACCCTGCGCCGTGTTCCCTGGCTTGAAGGCACGGCGCTGGTGCTGTGCGATGTGCTTGACCACCATACGCATGAAGAGGTGCCGCATTCACCGCGCGCCTTGCTGAAGACACAGGTGGCGCGGGCGACCGCAATGGGGTTCGAGGCGATGTCGGCCACCGAGCTGGAATTCTTCATTTTCGAAAAGAGTTTCGATGAAATCCGCAAGTCGGGATACACCGATCTTGCGCCGATCAGCGGCTATAACGAAGACTACAACATCCTGCAGACGACGAAGGAAGAGCATGTCATGCGCCCGCTCCGCAATCATCTGCGGGCAGCCGGCATTCCGGTCGAGAATTCCAAGGGCGAGGCCGAGACCGGGCAGGAAGAGCTGAACATCAAATATGCCGAGGTGATGCTGGCCGCCGACCACCACACCATCGCAAAGCATGCAGCCAAGGAAATCGGCTGGCAGCAGGGCCGTGCTGTTTCATTCCTTCCAAAATGGCATCATGACAAGGTTGGTTCGGCAGCGCATATCCACCAGTCGCTGTGGAAGGACGGCGCGCCTGCCTTCTATGATTCGGACGCCCCGCTCGGCATGTCAAAAATCATGCAGCAATATCTGGCCGGGCTGCTGAAATATGCTGGCGAGACGACCTATTTTCTGGCGCCCTATATCAACAGCTACAAGCGGTTTGCCAAGGGCACGTTCGCACCGACGCGGATAATCTGGTCGGTGGATAACCGCACTGCCGGGTTTCGTGTCTGCGGTGACGGCACGCCCGGGGTGCGGGTGGAATGCAGGATTGGTGGTTCTGATCTGAACCCGTATCTGGCGATGGCGGCACAGCTTGCCGCCGGGTTGTCAGGCATTGAGGAGGGTCTTGACCTGCCAGCCGCAGCCAAGGGCGATGTCTATCGCGGGCGCACGGCGATGCTGCCGACAACGCTGCGTGAGGCGCGGGCCGCGATGCTGCGCTCGAAGATGCTGCGCACCGAATTTGGTGAGGCTGTTGTCCGGCATTACGCGCGTGCAGCAAGCTGGGAAATCGAGGAATTCGACCGCGTTGTGACGGATTACGAGGTGGCGCGCGGGTTCGAGCGCGCCTGACCGGAAGGAAGGCCGAGCATGGCAGAGATAAGCTGTATTTCACCTATCGACGGGGCTGTTGTGGCTGTGCGCCAGGCGATGGATGCCGCCGCTGCAACGGCCACCATCAAAGCCGCTCGTGCGGCGCAGACCGCGTGGGCAGCGCGCCCGCTCGATGAACGGATTGCGCTGGTGAATGCCGGTGTCAAAGCGCTGGGTGCGGCGAATGACGAAATTGTCCCCGAGCTGGCCCGTATGATGGGGCGCCCGGTGCGCTATGGCGGCGAGTTTGGCGGGGTTGAGGAGCGGGCCAGCCATATGGCGTCGATTGCCGCTGCCACACTGGCCGATATCGAGGTTGGCGAGGATGCCAGCTTCAGACGGTTCATACGGCGCTTGCCGCATGGTGTTGTGTTTGTCGTTGCGCCCTGGAACTACCCTTATCTGACGGCTATCAACACCATCGCGCCGGCGCTGATTGCGGGTAATGCGGTGGTGCTGAAACATGCCACCCAGACGCTGCTTGCCGGGGACCGTCTTGCCGCTGCTTTTCACAGTGCGGGCGTGCCGGAACAGCTGTTCGTGAATATCTGTCTTGATCATGAAACAACAGCCGCGCTGATTGCTGACGGGCTGTTTGATTTCATCAATTTCACCGGTTCGGTTGGCGGTGGGCGCGCCATGGAACGCGCGGCGGCAGGCACCTTTACCGGCGTCGGGACCGAACTTGGCGGCAAAGATCCCGGCTATGTGATGGACGATGCCGATCTTGATGCGGCGGTGGCGACCCTTGTCGATGCGGCGATGTTCAATTCCGGGCAATGCTGCTGCGGGATTGAACGGATCTATGTTCACGAGAGCCTGTATGATGACTTTGTGGCGCGTGCCGTGGCCACGGTGAATGACTACCGGCTTGGCAACCCGCTTGATAGTGACACCACCATGGGGCCGATGGCGCATGTCCGTTTTGCAGCGCATGTCCGCCACCAGATTGACGAAGCGGTTGCCGCTGGTGCTGTGGCACATATCGCGCGCATGGCTGCGGATGATGACGGTGCCTATCTGACGCCGCAGGTTCTGACCAATGTCACGCATGCGATGGACGTGATGCGCGAGGAAAGCTTCGGGCCGGTGGTTGGCATCATGAAGGTGCGTGATGATGATGAGGCTGTTGCGATGATGAATGACAGCCAGTACGGTCTGACCGCCAGCCTGTGGACAGGCGATCTGGACCGCGCCGAGGCCGTTGGCAACCGGGTCGAGACCGGTACCGTGTTCCTGAACCGTGCCGATTATCTTGACCCCGGCCTGTGCTGGACCGGAGTGAAAGACACTGGCCGTGGCGGCGGGCTGTCGGTCATTGGCTATCACAATCTGACGCGGCCAAAATCCTATCATCTGAAGAAAGTCATATCATGAACCTTTCCGGAAACTGGTCCTATCCGACGGCGATCCGTTTTGGCGCCGGCCGGATTTCTGAACTTGCCGAGGCCTGCGCACAGGTTGGTATCAGCCGCCCGTTGCTGGTCACTGACCGCGGGCTTGCCGGTCTGCCGATTACGGCGCGGGCGCTGGATTGTCTGGCCGCCGCCGGACTGGAACATGCGCTGTTTGCCGAGGTCGACCCGAACCCGAATGAGGTCAATCTTGCGGCCGGTATCGAAGCCTGCAAGGCTGGTGGGCATGACGGGGTGATTGCTTTTGGCGGTGGCTCGGGTCTTGATCTTGGCAAGATGGTTGCCTTCATGGCCGGTCAGACACGGCCGGTCTGGGATTTTGAGGATATCGGTGACTGGTGGACCCGCGCCGACGCCGACGCCATTGCCCCGATCATCGCCGTGCCCACAACTGCCGGTACCGGGTCCGAGGTGGGACGGGCCAGCGTGATCACCAATTCGGCGACGCATGTAAAGAAGATCATCTTCCATCCGAAAGTGCTGCCCAGCATCGTGATTGCGGATCCCGAACTGACAGTCGGCATGCCGGATATCATCACCGCTGGCACCGGCCTTGATGCCTTTGCGCATTGTGTCGAGGCGTTCAGCAGTCCGCATTACCATCCGATGTCACAGGGTATCGCGCTTGAAGGCATGCGCCTGGTGATAGACAATCTGCCGCGCGCCTATAAAACGCCAGATGATATCGAGGCACGCGCCCATATGATGAGTGCGGCGGCAATGGGTGCAACCGCCTTCCAGAAGGGACTTGGCGCTATCCATGCGATGAGCCATCCGGTAGGCGCGGTTTTCAACACACATCACGGCACTACCAATGCGGTATGCATGCCGGCGGTGCTGGCGCTGAACGCGCCCATGATCAGGGACCGTTTCGAGCGCGCCACCCCCTATCTGGGAATTGAAGGGGGGTTCGACGGATTTTGCGAATTCGTACAGGCTTTCAATGACAGCTTTGCCATTCCGCGCCGGCTTGGCGAGATGGGTGTGACGGGTGAGCGCGTGAATGATCTGGTGGCGATGGCGCTGGAAGACCCGTCCTGCGGCGGCAATCCTGTGCCGCTGACAGCCGATAATCTGCGTGCGCTGTTTGAAGCCAGTATCTAGGGGGCCAGTATCTAGGGGGCCAGTATCTAGGAGGCCTAATCAAGAGGCTTTTGTTTGTCACGGTCGCAGGCGGTTTTTGGGTCAAGCGTGTCTGGCACGCGGCCGAGATGCCTGGCAAGAAAGCGCCGCTCCGTTTCGTCGGCCTTGGCGTTCATCCGCTGAACTGCCGAGCCCACATCTTTTCGAACCCAAGCGCCGCTGACGTCCATTATCAATACATCGTCCATAAAACCTTAACGGCGCAACACGCCAGATATTTAAGGACGCGGTGTTTCGACAGGTGCTTGAAGACGCAGACGGACCTGTGGGTCATGGTCGACCCGACCCAGGTCATCACACTATTGCAGCCTGATCGGGATCTGTGTCGGGCCGCGAAAGCCAAAGCCGCGCCAGATCACATCGTCAAGGTTGGGTATGGACATGTTCGGGAATTTTTCGAACAGCAGAGGCAGCATCACAGCGGCCACGGCGCGGCGTGCGACATGGCTGCCCTGACAGAAATGCGGCCCGTTGCCAAAGGCCTGATGTGATTTTTTCTCGCGGTACACTTGATAGGATTCACCATCCTCATAACGGTCCTCATCGCGGTTGGCGCTGGCCTGAATGGTCATCACCGTGTCGCCCTTCGGGATATGACAGCCGCGGATTTCGGTATCTTCCATCACCAGACGTGAAGAAACCTGGATCGGAGCCACCCAGCGAATGCCTTCTTCGAAAGCACGCTCCCAGTCATTCTGGCGTTTTACCTCGGCCAGCTGGTCAGGATTTGTCAGCAACCCGTAAAGGATGGTGTTCAGCGCGTCGCGTGGCTCGTTGATACCGCCGCCAATCGCAATCTTGATGTTGGAATATATCTGCGTGGTCTCGACCGGATCATCGGCGTTCAACATGACCGACAGGGCCGAGTTGTTGGGCACCGCGCGGTGACGGTCCTGAAGGCTGTCGAACAGCCTGTTCATTTCATCATTTGCGCGGTCTGACCTGGCGAAGGGCTCATCCTGCCACCCGAAATTGCCGGCCGCGTCGATCAGGGTCTGCGACCAGTGCTGAAGATCATCATCGCTTGCCTCTTCAATGCCAAGCAGAATGGCGAGGCCGCGTGCCGCATAGGGCCCGGCAAGGGCCGGAAACAGATCAACGGTCTCGCCGCGCGGCAGGCGGCTTACATATTCTTCGGCAACCCGCATATATTGCGGCATCCAGTCGGTCCTGATGACCTTTGGGCTGAAGGCGGGTGCCATCGCCATACGCTCGCGCATATGATCATCGCCATCCTTGCGCATCAATGTGTGTGCCTGAAAAGCCCGTTTCATCGGTGTGTTCGGATCGTTGGAGCTGAACAGTGCAGGGTTGTCCTTCACATATTTGGTGTCTTCTGCCTTGGTCAGCAGCGTGCGACCGGTTGCTTTCACGCGCAGCACAGGGGCGTCGCGACGAAGCCGCTGGTAAATCGGATAGGGATCCTCATCCAGTTGCTGCAGGGTGATCTCTTCATCAAGCGGCGCAAGGTCAACCATCTCATCCTACCTTTCTGATATGCCGGGCGTCACAACGGGACGAGCCTTATATTTATCCCAAGATTAAGAGGTCTGGCCGCAGAAGGCGACAGAAATCCCTGTGCCGTGTTCTTGCGGCTTCACTGCGCGTTCTGTTGCGGGTAAAGGCCAATCTTGTTCACCCCCTCCAAACATATTGGCCATTGTTCCTGCGCGACCAGCGTTCCTGTTCGACCAGTGTTCCTGCAAGATCCGGTTGTCACCGCGCCTAGTCGGTCTGGCGTTCAGCCCAGCCAGCAAAAATCCGTTCCAGCACCACAACGACGTAATAGAGCGCGATACCAAGTACCGCCAGAGATATGAGCACGGCAAACATCAGCGGATAGTCGGAATTTGTTTTGCCGCTGTCGAACAGTGCGCCGAGGCCGCGCCCATGCGGCGAGACAATTTCCATCAGGTTGGTGCCGATAAAGGCAAGCGTCACCGCAACCTTGAGGGCGCCAAAAAACTCAGGAAGCGTCTTCGGCAATGCGATCTTCCAGAAAATCGTCATCTGCGATGCCCCCAACGCGCGCAGAATATCGCGGTATTCCGGCTCCAGTGTCGACAGGCCGATGGATACCGACACCGCAATCGGGAAAAAGGAAATCATGAACGCGATCAGGACAGTGTTCAGATCATGCTGGCCAACAAACATCAACGCGACAATCGGCACAACAGTGGCCTTTGGGATGGCGTTGAAACCAACAAGAAGCGGGTAAAGCCCTTCGCGCAACACGCGTGAAAACCCCATCACCATACCAAGCAGAACACCGACCACGATGGCGATTAGCAGCCCGACGACGGTGCGCCATAACGTCTCCCAGCCGAAAGTCAGGAACAGCCATTTGAAACGCCAGAATGCAGGCCACAGATCGCTTGGTGATGCCATCTTGTAGTTTGGCCAGTCATTGACCCAGACCAGCCCTTCCCAGAATAGCAGGAACAGGACGATCGCAAGAACGGGAACAAATACCTGTCTCATGATCCGGGCTCCTCACCTTCGCGGGCAATCTTGATCTGTTCCCGCAGAATATTCAGCGTCTCGGTCGCTTCGGGCGTGTAGAGCTGATCAAGGCTGCGTGGTCCGCGCTGTGGCAGGGCCTTCGTGTATTGCACGGTGGCCGGCCGGCCTGACAGGACAATGACTTCGTCAGCAAGGAAGATGGCCTCGCGCAGATCATGTGTGATCAGAACGCCGGTAAACGGCTCTTCCTCGCGCAGCCGGTGCATGGTCTGCCACAGATCTTCACGGGTGAAGGCGTCCAGTGCGCCAAACGGCTCATCAAGGATCAGAACCTCTGGCTGGTGGACAAGTGCCCGGCACAGCGAGGCGCGCTGGCGCATGCCGCCTGACAGTTCTGACGGGCGTTTGTCTTCAAATCCGGCAAGACCGACCAGTTTCAGAAGGTCGCGGGCGCGTGCCTCTCGTGCTGCAGAGCTGAGGGAACTGGAGACGATCTCAAGCGGCAACATCACATTTTTCAGAATACTGCGCCATTCCAGAAGCACCGGATTCTGAAAGGCCATGCCAACAACCGACCGGGGCGAGGTGACTTCCTGTCCCTGCAGCCAGACACTGCCAGCATCGGGCTTTAACAAGCCGGCAACAAGGCGCGTCACTGTTGATTTGCCGCAACCGGACGGGCCGACGATGGCGGTAAAACCGTTTTCGGGCACACCCAGGGTCAGATTGTCGAGAACGGGAAGGCTGCCGGATTCAGTTGTGAAGGTGTGTGAGACGCCATCAATCCTGATCAGGTCTTTATGTAATGCGGGCGTCATTCATTCTACCACTCTGCAGACACAGCCCGGTCAACCGGGCTGTGTCTTTGGTCTCAATTCAGGCCGCCAGACGAATGCCTTCGCCCAGCGAACCGCCGCACGGGTTTGATCACCCCGCCGGCCTGTCTATTTTACTGCTATACCGCCCTTGGGTAGATATTCATCAGTAAAGTATAATGCAGCATTTGGCGCAGCTTTGTAGTCATAAGTTTCAGCAAGCTGTTCCAGTGCAGCGGCAAAGCGTGCGTTGTCGATGCTGCCCATGCCGTTAGCCATTACGTAATCAGTCAGGACGTTTGCATCGATCGCCAGTTGCAGGCGGCGTTGCTCAAGCCCTGCATCGGCGGCCGGATTACGCTTGATCAGCGCTGCGGCAGCGGCTTGCGGATCGGCAATGGCGTCCTTCCAGCCAGCCCCGACAGCGGTCAGGAAGCTGGTGACCATATCGGCATTGGCCGCGGCAAATTCGGTGTTCACAATCACCGCGTTGCCGTAAAGTTCCAGCCCGTGATCTGCCATCAGGATGGTAGAAATGTCATCCTCGGGAACGCCAAGACGCACAAGGTTCAGATAGGATGAGAAGGAAAATCCGGTCACCGAATCAACCTTGCCTTCGGCCAGCATCGGCTCGCGCGTTGGAAAGCCTACCGGCTCGACGGTGATCTTGCCGATATCGATTCCGTTCGCCTTGGCAAATGACGGAAACTGGGCCCATGCGCCATCAGGTGGCGGTGCGCCAAGAACCGAGCCTTCAAGATCGCCAGGGCCACTGACGCCCTGCGATTTGCGGCCGATCACAGCGAAGGGCGGCTTGTCATAGACCATCATGATGGCCGTAACCGGAGCGCCGGGATTCTGGTCAAGGAATTTGATCAGCGAATTGATATCAGCAAATCCGAACGGAAAGGCACCTGTTGCAACCTTGGGGATGGCGTCAAGCGAACCTTTGCCGGGCGAAATTTCAACATCCATGCCAGCCGCAGCAAAATGGCCGTTATCGATGGCCAGAAAATAGGGTGCTGATGGCCCCTCGAATTTCCAGTCCAGGGCAAATTGTACCTTGGTTGCAGCGTGGCTTGTTGCCGTCGCGAATATGGTTGCCAGCCCGATGGCCAGCAATCTGATCGCCTGTCTTATCATGATGTTTCTCCTGTATTTAACGGCCGGGTATTACGGCACCCCTGAATTAATCAGGCATCCAACCATAAATGAGAAGTTTCTAATTTACTACTCTGCGCTGCAATTTTTGCATCGCCGTGCTTTTTCGCAAGCAGATGGTGGACAGAATGGAGATGTGATGACGTGCCAGCATCCACTGGTGAGATGGCCCGCTTGCCGCGATGTTGGTGCATGATTGTCGAGATCGTCAGCTTTTCCGTTAATTCTGTCCATAAGGGCAATGATGGCCTTTAAAAATGCGTCGGAGCAACGTAGTGTCCGCACAATCCTTGCTGACCCGTTTCCTGCACCTCCTGCTTTTTTAGAGAGATCGATGGCGCCCATTCTGTCCATACGCAATCTTCGCAAATCCTATGATGATGGTGCCGAGGCGCTGAAGGGCATTTCGCTGGATATTGAGGAGGGTGAGGTGATCGCCCTGCTTGGCCCGAACGGTGCCGGCAAGACGACGTTGATTTCCACAATTTGCGGGCTGGTGCGACCGACAGCTGGCAGCGTGACGGTCAAGGGGTTCGATATCATCGATGACTACCGTGAGGCGCGCGCCCTGATCGGCCTGGTGCCGCAGGAAATTATGCTGGAGAGCTTTCAGAAGGTTAAGGATGCGTTCCATCACTCGCGTGGCCTGTTCAACAAACCGCGTGATCAGGCCCGTGTCGACAGCCTGCTGAAAAAACTGTCCCTCTGGGACAAGCGTGATTCGCAGAATATGACCCTGTCCGGCGGAATGCGGCGGCGCGTCATGATCGGAAAGGCGCTGAGCCATGAACCACGCATCCTGTTTCTTGACGAGCCGACAGCCGGGGTTGATGTCGAACTGCGCAAAGAGATGTGGGACATCGTCAGCGAACTGAAGAATGACGGGGTCACAATCATCCTGACAACGCATTACATCGAGGAAGCCGAGGCGATTGCCGAACGCGTTGGTGTTATCAATGGCGGTGAGCTGTTGCTTATGGAAGACAAGGACACGCTGATGCGCAAGATGGGGTCGAAGACGCTGCGCATCGACCTTCAGGAATCAATCGAGGCGATACCGGCAGCGCTGGCAGAATACGAGCTGACGCTGGAGGGTGGCGGCGAGACATTGCTTTATACCTATGATTCGACCGAAGAGCGGACCGGCATCACCCGGCTGCTGGCCAGCGTCAATACCAGCGGACTGCGCATTCGTGATGTACAGACGTCGCAGAGTTCGCTTGAAGATATTTTTGTCAATCTGGTGCGAGACTGAACCGATGAATTTTCACGCAATGAAAGCCATCTATGTTTTCGAAATGGCGCGGACATTTCGCACGATTGTACAGAGCATTGTATCGCCGGTCATTTCGACCTGTCTGTATTTCGTTGTCTTTGGCACCGCCATCGGATCACGAATAGAACAGGTGGACGGTGTGGCCTACGGGTCTTTCATCGTGCCGGGCCTGATCATGTTGTCGGTGCTGATGCAGAGCCTTACCAACGCGGCATTCGGCATCTATTTTCCGAAATTCATGGGTACCATGTATGAGTTGATGTCAGCGCCGGTTTCACCGTTTGAGGCCGTCATTGGCTATGTCGGCGCGGCTGCCACCAAGTCGCTGATGATCGGGTTGATCATCCTTGGCACGGCGCATCTGTTTGTACCGATCCAGATTTTGCATCCGGTCTGGATGATATCCTTTCTGATTCTGACCTGCGTGTCCTTTGCGATGTTCGGCTTTATTATCGGCATCTGGGCAAAGAATTTCGAACAGCTGAACCTGATACCGATGCTGATTATCACACCGCTGGTGTTTCTTGGTGGCAGCTTTTATTCGATCGATATGCTGCCGCCGGTCTGGCAGAAGATTTCGCTGTTCAACCCGGTTGTCTATCTTGTGTCCGGCTTCCGCTGGTCCTTCTTCGGATCGGCTGATGTGGCTGTGGCTGTCAGCCTTGGCGCGGTAGGCGGCTTTATGCTTTTATGCCTTGGCGTGATCTGGTGGATATTCAAGACAGGCTATCGTCTAAAAGCATAGGGCGAAGCTGCGGGTCAGATTCAACATGGGGCAAAGCACAAAAAAGCCCTCACCCGGAGGAAAGGTGAGAGCTCTTCTGCTACGAAACCGTACTGCCAACGCAGAACCCCGTGCGGCACTGGCGTTGGCATCACGTAAGTAATACTGACCTTTTGTGGAAACAAACACTGCTAAGAATGCACGGTTGATGTGCAAAAAACGCATCACATCAGTTTGATATTATCCATTTTGCGGGCAGCGCTTTTTCGACGACATGTCTGGCATTTGGCAGATCATTTGTCTGGGCGCGGGTAGTCGCATCGGATTCGGACATGCCCTGGTCGCGCCAGCGCTGGATCAATCTGGCTTCCAGAACGTCTGGCGGCACATCAAGCCAGATGCTCGCGTCCCATTTGGCGCCAAGATCGCGCCAACCTGCTGTATCAAACAGCAGATAATTGCCTTCGAACAGCAGCACTGATGTGCCGGCGGGCACATGGCCACCTGCCGCAACAACACTGTCAGAATCCCTGTTGAAGGTTGGAAACATCGTCACCGCGCCGCGTTTCAGATTGTCGACAAGCTGGCTGAAGCCGGCGCGATCGAATGTGTCAGGGGCCCCTTTTCGTGACAGCAAACCGCGGTCCTGAAGCACGCTGTTGTCCAGATGAAAGCCATCCATCGGCACAACGCAGCAGGACGGGCCAATATGCGCTGCCAGTGCGGCGGAAAATGTGGACTTGCCGCTTCCGGGTGGGCCGGCAACAGCGACTGCCAGCAAGCCGCCAGCTGCTGAAAGAGACAGAATTTCCGATGCGATTCGGCTGATATCGGCTGGTGATGACTGTCTTTCAAATGCCATGTTGCCTGCCTGTAAACTCTGCTTTTTTCGGTTTTGTTTTCATAATTACCATATAGCTGACTTGCCCTGAACTTTACACGCGTTAATATTGCCAGCAGACGGACCGGGCAGTCGCCCGGCGGCAATGGCACCTCTGCTGGAAATTGTAATGAGTCAAAACAACATCAGGAACATGGATGAATTCGCGGCTCTCTGCGGTATTTCCCGTCCCACGATTTCCAAATATTTCTTTGATCCGAACAGTGTCAGGCCGTCGACGCGTGACCGGATTGAGGCAGCGCTGAAGGAATATGATTATCGCCCGAACATCTATGCGATGAATCAAAACAGGCGCCTGACCAAGAATATCGGCATTGTGGTGCCGTATCTTGCCGACCCCTTCTTTGCCGAAATTGCGCGGGTGATCGAACGGCGCTGTATTGATGCCGGCTTTACGCCAACGCTGTTTTCATCACATGGCGACCAGAACCAGGAGATTGCCATTCTGGATACGTTGCGGTCACTGCGCCCCGCCGGTGTCCTGCTCGCACCATTGGGGCGGGCGTCGGACAAGGCACAGATCGAGGAATTTTGCCGCGATGTGCCGACGATCCTGTTTGACAGTAATATTGAGGGCGTAGGGGCCGCCTTTGTTGGCTCCGACAATTTCAGTTTCGTTTCACAAACTGTTGAATATCTGAGCAGAACGGGGAATGTGCCCTGTTTCTTCGAGATGCGGGACCCGGCCAATCCTAATGCCAACAAGCGCCGCCATGCCTATCTTGAAATGATGCGCCGGCTGAATCTTGAACCGCATCTGGTCAAGATTGATGGCGCTGGCTGGGGCTTTGAGGAAATTGGCCGCCTGGGTGCATTGAAGGTGCTGAAAGAAGGTCTTCTGCCGACCGATACAGTGTTGTGCAGCAATGACCGGCTGGCGATCGGGTTTCTGTCTGCGTGCCATGAATTGGGAATCAGGGTCGGTCGGGACGAGGATTGCACGATTCGCCTCGCCTCGCATGATGATCATCCCTATTCCCGTTTCACCTGCCCGTCACTGACAACAGCTGCGCATGATTATGAGGCTGTGTCAGATCATGCGGTGGAGACGCTGTTCAGGTTGATTGATGCGGGCGGCGCGCTGGAAACACGCGAGGAAACATTGTTTGCAGCGCGTTTGATCATGCGCGGGTCTGCCTAGGCCTGAAAATCTGCTGGCGCGGCATGACGCCCGCTGAATGATAGTGCCACCCAGCACAGATATACGTCTTTTTCGACTGAAAGCCACGGGTTGCAGTATAAGGGACCTGCCCGGAGCGGGTGTCTGACAAGCAGCTTTTATTTACGCGCGTCAAAATTATATTGACGCGGGAAAAGATTTCTGTGCTGTATTTTCCGGTATGACATTCAGGAGGAATAAAATGCAACTTACCAAATTTGTCTGCACGGCAACTGCTGCCACGCTTCTTGCGTGTGGTGTTGCCCAGGCTGACACACTCACTATCGCAACTGTAAATAATGGTGACATGATCCGCATGCAGGGTCTCACCGATGACTTCACCGCAAAGACAGGCCACAAGGTCGAGTGGGTGACGCTTGAAGAAAACGTGTTGCGTCAGCGCGTAACGACAGACATCACCACCAAAGGCGGTGCTTTCGACATCATGACGATCGGTATGTATGAGACACCGATCTGGGGCAAGAATGGCTGGCTGGTACCGCTTAACGATCTCAGCGCAGGCTACAATGTCGACGACATCCTGCCTGCAATGGCTGGCGGTCTCAGCTATGACGGTACACTGTTCGCAGCACCGTTCTATGGCGAAAGCTCGATGATCATGTATCGCACGGACCTGATGGCGAAAGCCGGTCTGGAGATGCCAGCAGCACCGTCTTGGTCTTTCATTGCAAAAGCTGCACGCGAGATGACAGACCGTGATAACGAAATCAACGGCATCTGCCTGCGGGGCAAGGCCGGTTGGGGCGAGGGCGGTGCCTTCATCACAGCCATGTCAAACTCGTTTGGCGCGCGCTGGTTCGACGATGAGTGGAATGCCCAGTTTGACACACGCGAATGGTCAGACACACTGAACTTCTACGTGAACATGATGAATGATGCGGGTCCTGCCGGATTTGCAACAAACGGCTTCAACGAGAACCTGTCACTGTTCCAGCAAGGCAAGTGTGGCATGTGGATTGATGCCACTGTAGCGGCATCGTTTGTCACCAACCCGAAGGATTCAACTGTTGCTGACAAGGTGGGCTTTGCGCTGGCACCTGACAACGGCATGGGTGTTCGTTCAAACTGGCTGTGGGCGTGGGCTCTGGCAATTCCTGCCGGCACCCAGAAAGAAGCTGCTGCCAAGCAGTTCATCGAGTGGGCCACATCAAACGGCTATATTGAGCTGGTTGCTGCCAACGAAGGTTGGGCAAACGTGCCTCCGGGCGCTCGTACATCGCTGTACGAGAATGCAAACTACAAGGATATTCCGTTTGCCAAGATGACCCTGGATTCGATCCTGTCGGCCGATCCGAACAACTCGACCGTCGATCCGAGCCCATATGTGGGTATCCAGTTTGCGGCCATTCCTGAGTTTGCCGGTATCGCAACCGAAGTCAGCCAGGAATTCTCGGCTGCCTATGCAGGTCAGCAGACAGTTGAAGAGGCATTGGCCAAGGCGCAGGCCCTGACAAACGATGCCATGGAAGCTGCCGGCTATCGCTAGGCTTTGATTATGTGCCGGGGGGCGGTTCGCCGCCCCCCGGATTT
>ERZ802822.497-NODE-497-length-27356-cov-11.028337_pt1 | contig 27356 bp, 21 predicted proteins | sample MGYA00345649_ERZ802822 | MGnify/ENA primary metagenome ERZ802822 (study PRJEB30503, sample SAMEA104212359) | marine metagenome | biome: Westerlies Biome; feature: [SRF] surface water layer (ENVO:00010504) within the epipelagic zone...; material: water...
CTTCGGCGGCTGCACTTGCCGAATCAATATCATCGCTGCCGGCAACTGACGCATCACCGGGCACAACGTCACCGGACACAGTCTCAGCCGCTGGCTTTTTCAAGCCTTCCTGCAAAGCGCGGACCCGCGCCGCGCGTTCCTGTGCGGTCAACCGGTCATCTGCCGACGGGGCTATCTGTTCTGCTGTCGCCCCACCCGTTGCGGCCGAGGTTGCGGCTGTCGTTGTGGATGCCGTTGTAGCTGAGGTTTCGGCTGACGGTGCTTCGGCCGCGGCTGGCGTGCGCGATGGCGCGGCTGGTGCACGCTTGCGGCGCACTTCAACCTGCACGGTTTTGCGGCCTGCCCCGACGGCTGTTCCCGTCCGCAGCTTACTGGCATCAATTGCGCCAAGTGTCAGCTTGCTGCCCGACAGGCTTAGCTTCTTTGTTTTACCGCTATCGTCACTCATTTTGAACCTTTCCTGGAATCAGCACGCCCGGCTGCATACAACCAAGGCGGCCAATTGCACGCTCCGTCTAGGTGATACACCCGTCTGCTAGGTCATTACAACCCACAGCACTGTAAAACCCGTCTAATCGTTTAATCTCTTGATGTAAAATATCGCTTAATTTGCCAGCGCCCGGTGCCGTCGATGCCTTAATGCCGACAAATGCTATGGTGTCACGGCCACAAATCTGTCCCAGCTCGGCGGCGCTAAAATTGCGTACCACCCATTCTACCGCCAGCTTTGAGCGTAATTTCTCGGTCTCGCGCGGCGATGCATCATCGGCTGCCAGCAAGCCGACACAATGCCCCTCGGCCAGCAATTTTCCCGACCCCCCAAGCAAAATACCGGCACGCCGCGCCAGCCCAGCGACCGACAGCACCCGTGCCCGCAATTGTGCCGCTACCGCGCTGATCGTCTGATCGTCGCTTTGCAGGCCGCAGCCAAGCGCCCGTTTGAAATGCCCGCGCTTTTCGGCCGTGCGAATAGCCTCTTCGGTCGCCGTTACCCAAGCCCCCCGGCCCGGCAAGCGCCCGGCCAGATCAGCCACAGCATACCCATCCGGCGCCGCAACAAAACGGATTAACCGATGCGGCGATAGGGTCTGCCCAGTGGTGATACAGGTGCGCTCTGCCATGCGGTGATCCTGAACATGACTTAACTGTCAGAATCAGCAGCCGAGGCTGCATCACTGTCTGACGTTGCGTTGTCCGTGCCTGAATCTTCAGGCCCGGCATCCTCAGACCCGGCATCTTCATCGGCAAACCAATGCGCCCGCGCCGCCATAATGATATCGCCCGCTTCGGTATCATCCGTCAGGCCATGCTGCCCCAGATATTCCAGCAATTCTTCATTATCTAGATCGGCAAGATCGTCGAGCGTACGCACATTATTTTCGGCAAGCGTCAGCATCATACCAAGGCTGATATATTCAAAGGCGCGCAGATCATCAGCGACTTTTAATTCGTCAAGCGCCGCATTGATCCGGTCGGCCTCGCGGGCCACATATTCCGCCGCACGATTTTGCAGCTCAGTCGCAATATCTTCGTCAAAACCCTGAATATTGGCCAGCTCTTCAATACTGCTCTCAGCCACATCTTCGGGGAAGACAAAGCCTTCGGCAACCAGCAGATGCGCAATCACATCATCAATATTCAGCGCATCAATAAAGCGTGCTGAACGGGTTTTAAACTCTTCCTGACGCCGTTCTGATTCTTCAGCTTCGGTCAGAATATCAATGTACCACCCGGATAATTGGGATGCCAGACGCACATTTTGACCACGCCGTCCAATCGCCAGACTAAGCTGATCATCGGGCACCACAACTTCCATGCGGCCTGCCGCTTCATCCATCACCACCTTGGCCACTTCAGCCGGCGCCAATGCATTGACAACAAACGCCGCCGGCTCTTCGGTGAACGGAATGATCTCCACTTTTTCACCCTGCAATTCGCCGACCACAGCCTGCACCCGGCTGCCCCGCATGCCAACACAGGCACCAACCGGATCAATCCCCGGGTCGTTCGACAAAACGGTGATTTTAGCGCGGCTGCCAGCTTCGCGGGCAACGCCTTTAATCTCGATTATACCGTCATAAATTTCCGGCACTTCCTGGGTAAACAGCTTTGCCATGAATTCATTACAGGCCCGCGACAAAAAGATTTGCGGGCCGCGTGGTTCTTCGCGCACATCAATGATATAGGCGCGCACGCGGTCACCTTGCCGCAAATTTTCGCGCGGGATCATCTCTTCACGACGAATCACCGCTTCGGCGCGGCCAAGATCAACAGTAATCGAATAGCTTTCAGCCCGCTTTACCGTGCCGACAACAATTTCACCAACACGGTCTTTATATTCCTCAAACTGGCGCACGCGCTCGGCGTCGCGGACTTTTTGCGAAATAACCTGTTTGGCTGTCTGCGCGGCAATACGGCCAAATTCGATTGGTGGCAAAGACTGGCGCCAAAATTCACCAACAGCCAGTGGCGGCGACAGCTTGGCACCTTCTGCCGCGCTCATCTGCGTCGACTCGTCTTCGACTTCTTCGACAACTTCAACCCAACGTTCCAATGCAATCGCACCAGATTTTCTGTCGATCATCACCCGGATATCACGATCCAGACCATATTTTGCGCGGCCAGCCTTTTGGATGGCCTCTTCCATGGCCAGCATAACCTCTTCGCGCTCGATTGATTTTTCGCGCGCCACAACATCTGCAACCTGAATAAGCTCAAGTCCCGGAATTGATGATGTATCCATTGTTATCTCACTTCTTCTCGATGTTTTCCAACGATCCGCCTAGGCGTTACCGCTTCGTTCCAAAATTTCAGACGGATCAATCCGCCCGGCCTCGATATCATCAAAGGCAAATTCAAATCGGCCAAATGATGTTTCTAAAATCACCAACCCAGCGTCACTGACACCACCAAGCCTGCCATTAAAGCGCCGCCGCCCATCCTGCATCAGACGCAAGGTCAGTTTTGCCAGCTCGCCGCTAAACCGGTCATAATCGGCAAGACGTGTCAGCGGCCGGTCGATACCGGGTGAACTGACCTCTAGCAGATAAGCGCCGGATATCGGATCCTCAACATCCAGTAACGCCGAAACATGCCGGCTGATCATCTGGCAATCCTCTACAGTCATCTCACGGTCTTCTTTAGGTTCGGCCATAATCTGCAATTGGTTACGGCCAGCCTGACCCCCGGAATACAGCACCCGCACCAGCGAAAATCCCAGCTCTTCGACTGCCGATTCAATGATCTGACTAATCTTCGTCTCGACCAATGGATATCCTTTTCACTTCCCTGCTGGCCGCCTGATCAACCGATGATCCGCGCAAACAGCAGCCATATCTGCCACGCAACTGACCGCAATAAAAAAGTGGGCCAGCGGCCCACCATCAAAACGCGACAGTAATTATGCATAGAGTTATACCCGGCTTTGCTTGGTAATGCAAGCACGCTGGCAACCCGTCAACGCTGGCAGCCAGCGCGTCACGCGCCACGTCACTGGCCACTTCACGGGCAGCGTTCGAAAACAAACCAGGAAGGCTGCCGGCCAGCCTGTTCCGCTTTGTTCATATAGCGTGTGGCAGGAAGCTGCGGCGGGCGGTGACGCCAATCTGCCGGACGCCGCGCTGTCCAGCGAAATTGCGCATGCGCCAATGCCGTTTGAAGCAGCCATATTTTTGCCGTTGGATCATCGCTTGCCAGCACCAATTGACCATTAGGCCGGATCAACTGCGCCAGAATATCCATCATATCAGCTTGCAAAATCCGCCGGGCGGCGTGCCGTTTTTTCGGCCACGGGTCAGGAAACATAATATAGACGGACGCCAGACCAGCCGCCGGCAAAGCTGGCAGGATCAGTCGCACATCATCATCCCAGATCCGAATATTAGACAGGTTGCGCGTCTGCATATGCCGCAGCAGACTGGCCACGCCATTTACAAATGGTTCCGCCCCAATGAAATTGGTTGTCGGGTTGGCTTCCGCCAGACCGGCCAGATGCTCGCCGCCGCCAAAGCCAATTTCTAATGCCAGATCGGCCGCCATATTGGTCGCCAGATTGGTCGTATTAGCAAATTGTTCGGCAACAGCTTGCTTCGGATCAAATAGCAACGCCGGTAGTTGATTGGCCAGCAGCGCCTGCATGCCCGCACGCAGCGGCCGGCCGATACGACGCCCGTAAAACCGGGGGCCACTGCGATCAGTTGTCATGCCTTTGCCCCATTTGAACGTGATAACATCTGCGCACCTGCCTGGCTTAGGCGAGGGCAGATCGCAAATCATCAACCAGATCAGTGGCTTCCCAACTAAAGCTGCCCGGCCCGGCTTCACCCGCTACCCGGCCAAAATGACCATAGGCCGCGGTTGCCGCATAGATCGGTGCGTTGAGGGATAAGTGCTGACGGATTCCCCGCGGTGTCAAATTCATTGACTGTGCCAGAGCGTCCTGCAGTCTGGCATTATCAATCGTGCCGGTGCCATGCGTATTCGCATAGAGCGACACTGGCTCGGCCACACCGATCGCATAGGCAAGCTGGATGGTGCATTTTTCAGCCAACCCGGCAGCCACCACATTTTTTGCCAGATAGCGACAGGCATAAGCCGCCGAGCGATCAACTTTTGTCGGGTCTTTGCCCGAAAACGCACCGCCACCATGTGGCGCCGCACCACCATAGGTGTCGACAATAATTTTGCGTCCGGTCAGACCGGCATCACCATCCGGGCCACCAATCACGAACTGACCGGTTGGGTTGACCAACAAATCATCAGCCCCAACCATCCAGCCATCCGGCAGGACATCAGCAATGACCGGCGTGACCAATGCGCGAATATCGCTTTGCGTGGCGGCTTCGTCATGCTGTGTCGACAGCACAATTTTATGGGCGCCTGTTGGCCGCCCGGCATCATCATAGATCAGGCTGATCTGGCTCTTTGAGTCTGGCCCGAGAATGGAATCAGCATCGCTTTTGCGCAGTTCAGCAAGCCGCTTCAGGATCTGGTGCGAATAATGAATGGCGGCGGGCATCAACACATCGGTTTCGCGGCAGGCATAGCCGAACATCAAGCCCTGATCACCAGCGCCTTCATCTTTATTGTCGCCCGAATCAACACCCATCGCAATATCGGCAGATTGTTCATGCAGGTAATTCTGGAATTCAAAATGCGCATGGTGAAATTTGTCCTGCTCATAGCCGATATCTTTGACCGCGGCGCGCACTGCTGGCTCGATCGCCTGCATGATGCTGGCCAGATTATCCTGGCTGGCGCGCACTTCGCCGCCCAGAATCACCCGGTTGGTGGTGGCAAATGTCTCACAGGCCACACGGGCCTCGGGCTCAGCTGTTAAAAACAAATCAAGAACCGTGTCAGAAACGCGATCGCATAATTTGTCTGGATGCCCTTCGGAAACAGACTCGGATGTAAAAATATGACTCATGGTTTTGCCTCAAAGATTGGTCAATGGTCACGCTTGCGCGTCAGAACTGTTCACTTGTCGGCGCCGAACATGCACAAGCCAGGCGCTGCCGCCAATAAAAAAACACAATGCGAAAAATACAGCATTGCCAAAGCGGGCGAACAGGGGAGCAGTCAACACAGGCGGAATGGGAATGTCAAGATAGCCGCGCACACCAAGCGGGATGCTGCCAAGCTGGCGGCCAAAGCCATCGAAAGCGGCGCTGATCCCGGTATTGGCGGCGCGCAACAAAGGCACGCCCTCCTCAACCGCGCGCATTTGCGCCTGATAGAGATGCTGCCAGGGGCCGATGGTGGCGCCAAACCATGCATCATTCGTCACATTCACCATAACATCAGGACGGTTTTGCCGGTCAATAACACGACCAGCGAAAATCACTTCATAGCAAATCAGCATCTGCACCTGACCGACGCCCGGCACCGACAGGGGGCGGTTTTGTGTGCCCGCAACAAAATCTGCCGGCCCGGCAATAATATCAAGAAATGGCAGCCATGACCGAAATGGCACATATTCACCAAATGGCACCAGATGCTGCTTGTCATAAACGCCCCGCACACCGCCCTGATGATCAAACAAATACGCCGAATTCAGTGGCTGGCTCGCCGCGTTAAACCGCGGAATGCCAGTCAGCAAAAACCCGTCTGAATGGGTCGCGGCACGCACCGTATCGGCAAGCAATTTGCGGTTTTGACTCGGTAGACCGGCAAAGGCTGTTTCCGGCCAAATCACAAAATCCGGGCTGTTGGAGCCTGTTTGCGACAGCGCAATCAGACTGGCCAGATGCGCCGGACGTTTTTGCCGGTTCCACTTGTCATTTTGTGGCACCACCGGTTGCACAAGTCTGGCCTCTGGTGCATTTGCGCTTGATGCATCTGTGCTTGGAGCTGTTGCGCTTGGTGCTGGCAACTGGCTATCCAGCCGCAGCACGCCCCAGCCAGTGCCAAGCAACGGGATCATCACCAACAGCAAGGCCAGACCACGGGCCGATAATATCCAGAATAGCGGCGCCATCGCAGCGCCAAAAGCCAGCAAAGTGAGCCCGTAAACACCCATCACACTGGCCATTTGCAAACTGCCAAGATGCACCGCAAACAAGCCGCCCATCAGACTCCAGGGAAAGCCTGTCGCGACAAAGCTACGGCTCCATTCGGTCACGCCAAATACCGCAATCAGACATAACAGCCGCACCACCGCAGAACCGTACTGCGTCCAGCTTAGCGCCGCCGCAACCGCCCAGAATAATGCCAATATAAAGGCCAGAGCCAGCGCCACAAAGGGCGTCAAAACCCACAGCGAAGACGCCTCGACAATCAGCGCATGCGATACCCAGAATGTCGAGGCCAGAAACCAGCCCAACCCGGCCGCGCCAAAAATGCGCGCCGCGGCCAGCCGGCTGGGGGCATGAATCGCCTGCCAAACAGGTATGCCAAGCAAAAATAAAGCGGGCAGGATAAATAGAGGCGGCAATGCCAGACTGGCACCGGCACCGGACAAAACATCAATAGAGACCCCCCAAAACCGATGCTTAGTCCTGAGCTTGTCTAGCAGCTGCACGCGGCAATCCCCGAATTTTCAGCAATATGATCCGGCGCGGGTCACCATCAAGAATTTCAAACTGAATACCCGCCCGATGACGCACCACTTCACCGCGTCCCGGCACCCGGCCGGCCAGCGCAAACACCAGCCCGCCGACAGTATCAACCTCGTCACGCTCATCATCATCCAGCAGCTTACCGGCCACCGATTCGAGATCCTCAACCTCAAGTCTGGCATCAGCAATGGCCGTACCATCATCTTTGACCTCAAATCGCGGCGTTGTGGTTTTGTCATGTTCATCTTCAATCTCGCCAACAATCTGCTCGACAAGATCTTCGATCGTGATCAACCCGTCAACACCACCAAATTCATCAACAACAAGCGCCAAATGACGCCGCCGCAGCCGCATTTCATGCAGCAAATCCAGCAATCTGATTGCCGGTGAAATAAACAGCGCCGGGCGTAATAATTTATCAACTGACGGGGTGTCACCAGCCCGCAGATGCGCAAACAGGTCTTTGATATGAATAATCCCGACAACATCATCAAGCGTATCACGATAGACCGGCACGCGGCTGTGATTGGCCGCACTCATCTGGTTAATGATATCGTCAAAACTATCCTGCGATGATACCGCAAAAATATCGGCCCGCGGAATCATCACATCAGCCGCTGTCAAATCACGAAGGCTCAAGAAATTTTGCAGTAACGCGCCCTCATGGCTGTCAAAGCTGGCTTTGTCGCCAACTGACTCCTGCAGCAATTCGGTGAGCTCTTCACGCCGTGAAGCCGGGCGCGCAAAGGCGGGAAATAATTTACCAAGTAAAGCTGCCATTAGCCAAGAGCCCCGGTTTGTGTGTCTTGATACGGGTTGGGCACACCAATATTTGCCAAAAATTTAACCTCCAATGTTTCCATAGTTTCGGCCAGCTCATCGTCGATATGGTCATGGCCAAAAAGATGCAGCATGCCATGTACAAATAAATGGATCAGATGATCAGCCACCGGCATCTGCATGTCATCTGCTTCGCGCATCACCGTTTCAGCAGCAATGACGATATCGCCAAGCAGCGCTGGTACATCCCCGTCAGTCTGCTGCCCGGCCATATCACCCGCCATGTCACCCGCCATGTCATAGGCAGGAAAAGACAACACATTTGTTGGTTTATCAATCTGCCGGTGCTGTTGGTTCAATTGTCGCATCTGTGCATCATCGCACAGCCATAGGCTCACACTGACTTTGGCGCTAGCCTTGGCACTTACCTTGGTACTGGTCTTCGCGTTGACCTTGGTGTTGGCAAATTCGGACAGAATATCATCAAGCATTGTCAGCGCTGCCTGCTGAAACCCGGCAACCAGCGGATCTGGCCATATTTTGGTATTGATGCTGGCTTCGATTGTCGCACCGGCAGCACTCACCCAATCGCTGTAAAAAATGTCATCACACCCCGGACTGTCAGGTTCCGGTACGGTATCGGTTGCATGTGTGTCATGTGCCATGACGATTAAAACCAGTCCTTTGGGTCATGTTCAGATCGAAAGCATCTGTCTATTTGCTCGCATTTTGCGATTTTTGTCCAGCCTCATAAGCTTGCAAAATGCGCGCCACCACCGGGTGCCGTACAACATCCTCGCCAGAAAGGTGAATAATACCGACACCGCGGATGTCATCAAGGATACGCACAGCCTCCGCCAGACCAGACGGCTGCGCATCCGGCAAATCAATCTGGCTCAGATCACCGGTGATGACCATATGCGAATCCTGGCCAAGCCGGGTCAGCACCATTTTCATCTGCACCGGCGTGGTATTTTGCGCCTCGTCGATGATGACATGCGCATTGCTTAGGGTACGGCCACGCATAAAGGCAAGCGGCGCCACTTCAATTTCACCACTGACCAGCATACGATCGACCTTATCAGCCGGCATCATGTCATAAAGCGCGTCATATAACGGCCGCAAATACGGATCGACCTTTTCCTTCATATCACCGGGCAGAAAGCCCAGACGTTCGCCAGCTTCAACGGCCGGACGTGACAGAATGATACGCTCAACCTCGCGTTTTTTCAGCGCTTCAACGGCGCGTGCCACCGCCATATAGGTTTTTCCGGTGCCCGCCGGGCCCAGTCCAAACACCACCTCATTCGCGCGCAACAATGTCAGATAGTCCTGCTGGCCTTTGGTTTTGGCGACAATTTTCTTTTTCCAGGTGTCGATTGCTAAAACACTGGCAGGGGCCGCCGGGGTCTGGCCCGTCATCACCCAACGAAGCGCGTCATCAATCATCGTTTTGTCAAAATCGGCGGCACCGCCGGTGCGGATCTTTTTATACAGATCTTCGATCACCCGCTGTGCGGTTTTTGTCGATTTGACCGGGCCTGAAATTTTGATGCTGTTACCAAATGAATCCAGCGACACATCCAGTGATTTTTCGATATGGGCAAGATAGTGGTTATGTTCACCAGAAAGCAGGGCAAGAATATCATTATCTTCGAAATCCATGCGAATTGACGTCGTTTTATCGGCGTTCACGCTGCCCCCTTGATCGCGATAATTTCACCACTCATGCTATTTTGTCGTGCCGCCGATAATTTGCATGGCACAATCTGTCCGATTTGCGATTGATCACCGACAAAATTGACAGCCTGCATATAGGGACTGCGGCCAGCCATCTGACCAGCCCGTCCACCACTGCGCTCGACCAGAACATCAACAATCTGGCCTTCGGTTGCCTTATTGAAGGCAAATTGCTGGGCATTCAAAAGCTGCTGCAAACTCTCCAGCCGCTCGGCTTTCACATGTTCCGGCACCTGTTGTTCGATGGTCGCTGCCGGTGTGCCCGGGCGTGGGCTGTATTTAAACGAATAGGCCGACGCATAACCCACCTGATTGACAAGCTGTAAGGTCTCGGCAAAATCGCGGTCAGTTTCCCCGGGAAACCCAACAATAAAATCACCAGACATGGCAATATCCGGCCGCACCGCGCGTAATTTATCGATCACCGCAAGATATACATCGCTGGTATGACGCCGATTCATCGCGGCAAGAACATGGTTTGAGCCCGATTGGATCGGCAAATGCAGATACGGCATTAACTGTGGCACCTCACCATGCGCCGAAATCAGCTCATCATCCATATCAAGCGGATGCGAGGTGGTGTAGCGCAACCGCTCAAGCCCCTCAATTTCGGCCAGTTCGCGGATCAGCCGGCCAAGTGACCAGACGCTGCCATCTTTCGCTTCACCATGATAGGCGTTCACATTTTGCCCGAGCAAGGTCAGCTCACATGTGCCGCTGGCAACCAACCGGCGGGCTTCGTCAAGAATGGTCTGTGCTGGCCGGGAAAATTCCGCGCCACGCGTATAAGGCACGACGCAAAAAGCACAGAATTTGTCACAGCCTTCCTGCACGCTCAAAAACGCTGCCGGGCCACGTGGCGCATGCTCACCCGGCAAAAAGTCAAATTTCACTTCTTCGGGAAATTCTGTATCGATCACCCGGTTTCGCGCCATCGGATCGATCTTGGTGACCAGTTCCGGCAGCCGGTGATAGGTTTGCGGGCCAACAACGATATCAACCCAGGGCGCACGGCGGGTAATTTCGGCGCCTTCCGCCTGCGCCACACAGCCGGCAACAGCAATTGTCATCTGCCGGCCTTGCTGGTCGCGGGCACGCTCTTTTAGCTGGCGCAATCTACCAAGTTCGGAAAACACTTTTTCTGAGGCTTTTTCACGGATGTGACAGGTGTTCAAAATCACCATATCCGCGCCTTCGGGCATATCGGTTGGGGCATATCCCAGCGGTGCCAGAACATCCGACATGCGGTCAGAATCATAGACATTCATCTGACAGCCATAGGTTTTGATAAAGAGTTTTTTGGTCAAGTGCGATGCATCACATGTTTGCGCTTTAACTTACTAAATTGTTTGTAGCCGGTGCATAAGCCTTTGGTCAAGAAAAAGCCGAGCCTCGCAGCCGCGCCATAATGACCGCATCGCAGCGGGTTTCACCACGTTTATAATAATTTTTGCGACAGCCAATTTCAACAAAGCCGCAGGAATCATATAATTGTCTGGCTGGCATATTGTCAGCCGCAACCTCCAGCAGAATTTTCTCAACATGCTGTTGTTCGGTGACGCCGATCAAATGCTCTAACATAATCCGGCCAAATCCGCGGCGCTGCCAGTCGCGATGCGTGCCAATCGCAATGATATCAGCACAATCAGCGGAGATCGTCGACAAATAATAGGCGTGGATCGCCGCTGCCTGTCCAACTGCCTGTCCCGCTGCCGGCAAAACAGCGCCGTAAAATGCCGGTTTGTTCAGCATATCGCGTAAAGATTGGGCCGTGAAACGACCGGCAAAAAGCTGTGTTTCCAAATCGGCAACAGCCTGGCAATCATCTAAATTTAACCGGCGTACCAAGTTCAACGGGCGTGCCGGGTTTAACGGGCGCGTTGTCATCAGCCGGATTTTTTCTGTGGCCCAAGCCGCGGATCGGCAAGATACAGCGGCTCAAGAGGTGTGATCTCGCCGCGTTTGATCTGGGCTGCCGCCAATTGCGCGATCATGCTGGCAGTTGGCATCTCTTCGACCGGCGGTAGCGTTGTGGAGACACCGGCTGTGTTCAGCGCATCTGCAACAGCCGCGCGTTCCGCACCAACAATCCGCAGGCCAGAAATAGTTAGGCCAGACGCCGATAAATCACCATCGATCAGCCGTGGCAAATTGGCAACCGACGATTCAAAAATATCGCCGAGTGGCTGCGCATCACCATCAAAAATCTGCGCATAAAGCGTCCCCCGCCTTGTATCGGCCAGTGTCAGACAGGCGCTTGTGGCATGCGGCTCGGCATCACTGGCAGCACCCGCCAACGCCTGCAAGCCGGAAATCCCGACACCAACCGCCTGATGCGCCATACAAAAGCCTTTTGCCGCCGCCAGCGTCACGCGAATGCCGGTAAACGAGCCGGGGCCACAGCCTGCCGCGACATGGGTGATGGCGTCAAAAGTTTCACCTGCTTCATGCAGCGTTTCGATTGTCAGGGGAACAATACCGACAGCATGACCATGTGCGGCCAGATGCTGGCGTGTCGCCAGCAGATGACCATCACGCATCAGCGCAATCGAAAGCTGGCTGGCGCTTGCCTCTAACGCCAGAATCGTCGCATTGGTGGATGGAAGATCAGCAGATAGTGACTTTTTCATCTTGTCTCTTTGCATTGAAGTCGGCATTAATGATCAGCCGTGGTTGGTTGAATCATCCTTAGTTAAACGGATTTTACACAAAACACGACCGCATCATCATGTATGTTTGAAGTTTTGGAAGTTGAGCATGATCATTCTGCACCTTGGATTACCACAGCCGGTGAGCGGCATGATAGCCTCTATTTGCCGTAGCTGTGTAATGAAGGCCGCTTTGTTGGCGTTGGCCTTTTGTTGTTTCGCCAGCGGCAGCGCGTTTGCCGCCGATTATGCCACTGTCTTGATGTATCATCGCTTTGGCGAGGACAAATATCCCAGCACAAATATTCGGCTTGATCAATTTGAGGCGCATCTGGATGTGCTGGCAAATGGCGATTATAACATCTGGCCGCTTGATAAGATCGTTGCGCATCTTCAGCAAGGGCTGGAGCTGCCTGATAAAACCATCGCGATCACCATTGATGATGCCTATCTGTCGGTTTTTACCGAAGCCAGACCCCGGCTGAAAGCGCTTAATTTCCCCTATACTGTATTCGTTGCCACACAGCCTGTTGACCGTGGACACCGAAACTATATGAGCTGGGATCAGATCCGGATTTTACAGGATGAAGGCGTGCTGATCGGCAGCCAGACCACGTCGCATCCGCATATGCATCTGATCAGCACAGCCGAGGCTGAGGACGAGTTAACATCGTCAAATGAACGATTCCTCGCCGAGATCGGCCAGCGCCCGACATTATTTGCCTACCCGTATGGCGAGTATAATCTGGACATTATAGATGTTGTGAAGCAAGCCGGTTTTACTGCCGCATTTGGACAAAATTCGGGAATTATTCATGGCTATAACGGGTTTTTTGAATTGCCGCGTTTTGCCATGAATGAACAATATGGCACGCTTGAAAGATTGCAGCTGGCGGTTGACGGGCTGCCGCTTAAGGTCAATCAGATTGTGCCGGACGATGTTGTTTTGGATGACAGCACCAACCCGCCAAATTATGGCTTCACACTGGCCCCGGAAATTGCCAATGACCGGCAATTACGCTGTTTTAACAGCCGCTATGGCAAGCTTGAGGTGAATATCCTTGGGCCGCGCGCTGAAATACGTCTGCCCGGGCCGTTTGCGCAGGGCCGTGCGCGCATTAACTGTACCATGCCCGGGGCGGATGGTCGCTGGCGCTGGTTTGGTCGCCAGTTCCTGATCCCATAGCCAATTACTTAGCGCCGCCTATTTAGCGTGATCTGGTTAGCGTGATCTGGTTAGCGCGAGATGGTTAGCGCAATCTGGCTCTGGCATATTGGTCAAAATTATTTGACGACATAACGGCGCGTAATTTGTCCACATATGCCGTACCTATCTCGGCATAGCTGTCGAGATAGGTGGCCAGCGTGCCGGCTTTGATGGTTTTATTTTGTGGCGAGAGCCGTTGGCGCGCCAAGCGGAAACGCTGATAGTTCGGATGCGTGTTCAAATTATGCATATAGGCCCGTACCGACTCCAACAAGCTGCCAAAGCTGCGAACCACAGCGCGCTCATTACTGGCGGCCAAGGGTCGTATACCAGCTGATTCTGTCCAGGCCCATTGGCCAAATAATGCATTGCCCTGCAGGGCAAATCTTGATGTCCCCCAGCCTGATTCGATGGCCGCTTGCGCCAATGCCAGTGCCACCGGAATGGTATCGACCCGGCGCAACAACTGCTTGGCCAGTTCGGCGTCATCGAGCTTTTCCGGGTCAACCCGGTACAGCACTGCCCATTTTTCCAGCATGGCGCGGTTTTTCGCATCAAATGCCGCCTTCACCGCATTGCGGCGCTGCACCAATTCATCATTTGATGCGACAATCAATGGTAATACCAGATTGATAAAAGACTGTTTTTGGTCAGCACCGGACAGCGCAAGATGACGCTCCGGAATGCGTCTGGCAAAATCTGCCGGAACCATGACAATAGCCGGATTAGCCGACAAAGATGATTGTTCGGACATCGCGTCCTGATCGGCATCGGGACGGGCGGACGTGATGCCGGCAGTGGCTGATGCGTCTGGGGTTGTTGTGGCGGGTATCTGTGCCTTGGTTGGGGCGCTGCCAACGGCCAGATTTTGCCCCGGTTCCTGCTGTTGCGGCACAGCAAACCATTGCGGTGGTTTTACCCCGAAAACACCCGGCACAATCAGCCCAAGCGCCAGCATCGCCAACGCTGACCATAATATATGGCGGTTTTCAATCTGGCGTGGCAGCAACATTGACAGTAATCAACCTTTAACAACAACCGATGTTTTGGCGCAAAACCTGTCTTACATTTCCGCGGCGCGTACCTCACGCACTTCCGGGATGTAATGGCGCAGCATATTTTCAATGCCCATCTTCAATGTCGCGGTTGAGCTTGGGCAACCCTGACACGCACCACGCATCTGCAAGGTCACAATGCCATCATCAAACCCCTGAAATACGATATCGCCACCATCCATCGCCACTGCCGGCCGTACCCGCGTGTCAAGAAGCTGTTTGATCTGTTGAACCGTTTCGCTATCTGCCGCACCGCTATGTGGATCATCAAGCGTCGCATCTGCTTCCATAACCGGAAGACCAGACGCATAATGTTCCATAATACCGGCCAATATGGCAGGTTTCAGCGCAAACCATTCCAGCGCTTCAGCCTTTGTCACGGCGACAAAATCTGCGCCTAAAAATACCCCTGTGACACCATCAATCTGAAATAGCCGACGCGCCAGAGGCGATTGTTTGGCCGCATCCGAATCGGCAAAATCAGCTGTGCCTTGCGTCATGACAGGAACACCCGGGATAAATTTTAAAGTCGCCGGATTCGGCGTATCCTGAGTTTGAATAAACATCGCTAATTTCTCCTGCTCGCCATTATTGCACGCACCAGCATTGCCGTGCTTCACGCAACGCCCACTGGTGTGACCTAAACATGGGATCATGGCCCAACTATGGCAAGGCTCACCCGATCTATTTATCGCATATTGCCCGTCATCTGGCTAGTGATCGGTGCTGGCACCTAAAAAGCCAACAATATCACGCACCTCGGCCATCAATGGCCGGGCAATGGCCGCAGCGCGTTCTGCCCCATCGGCCAGAATGGCGTCAATATCAGCCGGATTTTCCAGCAATTCACGCATTTTTTGCCCCATCGGTGACAGCTGCGCCACGGCTAGATCGGCCAAAGCTGGTTTAAAATCGGCAAATCCCCGCCCACCAAATTCGGCTAACACCGCCGCCACCGAACTGTCTGACAATGCCGCATAAATACCGACCAGATTTTCAGCTTCAGGCCGGTCGGCAAGGCCAGCCGCTTCGGATGGCAGGGCATCAGCATCGGTTTTGGCTTTGCGAATTTTCTGCGCGATCATATCGGCATCATCGGTCATATTAATCCGTGAATAATCCGACGGGTCAGATTTGCTCATCTTGGCAGTGCCGTTGCGCAGGCTCATCACCCGCGTGGCGCTGCCGAAAATTTGCGGCTCGGGTAGCGGAAACACATCTTTTTCGTAAAATGAGTTAAACGCCTGGGCAATATCGCGGGTCAGCTCAAGATGCTGTTTCTGATCCTCACCAACCGGCACATGCGTCGCCCGATATACCAAAATATCCGCTGCCATTAAATTTGGGTAGGCATACAGGCCAACTGTCGCATTTTCCCGGTTTTTGCCGGCCTTTTCCTTAAATTGTGTCATCCGGTTCAGCCAACCAAGGCGTGCGGTGCAATTAAACACCCATGCCAGCTCAGCATGCTGCGGTACGCAGGACTGATTGAACAGGATTGAACGTTCGGTGGAAATGCCGGCAGCGATCAGGCTGGCGGCCACTTCACGGGTGCTGGCGCGCAACGCTTCCGGGTCTTGCGGGATGGTAATGGCATGCAGATCGACGACGCAATAAATAGACTCAAAACTATCCTGCAACGTCACCCAATTGCGGATCGCCCCCAAATAATTACCAAGATGCAAATTACCTGTTGGCTGAATGCCTGAAAAAATCCGATTGCTCGGTTTGTTACTGTTTATTTCAGTCATGATCTCTACTTTCCTGACCATCCGCACATGTCATGCGCAGATTCTGCGCATCGATTATATGGGGGGTTATCTCTTTTGCGGCGGTATCGGTCAAGTGTTTCGCGCCTTCCCACGGCGCATCAGACCAGCCGGCACAGCACCGATGCTGTAACACATCAGCGCATAGACCGCGCCGCCGCCGCCAACAATTATCACAAGATCAAAGGCCGCCGGCAGATGCAGAAAATGATCCAGCCCATATTGCAGGGACATCACCGCCGCGCCCATGACCGCCGTCGCCAGAATGATTTTGCCAAGCCCCGGCAGGAACGCAGCTGACACCCGGTTTTGCCGTGCCAGTAAAACAACCATGATTGTTGCCGCCGCTGTCCCTGAAATAGCCGTGGCCAGCGCCAGACCAACATGTCCCAAAATGGGCATCAATAACAAGGATCCGGCGACATTGATGGCGACTGTGGTCAGTGACACTTTCAACACAATGCCCGGCTGTCCGGCGGCATAAAAGGCTGTTTGCAGAATCTTGACCATGACAAAGCCGGGCAGGCCGCATCCATAGGCTGTCAGTGCCAACGCCGCCATCTGCGCATCACTCTCATCAAAGGCGCCATAAACAAACAGGCCCTGCATAATTGAAAGACCACACAGCACCAGACCAGCCACCGCCGGGATCACCAAAAACCCGGCAAGGCCAACGGCCTCGGCCAGACTGTCCCGCACCTCGGCCGACCGGCTGCCAGCCTCAGCCGCAGATAGACGTGGCAGTAATGCCGTACCAAGTGCGATGCCGACAATGCCAAGCGGCAATTGCGCCACCCGGTCAGCATAATACAGCCATGAAATCGCCCCAACTGGCAGCAGCGACGCCAGAATCAAATCGATCAGCAAATTGATCTGCATGCCACCTGCGCCAGCCGCTGCCGGCAAAAAATTCCGCCACATCTTACGACCAGCATCTGACAAGCGCGGCCAGACAAGCGCCGGCACCGCGTCAATTCTGGCCAGTGTCCAATATAAAAAACCCAGCTGCGCCAACCCGGCAACCAACAGCGCGACAGCAACCGGCACCGCCCGCATCATCCCCATCTGGCTGGCGATCAGCGGAATCAGCAAGGCCCCGGCGATGAAACAGACATTGGCAATAATCGGGGCGGCGGCGCCGGCTTTGAAATGATCATGCGCATTGGCGATTGCCGCCCAGAGGGCAACGATCGAAATCAGCGGCAGATAGGGCATGGTGATGCGCGCCAGATCAATCGCCGCGCGCAGCCGCTCTGGTGTGTCGGCAAAGCCGGGCGCTAATAACAAAATCAATTCGGCCATAAATATTTCGGCGATAATCACCAAAAGGCACAAGCCAATAATCAAAAATATCTGGGCTTCTGCCGCCAGTCGCAATGCCGCCGCCCGGCCATGTTCTTCACGGATGGCTGCATAATTTGGTAAAAATGCGTTGGTCATCGCGCCTTCGGCGCTCAGCCGGCGGAACATATTGGGCAGTTTCAGCGCCACCAAAAACGCATCCGCAGCACCGCCAGCCCCTAAAAATGCGGCAAAGGCAATGTCCCGCACAAACCCCATAATGCGGCTTACAGCGGTGAGGCTGCCAATCTGCCGAAATGCCCGGCCCAGTGACAGACCCTTCATGCAGCCGCCTCGTCGGTGCTGTCAAAAATATGCAACAGCTTTTGCCGAATATCCTGCAGCCGTCCTTCATTATGGATCTGTAATCCGAAAATATCCTTGACGTAAAATACATCGACAACCCGTTCACCATAGGTCGAAACGCTGGCCGTCTGGATTTGCAGACCACGGTCTGCCAGACACGCTGTTATCTTATGCAACAGCCCGGGGAAATCGCGCCCATTCACCTCGATGACAGTATGGGTAGTGCTGATTTTATTGGATAAAATGACCCGTGATGGCACCGGTAATTGGCGCACCCGCAGCGGTGTCTGTTGCCAACGCGCCGCAAGTGCCTTTTCCAGCCGGAACTCACCGCGTAACGCACTTTCCAGAATAGTCCGCAGTTTTTCCAGCTCGGCTGGTGACTCAATCGCTGCATTATGCATGTCCTGCAGGAAAAACACATCAAGCACGGTGCCATCATGACAGGTGGTGATCCGCGCCCCGGCAATATTGGCACCAACGGCAGCAACGGCACCGGCAATCCGCGAAAACAGCCCCGGATCATCGGCTGTCAAAATCGTCAATTCGGTCATGCGTTTTGCCGTATCGGGCCGGAAATCAATCAGCAACGGCATATCCTGCTGACGGAATTTGGCGCATAATTCGGCATGCCTTACATGGCTGTCACAATCAAATCCGGTCCAATAGACCTTTGGAAATTGGCTGATATGCGCGGCAAATTCAGCATCGCTCCATTGCGGCAGCCTTGTGCGGGCATTGTTCTGCGCCTCATGCGCATTGCCAAATGCGATAGCTTCCGGATCGGCGCCGCGCAAAACAGCGTCACAGCGATGATATAGATCACGCATCAAAGCCGCTTTCCAGCCATTCCAGATATTCGGCCCAACCGCACGGATATCTGCCACCGTCAGTACCAGCAATAATTTCAACCGTTCAGGTGACTGCACAATCGCCGCGAAATCCTGAATGGTTTTCGGATCATTCAAATCATAGCGGAACGCGGTTTTGCTCATCAATAAATGATGCCGCACCAGCCAGCTGACAGTTTCGGTTTCTTCCGGCGTCAACCCCAGACGCGGACAGACAAGCAAGGCAATTTCGGCACCTAAAATCGAATGATCGCCGCCACGCCCCTTGGCGATGTCATGCAGCAACATCGCCACAAATAAAGCCCGGCGAGACTGAATTTCCGGCATAGCTTCGGTGGCGACCGGTGCGGCCTGTTGTAAATCTCCGACCTCGATGGCGTGCAAAATACCAATCGCTTTCAGCGTATGTTCGTCAACTGTGTAGCTGTGATACATGTCAAATTGCATCATCGCCACAATGCGCCCGAAATCAGGCAGAAATTTACCCAAAACACCGCATTCATTCATCAGCCGCAAGACCCGTTCGGAATTGTTGCTGGCTGTTAAAATATCGAGAAACAATGCGTTTGCCTGCGGGTCCTGACGGATTTTTGCACCAACCGTTGGCAAGGCCCGTGTGACCCGCTGTAAACTATGTGGATGCACATCAGCGCTATGCGTCTGGGCGATTGTGAACAGCTTAAAAATACGCAGCGGATCATCCCGAAACCGCAAATTTTCGAGCAGCCTGACACGGCCACTTTCGATGGTGAAGGGATCCAGATCTTTGGCGCGGAAAAAATCCGGCCGCCAAAAGCTCAATTGTTTACGAAAATCTGTTTCCATCACCGCACAAAAAATACGGGTCAAATCGCCAACATGCCGGATCGCCAGATAATAGCGTTTCATAAAACGTTCAACAGCCCGCAAACCCGTGCGATCAGCAAACCCCATGCGTGGTGCAATCGCCATTTGCGCATCAAAATCCAAACGTTCTTCGGCACGACCAGCATGCAAATGCAAATGACACCGCACCGTCCACAAGAACCGCTGGGCTGAGGCAAAACGGCGGGCTTCGGCATCGCGCAACACGCCTTGCGCCAGAACATCCATAATGCTGTCAGCCCGATAGGCATATTTGGCAATCCAGAACAGGCTGTGCAGATCCCGCAGCCCCCCCTTGCCATCTTTGACATTTGGTTCGACCACATAGCGCGTATCGCCAAACCGCTTATGTCGTAAATCACGCTCGGCAAGTTTTTCTTCAACGAAAACAAGCGGTTTATTCTTGGCTATTTCAAGCCGCAGAGCATCTGACAATTTTGTCCATAGCGCCGCATCACCGCAGACAAGCCGCATTTCAAGAAAGCTTGTCATCACCGTTTGATCGTCACGCCCGGCATTGATGGCTTCGGTGATGCTGCGCGTTGAATGGCCGATTTTCAGCCCCAAATCCCACAGCAGATAGAGCATGAACTCAATCGCCGCTTCATGTTTTTTGCTGGTTTTGGCAGGCATTAGAAACATCACATCAATATCGGAAAACGGCGCCATTTCACCACGGCCGTAACCACCCACCGCGATCACCGCAATGGCATTGCTTTGCGGGATAATTTTGCACGCTTCATCGCGCAACAGGCGCAGCAAAGCATCGATACAGCGGGCATGCTGGCCGACATAAACCGCGCCATCATGGGTCGCCAAAAAATCCTGTTCGATTGTGTGTTTTGCAGCCGTGAGATGGCGCCGCAGCACAGTCAGTAATTCTGCCCGATAGCCTGACGCATCAGCCGCATCATACGCCGCCATATCGCTGGCAATCTGCGACGCATCAAATGGCGCAGGCAAAAACTGGCTGGCCGCCCATAGCGGTTGCAGCCAGCGATGCCATAATGGGCTGTCAGACAAATCAATTTGTAGCGGTTGGGTTTTTGACAATGCGTCACCCATCAAAGTGAGACTAATTTTTCTAGATTAATGGACATCATCATAGGCCGCTTTTAAGCGATAGAGAAGCTCTATTGCGTCGCGTGGTGTCAGATCATCCGGCCGAATAGCCGCAAGTTCGGCGTCTAATGCGGCTGGCAGGCCAGCGGGTTGCGGCGGCTGTAAATGATCAAATAACGGCAGGCTTTTGGCCAGTTCTGCGGCATCGGCGGCGCCATGCTGGCCGGCTTCAAGCTGTTGTAAAATCTGTTCGGCGCGATGCAGCACATTGGCTGGCAAGCCGGCCAGCCTTGCCACATGCACCCCATAAGACCGATCCGCCGCGCCGGCAATGACCTTATGCAAAAACACAATGCTGCCCTGCCATTCACGCACCTGCATGGCATGGCAGTGCAGACGATCCAGCGCTGTTTGCAGATGTGTCAGCTCGTGATAATGCGTGGCAAACAATGCCCGACACAAGCTGACATCATGCAAATGTTCCAATGTTGACCAGGCAATCGCCAAGCCGTCATACGTCGCTGTGCCGCGGCCAATTTCATCCAGAATCACCAAAGACCGGCTGGTTGCACGGTTCAAAATGGCGGCGGTTTCGACCATTTCAACCATAAAGGTCGAGCGCCCGCGGGCCAGATCATCTGCCGCGCCAACGCGGCTGAACAAGCGGTCGATAATGCCAATACGGGCCTGTTCGGCTGGCACAAATAAACCGGCCTGCGCCATGATGGCGATATGCGCATTTTGCCGCAAAAATGTTGATTTACCGGCCATATTAGGCCCGGTCAGCAGCCAGATCTGCCCCCCCGCCAAATCACAGTCATTCGGCATAAATTGGGTCTGGGCATCAAGCATCGATTCGATCACCGGATGGCGCCCATTGGTAATTGAAAAGGCGCAATCATCGGACATCACCGGCCGGCAATAATCAGCTGACAATGCAAGATCCGCAGCGGCTGTCGCAACATCAATCGCCGCCAGCGCCTGGGCAGCGGCGGCAATCATATCGGCAGCATCAGCCACAAGCGCGCAAAGCCGGCCAAAAATCTCCAGCTCATGCGCCAGCGCACGATCCGCCGCGCTGGCCATATCGCGTTCCATTTCGGCAAGCTCAGTGGTGGTGAAACGTACCGCCTGCGCCGTCGTCTGGCGATGAATGAATGTTGCGCTATCCATTAATTTATGCGCATGCGCCGCACGCACATCAATATGATATCCCAAAACATTATTATGTTTGATTTTCAGTGAGGCAATATCTGTCTCGGCACAATATCGGCTTTGTAGCGCCGCAATCATCCGGCGGCTTTCATCACGCAGCCCGCGCAATTCATCCAGCGCCAGATCATAGCCCTGACGGACAAAACCGCCATCGCGCGCCAGTAATGGCAGATCATCACCCAATGCGGGCTGTAATGCGTCGGCAAGCGCTGTTGGCGCATGCATCTGATCGAGGCAGGCTGGCAGATCATCTGGCTGCCCAACCGTCGCAAAGCCGGATGCCAGCACCGTCCGCACCAACGCCACGATACCGGCGGCACCCTTTAATCCGGCGGCAAGTGCGGCCAGATCACGTGGCCCGCCATGCCCCATCGAAAGCCGTGACAAGGCACGTTGCATATCCGGCTGCAGCCGCAATTGCGCCCGCACATCATCACAGCATTGCTGATGGCTGCGGAACCAATCAACAAGATCAAGCCGCGCCTCAATCGCCGCAACATCAGCCAATGGTGCCGCCAGACGTTCGCCAAGCAAGCGGCCGCCAGCCGCGGTCAAGGTGCGATCAACAGCATGCAGCAGGCTGCCGCGGCGTTCCCCGGTCAGGGTGCGTGTCAGTTCCAGTGAACGCCGCGTCGCCGCGTCAATTTCCAGCAACCCACTATCGGTAATATGACGCAGCGCCAGCAATCGCGGCATATTGCCAATCTGCGTGGTTTCGATATAGGCAAGCAAGGCACCGGCTGCCGATATCATCGGTCGGCTAAAATCACCCATACCGTCAAGGCTGGTCACCCGATAAAAAGATTCGAGCGTCTGCCGCGCGGCTTTGGAATCAAACAAGCTGGGGGCCTGTGGTGTCAGACACATCTGCGTTGCCAGCTGATCGATTGGCAGATCACGGCCCTGTGGGAAAATCAGCTCGGCCGGGTCAAGCCGCACCAGCATTGTTTCAAACCCGTCATCAGGGCATAGCTGTACGGCAAAATCACCGGTTGACATATCGGCCCATGCCAGCGCGGTTTGCCCCTCGGCCTGACCAATGGCCGCCAGATAATTATGCGCGCGTGGCGGCAGTAATTCATCTTCGGTCAATGTGCCTGGCGTGACCACGCGGACCACTTCACGTTTCAGCGGGCCCTTGCCACCACGTTGCTTCTGCGTGGCCGGGTCCTCTACCTGTTCACAGATCGCTACCCGATGACCAATCTTGATTAACCGTGCCAGATAGCCATCAAGCGCATGCACCGGCACGCCGCACATCGGGATATCCTCACCATCATTTTTGCCGCGTCTGGTGAGCGCAATGCCAAGCGCCGATGCGGCAATTTCAGCATCGTCAAAAAACATTTCATAAAAATCGCCCATGCGATAAAAAAGCAGCGCATCGGGCTGGCTTTCTTTGACGCGCAAATATTGCGCCATCATCGGGGTCGGCGCTTTTACTTTTGGCGGATTTGTTGTAGAAGAGACTGTGGCCATGATGCTCTGACATTGCCCGATCTTATCCGGCAGGACAAGATGTAACACAGTCGGACACACGCATGCATCTAGCACAGCCGGATACAAGCATCCGGGCACATTACCTGCCGCTATTCTCAACCGCTATGCACAGCAATGCGGTACATATCAACAAGGCTATGAAAAACACCACGCAATGGACAAAGACCACGCTATGATAGATAAAAATGATCCCCTGAACGCCGAAGCGCTTTTATTTCATGCCAGTGGACGGCCCGGCAAATTTGAAATTAATGCGACCAAGCCGCTCACCAGCCAGCGTGATTTGTCATTAGCATATTCACCGGGGGTGGCCGCACCTTGTCTTGAGATCGCCGCCAATGCAGATGCCGCATATGACTATACCGCCAAAGGCAATGTCATTGCTGTTATTTCCAATGGCACCGCTGTTTTGGGTCTTGGCGATATTGGCGCAGCGGCGGCCAAACCAGTGATGGAAGGCAAGGCTGTTTTATTCAAAAAATTTGCTGATATCGATGGCATTGATCTGGAACTGGACACCACAGATCCGGAAAAATTCATCGAAACCGTGACATTGCTGGCACCGACTTTTGGCGGGGTTAATCTTGAAGATATCAAAGCGCCGGAATGTTTTATTATCGAACAGCAGCTGCGCGAACGCATGGATATCCCGGTTTTCCATGATGATCAGCATGGCACCGCCATTATCACCGCTGCCGGCATTATCAATGCGTTGCATCTGACCGGCCGCGAACTTGCTGACGTCAAAATTGTCTGTAACGGCGCTGGCGCGGCATCGATTGCCTGTGTTGAATTGTTGAAAGTGATGGGCGTAAAAGCCAATAATGTCATTTTATGCGACCGCAGCGGGCCGATCTATAAAGGCCGCGAAAATGCGATGAACCAATGGAAATCCGCGCATGCCGCCGAGACCGATGCGCGTAGTCTGGAAGAAGCGCTTGTTGATGCGGATATTTTTCTTGGCTTGTCGGTTGCCGATGCGGTGACACAGGAAATGGTCAAAAGCATGGCCCCGCAGCCGATTATTTTTGCGATGGCCAACCCGATCCCGGAAATTATGCCAGATGATGTCAAGGCCGTGCGCAGCGATGCCATTATCGCCACTGGCCGGTCAGATTTCCCAAATCAGGTCAATAATGTTCTGGGCTTTCCCTATATTTTCCGTGGCGCGCTTGATGTGCGTGCCAGCAAAATCAATGATGAAATGAAAATCGCCGCGGCGCATGCGCTGGCGATGCTAGCGCGTGAAGATGTGCCGGACGCTGTTGCTGATGCCTATGGCGGTCAGGTTATGGCCTATGGCAAAGATTATATCATCCCGGCGCCATTTGACCCACGGCTGATTTCGGCTGTGTCATCTGCCGTCGCCGAAGCCGCGATGAAATCTGGTGTGGCACGCCGCCCAATTGAGGATCTTGACGCGTATCGCCGCGATTTGTCGGCGCGGCTTGACCCGACAGCATCGACTTTGCAAGTGATTCTGGATCGGGTCAGCGCGAATAAAAAACGCGTGGTATTCACCGAAGGCGAAGAAGAACGGGTGATCCGCGCGGCGCTGGCATTTCGCAATGCCGGATATGGGCATCCGATCCTGCTTGGCCGGGAACACCGGATTAAAGAGACAATCTTGAAGCTGGGTCTTGACGGCGCGGAAGATTTGCCGATTACCAATGCGAAAATATCCGAACATAATGCCGAATATACCGACTTTCTCTATGGCAAATTGCAACGCAATGGCCAGCTGCATCGTGACTGCCAGCGCATGGTCAATCTTGACCGCAATGTATTTGCCGCCTGCATGGTCAGTTGCGGGCATGCCGATACATTGGTGACAGGCGTTACCCGCGCGTTTCAACCAAGTCTGGAACATGTCAGACGGGTCATTGGCCCGGCCAAAGACAGCCAGTTCATGACCACCTCGATCATTATTTCGCGGGGTCGGACGGTGTTTATCGGCGATGTCGCCGTGCATGAAAGCCCGAACGCCGAACAGCTTGCCGATATCGCCATTGCGATGGCTGACAAGGCCCGGCAAATGGGACATGTGCCTCGCGTCGCCATTTTATCCTACACCAATTTCGGCAATCCTGAATCCAAAACCAACGCCATGGCACGGGCAGCCGTTGCGGCGCTTGAACAACGCCATGTTGATTTTGAATTTGACGGTGAAATGACCGGCGATATCGCGCTTGATTATGAATTGATGAAGGCGCGTTACCCGTTTTGCCGGCTGACCGGGCCCGCCAATATTCTGGTGATGCCGGGTCTGCATTCGGCCAATATCGCCTTTAAACTGGTCGACCAGCTTGGCAGTGTTTCGGTGATTGGCCCGATGATGCTTGGCGGTGAATTTCCGTTTCAGATTGTGCAGATGGGCGCGTCAGTCAATGACCTTGTGCACGCAGCAGCGATTGCTGCCTATGATGCGATTCGCTAGCGGACAGTTTATGTGCAGCTTATTGGCAGCCCGCTTGTAGCTTATTTGCCGATTACCGGCGCGATCAGCGCCTGCAAATCGGCTTGTGGCCGCGCGCCGATATGCGAAATCACCTCGCCAGCCAGCAGGCTGGCAATCTGCCCGGACAGATGCGCATTATAGCCATGCGTCCGCCCAAAAAGATAACCGGCGGCGAATAAATCACCAGCGCCTGTGGTATCGACCACCGGGCCTTGCGGCATCGCATCGACCGATAGCTGCTGACCTGCATGACAGATGATCGCGCCATGCGGGCCGCGGGTGACCACAACTTCATCAACAAGACCGGCCAATGTCTGCACCGATGTTGGATGGTCGCTTTCGACAAGGCTGATCGCTTCATCCTCATTCGCAAACAAAATATCGACATGATCTGTTAAAAATTGCCGAAGCGCCGCCCGGTGCCGGTCAACACACCAGGGGTCTGACAAAGACAAGGCAATGCGCGCCTGATGCTGTGCCGCCATCCGCGCCGCCTGGGCAAAAATAGCCGGGCCAGCCGGCGCATCAAACAGATAGCCTTCCAGATAAATCACCGCCGCATCCGCCGCCGCGCTCAGACTTATATCTTCCGGCTGAAATTCAATACTGGCGCCAAGACAGGTGTTCATCGAGCGCGCCGCATCCGGTGTCACCAGAATAATTGACGAGGCAGTCGGCGCGCCGTCAGCCGCTGGGGTTGCGGCAAATGTTACCCCCGCCGCCCTGATATCCCGGCAGAAGGCCGCGCCAAGATCATCATCATGAACCCGGCCGACAAATGCCGCCTTGCCGCCAAGCGCCGCCAGTCCCACAGCTGTATTGGCAGCTGAACCACCAGATATCAATTCTGCGGGGGCCGTCGCCGTAACGGCGTCAAAAAGCGTTTGTGATGTGGCGGCGTCAATCAGTGTCATGCCGCCTTTTTCAATGGCATGTTGACGCAAAAAATCATCATCACATTGGCTGAATACATCGATGATCGCATTGCCAACAGCCAGAATATCAAATGATTTTTGCGACATGGTCACCCTCAGTACCGGTAAAACGCGGCTGAACATAAGCCGAAGCGCAGAGAATAACAAGGCACCATCATACCGCCTGATGATTGCCAAAAATCCCGACGCGGCAAAACGCCATCAAAAACAACAGATGCAAACAACGATAAATTCGTTTAGACACATCAGACAGTCGTTTTCTGCTAAGGTTCTGTGGTCTCGTGCATCGCATTTTTCATCCTCTGAATATTCTGCTTTTGCTTGCTGTTTTCGGTGTATCCGGCTGTCAGCAGTTGCCCGGGCCAGCGGTATCAAATGGCGTTGGCGGCGCCATGTCGACGCCAACCGATTCGTCGAATGTCACCTGGCAAGGCCTGACCATAGAGGGCAATAATCTGCCAACAATGGCCGAAGACAAGCAGACAGAAACCTCACTGAATGATGAGGGTCGGTCAGTTTCTGAAATCACCGATGCGACAGGTGCGGCAAGTGCGCCAGAACCGCCAC